>Ga0210401_10003959_pt1 | contig 15597 bp, 12 predicted proteins | sample IncBWH32MmetaG_FD_150866 | JGI IMG/M metagenome (GOLD analysis project Ga0210401, IMG submission 150866) | Forest soil microbial communities from Barre Woods Harvard Forest LTER site, Petersham, Massachusetts, United States - Inc-BW-H-32-M | ecosystem: Environmental > Terrestrial > Soil >... | reverse complement strand
ACTCATCCTCGCTTCCGCCTCCCCGCGCCGCGCCGAGATCCTCCGCGACGCCGGTTTGACCTTCACGGTTCTCTCGTCCGCCGTAGACGAAACCCCTATCCCTGGCGAATCGGCTCAGGACCTCGTGCAACGACTCGCCGACGCCAAGGCCGAGCTCGTCGCCGCACGCGCCGTAGGCCCCGCCATCGTCATTGCTGCCGACACCGCTGTCTTGATCGACGGAGAAATACTCGGCAAGCCTCGCACGACCGACGACGCACGTCAGATGCTGACCAGGCTTTCCGGCCACGTCCATTCCGTCGTAACTGGTGTCACGGTCATCCGCCTTCCCGACGCCGAGCGCCGGACCTTCGTCGAAACCACGCACGTCCATTTCGGCCCCCTCTCGTCCGAGGACCTCACCCGGTACCTCGCTACCGAAGAGCCCTTCGACAAAGCCGGCGCCTACGCCATCCAGGGCCGCGCCGGACGCTACATTCCGCGCATCGAGGGCTGCTACTACAACGTAGTCGGCCTCCCGCTAGCGCGCCTGTGTCACAGCCTGTCCGAGCTAGGCTGGTCCGAAGACTAACGAGGTCGAGTGTTTGGGAGTTGCCCCTGGACGCTCGGAGTTCTGAAGTGGAAAAACGAAGCCCAAAAAGAAGAGAAGCAGCTAGGGTTTTGGCCCTAACTGCTTCCCGGGGTGTGTCCTCGAAGTGGTATTACTAGAATAGACGCAGGACAGTGCGTGTCGGTTACTTCCCAAAAGGCAATAGATTTCCTGGTCTTTAGAATCAGTTACTTACGGAATGCTTTTCGCGTTGGCTTTGACTCTGGTGTTCAAGTGCAGAACCGCCGGATGGTTGATATCTGAAGGGTCGATGCTAGAGTACGCGCGAACCCAAACGAAAAGACGCCCCGCGGGGAGCGCCTCTCTCGGAATTCGTAATTTTCAAGCGGCGATTGTTGGCTCGCTTTAGACTTTCTTTTCTTCCGATGGACGTTCCACCGGAGGAGGGGGCTGCACTGTGGGAGGCGGCGGTGGCGTGTGCGACGCTCCGGACATGCCTTCTTTGAAGTTGCGAATGCCTTCGCCCAGACCTTTCATGACTTCAGGGATTTTGCGGCCGCCGAACAAAATCAGCACGATGGCCAGAACGATCAGCCAGTGAAAAACGCTAAATTCACCCATGAACAACCTCCACGCAGCCCTGCCCCCGAATCGCCATCGTCCAACCCTAGCGCAGGACGCCTCGCACGGCAAGCCTCGGGCTACACGTACGGATGGCTATAGGATAACACGCTCGTCCCCTGCCCGACGCGTCACTCGCTCGCGGTCCAGGTATTCCAGCAAGGGGATGGCGTACTTGCGGGTGATCCCCGTCAACTCCTTGAAAACGGGCACAGAGATGCGTTCACCCTTCGATTTTTTGTACGCGGATAGGCGCTGCTTCAGACGAGCGAGCGCATCGCGGTGGAAAATGAGTTCGGGAGTGATGCGCACGAGATTTTTGTCGCGGAGCAGCATTTGAAGAATTCTTTCGGCGCGCTTGTTTTCCACCGGCACCCTGCCCAGAACCTCTTTCACCGCGGGGACGGTTAGCCCCGCGGCGGCAAAGGCGGTTTCGATCTGTTCTTTCGCGAGCGCTTCTTCCGGCTCCAGTGTGATCGCTGAACCGGCGCGTTTCACGATTTCGCCTTGCAGTTCGAGCTTTTTCTGCGCGACCAATTCCTCGAGTGCTGCGCGAAAAGTTTCCGGCCGCACGCGCCTTCCTAAACTAGACCGCAGATCTTCGCGCAAAATTCCCGGCAACAGCGGATTTTCTTTGTGAAACCGTTCCACGCGTGCCGCGATTTTCTGCCGCGCCTCTTCGAACGCTTTCGCCGGAACGAGGATCAGCGGGTCTGCTACGTTCCTGGCGTTACCGGACGCGGTGAGTCTCCGCGCCGCATCGCGTATTTCGTCGTCCAGCCAGCCTGTTCGCGCCGAAATGTCCTGGAACGCGATTCCGCCGAGCGAGCGGTCTGCCATGGTTGCCAATATCTCAACTCTGTCGCCGCGTTCCAGCGTTTCGAAAAACGCCACGCGGCCGGTATCTCGCGTTAGCGGCCGACGAGCCAGTGATTCCAGAACCGCGCCACCGCCGATCGTGATGACCGGAGAAAATTGCCGCACGATGAATCGATCTCCTGGTAAAACCAGTACCTCGTCTTGCAGGCGCAGTTGGGCGAACGCGCTTTGCCCTGGCGCCAGTTCGCTGTGACCGAAAAGAAACATCTCGGCGATCGTCTCTGACGTTCCGGCGTGAAAGTGAACGCGGCTGCGCTGCTTTAGCTTTGGCGCCGATGGTAATAGTTCGAACCGCATGTCGATTCTACGGGTGGCGCGAAATTTTCCGGGTGTGGCCAGCACCATACCGCGCTTGAGTGCCGTGTGCTCGATGCCCGCGAGATTGACCGCGGTGCGCTGTCCGGCAACCGAGCGCTCCACTGCTTTTCCGCCTGACTGTACGCCGCGCACCCGCAGCAGCTTACGCTCCGGCAAAAGTTCGACTTCATCGCCCGGGCCGACGCTGCCGGAAATCAGCGTTCCGGTTACGACGGCGCCAAACCCCTTGATCGCAAACGCACGATCAATCGGCAAACGAAAATGCTGCGCCGCGTCTTTGCCACGAACGTCAAGCGCGGTGCGGTGCAATTCCTTCTTCAACTCGGTCAACCCGGCTCGTGTTTTTGCACTCACGGGAACAATCGGAGCGTTTTCGAGAAACGTGCCGCGCAAATATTCCTCGACCTCGAGCCGCACCAATCCCGCGGTCTCCGCATCGACGAGATCGCTCTTCGTGAGCGCGACCACGCCGCGCTTCACTCCGAGCAGCCGGCAAATATCGAAATGCTCGCGCGTCTGCGGCTTGATCGATTCATCCGCGGCAATCACCAGTAACACCAGATCCAAACCAGCCGCACCGGCCAGCATGTTGCTCACAAACCGCTCGTGCCCCGGCACATCCACAAACCCAAAGCGAACACCGTCCTCTTCCAGAAACGCGAATCCCAGATCGATTGTGATCCCACGCCGCTTTTCCTCCTCCAGGCGGTCGGGATGCGTCCCGGTGAGCGCCTCAACGAGCGCGGACTTGCCGTGATCGATGTGCCCCGCTGTTCCTACGATGATGCTCTTGGATATTGCACTCATGGGATTTTAGGAAGGTGACGCGCTCGATGTTACGGGAGACCGTCCAATATGGACGCGCAACCGAACAAACGTGACCTGAGACATTTAACCATATCCCTGAAGCTCATATCCTAGACGATGTAGGCGACTGGCACGGACAACCCCCGAAGGAGTCCTCGACACGTGTAGCAAAGCAGATTTGTTGCAGCAGTTGCTTAGGGATCTATTTCGCGGCAGCAATTTCGTCGACGATGGCTTGCGTGGCGGCGCGGGGGTCTGAGGCGGCGGTGATCGGGCGGCCTACGACCAGGAAATCGGCGCCGGCTTTGATGGCTTCGGTGGGAGTCGCGGTGCGGGCCTGGTCGTCGGTCTTCATTGCGGTTGCGGCATCTTTCCCTTTCGGGCGAACGCCGGGAGTTACGATCAGAAAATCGCGGCCGCAGGCTTTTCGTATGGCGCGGGCTTCCTGCACCGAAGCAACTACGCCATCCACACCGGCGGCCTTGGCCAGCTTCGCGAGTTTCACGACGCGGCTTTGCGGCGGTCCACCGATTCCGACTTCGCGCATCGTTTTCTGATCCGTGCTCGTCAGGATTGTGACGGCGAGCAATCGCGGGCGGTCCGCACCCATGGGTTGGCCAGCGCTAATGGCTTGCACTGCCGCGTGAAGCATCGCGTGGCCGCCGAGGGCGTGTACGTTCACAAGCTGCACGCCAGACATCGCGGCGGTTGAAAGCACGGCGCCGGCAACGGTGTTGGGAATGTCGTGAAATTTCAGATCGAGAAAGATGCCGGCACCCAGCGCCGAAACTTCGCGCACCGCAGCCGGACCTGCCGCCGTAAAAAGCTGGCTGCCGATCTTGAACATCCCGACCAGGTCGGCAACCTGCTTGGCAAATTTAACGGCGGAATTAAGCGAATCAAAATCGAGCGCGACGATCAGGCTGCTTCGCGGATGGGCGTCGAAGGTCAAAGTTATCGTTGGCGCCGACTATGTTGGATCTGATGCTCGCGACCGCCAGAGTGCCTAACGCCGCTCGGGCAATTGCATCAATTCGAGCCGGACCTGGCTGACACCCGAATTGATCAAGCCAATCTTCCGGGCGACACGATAGGATACATCAATTTCGCGGCCTTCCTGATACGGTCCGCGGTCATTAATTCGAACCACTTCAAACTTGCCATTGCGCGGGTTAACGACGCGTACGAGGGAACCGAAGGGCAGGTTCGGATGAGCGGCGGTCAGTGATTCGGAGTCGAAACGCTCCCCATCGGCAGTCTTTTTTCCGTTGAACTCTGGCCCGTACCAACTGGCGTTGCCCACCCAGCTCTTGATCGGCTTGGGGGGATCGCTCAGATGAGCCACCAAGGGGGCCTCCATTGCCGGTGCGATGAGGAACATCAATGGCACCCAACGGAGAGCAGCCCAAGTAAAGAAGAGTCGTCGTCTCATAGTGTGTTCTTTATGCTACGAACATCCAAAAAAGTGTAGCAAGAAAGCCTCGGTTTGTCAATCGATTTCGGTATGAAAAGTTGTCACTATGTCTCTGATAGTACACGCTTTAGCTTTGACAACTGCCTCCTCAAGGCCGAAAATCAGGCGCTGGGTCGCCTTGGGGTCGGCAAAGCTAGCCGTGCCTACCTGGACCGCCGACGCCCCAACAGATAGATAATCAAGCACGTCTTCCACCTTCTCGACGCCTCCAAGCCCAATTACAGGGATCTCCACAGCCTGTCTAACGTCCCATACCAGCTTGAGGGTGATGGGCTTAATGGCGGGGCCCGACAGGCCCCCAGTCGGGTTCCCGAGCCGGGACCTGCCCGTATGAAAATCGATGGCCATCGCGGGGTAAGTATTTGCCACCGTAAGGGCGTCGGCCCCCGCTTCGGCTGCTGCACGGGCTGTAAGTCTAATGTCTGTAACGAGTGGGGAAAGCTTAACCCACAAGGGGCGCCTTAAGGCGGCCTTGCGGGCGGCGCTCACGACCTCGGACACCATGCCGGGATCGCACCCGAACTGAATGCCTCCCTTCTTGACGTTAGGACAGGAGATGTTGAGCTCGTACCCGGCTAGACCCTCGTTATCCTCAAGGGTTCGAATGACCTCGACGTAGTCTCCAGAGGTGTATCCGAAGACGTTGGCGAGTACCGGGACCACGTATTTTCTTAGTACCGGAAGTTTTTCCGCAACGAAGGCCCGGACACCGACGTTTTGCAGGCCAATGGCGTTCAACATTCCGGAAGGTGTTTCAACGATGCGGGGCGGAGGTGCGCCGTCGATGGGTTCCCGTGATAGGCCTTTGGTGACAAAGCCGCCGAGGAGATTGAGATCGACGAGATGGGCAAACTCGATCCCGTAGCCGAACGTGCCGCTGGCCGCAAGGATGGGGTTGCGCAGGCGCAAGGCGCCTACTTGCACGCTTAGGTCGACAGCGGCTGCGGTAGTCACTGCGCGGGAGAGGGTATCACGCGAGGATGCCGTAGCGAAGCAGGAAGTTGGCGGACTGACGGGCAGCTAACGACCCACCCTTCCGATCTCGGCTGGAGACAATTTTGGTATCGAGGCTTGCGCGACATAGCCGGAGAATTCCGCTACAGGTCGAGGGGGCCTGTTGAAGGAACCGAGACATGCTCACTCAGCAGGCTATCCAAGTCTAATCGGCGAGTGTACATCGCCAGGTTCCCCTTGCCATCCCTCGGCCAAGAATCGCGTGGCCTATCCCAATAGAGCTCGACGCCGTTGTCGTCGGGATCGCGCAGATAGATCGCTTCGCTAACACCGTGATCGGCTGCACCTTCGAGCGGAATGCGGGCGGACAATACTCGGTGCAGAGCTTCGGCTAGGGCGGGGCGGGTGGGGTAGACGATGGCTGAGTGATAGAGGCCGGTTGCGCCGGGCGGCGGAGGATTTCCGCCCAGACTTTCCCACGTGTTCAGGCCAAGGTGATGGTGATACCCGCCTGCGGAGAGAAACGCTGCCGAGTCACCCATGCGCTGCATGATCTGGAAGCCCAGCACGCCAGAATAAAAGCGGAGAGCACGTTCCAGGTTAGCGACTTTGAGATGGACGTGGCCGATGCGGACTCCAGCATTCGCCACAAAGGATCCGATTGGTTCTTGAGTATGGTTTGGAGGATTCATGCTGGCCTGCTTTCTGAATCTACGATACAACCAACGCTCGGGTTAGCAAGATAGACTCGCCGCTACAAGTTCGCGAAGAAGAGCTTGTGAGTGTTGGCCGGAGTGCTCTTCGTTACGCCGGGCTAAAGCCCAGCGCCCACACAGGCTCGGCGGTGGTTACTGAGATTGCGGGGTTGCCCGGTTTGGATGCGCGGCGAGCTTTGCCAATGCCTCGGCGAGTACGTGGCCGTCGTTCGTGGCAAGAGTGATGCCGCAGAGCGTGGCGAGTGTTGGCGCGATGTCTGCTGGTGTGACATCGCGATAGTAATCGCCGGGCTGGATGCCGTAGCCCATCAGGAGAATAGGCACGTGCTGGTCATAGTAGTACGGTGTGCCGTGGCCTGTGCCGTAAGTGCGCGTTTTTCCGACGGGCGTGCCATCCACTAGCCAGTATGGCTTCGGAACGATGAAGAGGTCGCCGCTGCGACCAGCGAAATAGCTGTCGGCGAACGCGGCGCGGATGGGGTTTTGCGTCGCGGGGCGGCCTTGAACCTCTTCCGCCCAGTAGACCGCGGCTACACCCGGCTGCGATAAGGCCGCATCGGAGACGGCTTGCAAGGCGTCGCCCACATCTTTCATGCGGTCATAGACACCGGGAGCGAAATAAAGGTCGCTGTTTGCTATGCGAGCGACGGCTGGCTTGGGAAAATTAAACGGCTCGAGCGACTTCTCGATCTTTTCCTGCAATTCCGAGACGTGCAGAATTCCAGCATCGGCCCCGGTCTTGGTCATGTCCTCCGGAATCGGTACGACACCGTGGTCGGCGCTGAAGGCAACGACGTAATTTCCCCGGCCGACTTTTTTATCGAGGTGCGTGAACAACTCGCCGAGATCCTTGTCGAGCGTGATCAGGATGTCCTGGATTTCGCGGCTGCGCGGGCCGAATTCGTGGCCGACATAATCGACCGAGGAATAGCCGACGCCGAGGAAATCCGTCGCACCACTTTTACCCAGGCCGAGTTGATCGATTGCGGTCTCCGCTAGGCGCGTGAGATAGGTGTCCGCGAAGGGGCTGCTTGCCCATTGCTCGTAAAACTCGGCGTCGGGTTCGGCAGCGCCGTCTTTTCCTCTCAGCGAATGGGGAAAGGCTGGCCCCCAGCCTGTGGGAGGACCGGCGCCAGTAGCTTTCTCGTCGTACCAGTAGGCGCTTTCCGGCAGAGATAGATTCCACGTCTTGCCGTAGTCGGCCTTGACTGGACGCGCCTTCACGAAATCCTCGACGAACGGCATGGTGCCGTAGGCGGTGGAGGTCATCCATCCGCCGTTGTCGAACCACGTGGCGGCGTCGGCTTTGTGGCCGGCCATAGTGATCGCGGCGCGAGCTTTCAGAGAGAAGGTAACCACTCGGGTGGCGCCGCCGGTTTGGAATTTCAGCTCTTCCGCGAACGACGGTAGCAGCATGCGCCAGGCAGTATCGCCACCTTTTGCGGTGGCGCCGGCATAACCGGAATTTTTGGCATTGGGATCCGCGGTACAGGTCACCATTTTTTGCGTTTCGCGGTCCCACCAAGCGTTGGCGATCATCCCGTGGGTGGCAGGGAGAGCGCCAGTTGAGATGGTGGCGTGGCCGACGCAGGTTTCCGTGGCGGCGTAAGGATAGGCGGCTTCGCGGAACCATGCGCCTTCCTCGACAAGGCGCTTGAGGCCGCCGGTCCATTGGCCGCGGAATTTGTCGATGTAGTCGCCGCGCATCTGGTCGACGACGAGGAGGACAACGAGCTTGGGCCGCTGCGGGGATTTGGGGGCTTGGCCGGCGCCCGAGGAAATCGCGGAGAGAGCAAGGAGTGATAGGGTAAACCACGGAGTTTTCATCAGGAGTGAGATGAGAGATTGTTTGGGGTTTTGCGACTGGCTATGCGGTTGGCTCCGATTGGGCATGTGATCCTCTAGGTTTTTTCTGGCGCGGAAGTTTACCACGCGAGGCGTAGCTGGACAGGCGAGTAGAGTTCGGCGGGCGCGTGGAGTTCTGTTGACTCGGCGGCAGCTAGCCGCGGCATTTCATGACGGAGTCGCGGGCCTAGGCCGTCGATCAGGGTCGTCTCCGAGAGTTGCGCCGGCTTGTGCTAGGATTACGCCCGACATGCGCATCGTAGAGAAGGCACAGTTGATGTCGGCGTCTGAGATTGACCGCACTTTGCAGCGGTTGGCGCACGAGATTGTGGAGAAGAGCGGCGGGACCAAGCATTTGGCGATGATCGGGATCCGGCGGCGCGGCGTGCCCTTGGCGCAGCGGATCGCGCAGGCCATGCGCGGGATCGACGGCGTGGACGTGCCCGTGGGGACGCTGGATATTACGCTGTATCGCGACGATCTTTCGAAGGTGGCTTCGCATGCAGTGCTGCAGTCGTCGGATATTTCGTTCGGTGTGGACAACATGAACCTGGTGCTGGTGGACGACGTGCTTTATACCGGGCGGACGATTCGAGCGGCCATGAATGGTTTGTTTGATTTGGGGCGGCCGAAGCGCGTTTCGTTGTGCGTGCTGATCGACCGCGGGCATCGCGAGATGCCGATCGAAGCGCAGTTTACCGGGCGCGTGGTACAGACGAGCCCAACGGAAATTATTGAGGTGCGGTTGCGCGAAGTCGACAATGAAGAGCGCGTCGTGTTGGTCGACCGTGTAGAATGACGTGCGGTGTAGGAGCAGAGGGTTCGGGCAACGAGTGAAAATGTGACGCACCGTTTTCGTGACCTACTGGCGCTGGAACCGCTCAACGCGGACGAACTGACATTTCTTCTCGATCAAAGCAAATCCTTCCAGGAAATTCAGCGGCATCCTTTGAAAAAGCTGGCCGTGCTGCGCGGCAAGACCGTGGCGCTGGCGTTTTTCGAGACTTCAACGCGCACGCGCATCAGTTTCGGGACGGCAGCGTCACGGCTGGGCGCGGACACCATGAATTTGCAGGCAGAGGCGTCGAGCCTGAAAAAAGGCGAGTCGCTACTGGATACGGTGCACACTTTGGATGCGATGAAGCCGGATTGTCTGGTGATGCGACATGCGGCTTCTGGGGCGCCAGAGTTTGTGGCGCGGCACCTGGAGATTCCCGTGATCAATGCCGGCGATGGGACACACGAGCATCCCTCTCAAGGATTGCTGGACGCGCTGACGATTCGCGACCGAAAGGGCACCATCGAGAATCTGAACGTGACGATTCTGGGGGACATCAAGCATAGCCGCGTGGCGCGGTCGAACATTCATCTGCTAGGGAAATTTGGATGCAGGTTCACTCTGTGCGGGCCGGCGATGTGGGTACCGCGGGAACTGGAAAGCATCGCACCTGAAGGAACGAAGATCCGGCGCGTTTTCCGAATTGAGGAGGCGCTCGAGAATGCCGACGTCGTGCTGGCCCTGCGCGTGCAAAACGAGCGGCTGCACGAACCGGCGCTTTCGTTGAACGACTATATCTTGCTGTACCAATTGAACGCGGAACGCATGCGTCACGCGAAGGCCGATGCGATCGTGCTGCATCCGGGCCCGTTGAATCGCGGCATTGAGATTACGCCAGAGGTTGCCGACAGCCCGCAATCTTGCGTACTGGAGCAAGTCACCAATGGCATCGCCGTGCGCATGGCGCTGCTGTTTCTTTTAGCTGCTGGAGGCTCTGAAGATGACGGCCAGCAAGCGACCGAAGCATCCCCGCCCCGGAACCGGCGGTCCACCGATCATAAAGATGCAACCGATCGAAAGGACGTAAAGGATTCCTCCCATGCTTCTCATTAAAAATGGCCGCGTCTTGAATCCGGCGACGAAAACGGACGCAGCAATGGATGTGCTGCTCGACGGTGACCGCATCGCGGAAGTCGAGGAGGCCGGAAAACTTTCCGAGAGAGCGAAGAACGCGGAAGTCTTTGACGCTGCAGGATTGATCGTTGCGCCTGGTTTCATCGATATGCACGTGCATCTTCGCGAGCCTGGGCAAGAAAATTCGGAGACGATCGAAGCGGGAACGCGTTCGGCGGCGCGGGGAGGCTTCACGGCGGTGTGCTGCATGCCCAATACGAATCCGGTGAATGACAACGCGAGCGTAACGCGATTCATTATGGATCGCGCAAAGGCGGGCGCCAGCGTGCGCGTTTGGCCAATTGGCGCTGCATCCGTGGGCAGCAAGGGCGAGGCGATCGCCGAGATTGCGGCGATGAAGCAGGCGGGAATCGTGGCCGTGAGCGATGATGGAAAACCCATCGCCACGGCGAAGCTCGCACGGCAAGTAATGGATTATTGCCGATCCCTGGACATTCCGGTGATCGAGCATGCGGAAGATGTTTCGCTCGCCGCGGGCGCGGTGATGCGCGAGGGCGTGACCTCGACACGGCTGGGGCTCGCGGGAATGCCGGCGGCGGCGGAGTCGGTATGCGTAGTGCGAGATGTGCAGCTTGCCGAATTGACCGGCGCGCGATTGCATATTGCGCATCTATCGGCACGTGGCTCTCTCGATCAAGTGCGTTGGGCGAAGTCGCGCGGGCTGCACGTGAGTTGCGAAGTGACGCCGCATCATTTCACGCTGATCGACGAGGACGTGCAGTACGATTCGCGCTTCAAGATGAACCCGCCGCTGGCGGCGCGAGAAGATCGCGACGCGTTGCTCGCCGGATTGGCCGACGGAACCGTGGATGCCATTGCGACCGACCACGCACCGCACGAGCCAGCGCTGAAGGATGTGGAGTTTGATCGCGCGCCATTCGGGATTCTGGGATTTGAGACGGCGATTGCATTGTCGCTCGAACAGCTTGTGCACCGCCGGCGAATCTCACTGATGCGCATGGTGGAGTTGTTTACGACGGGACCAGCTCAAGTTCTGGGAATGGGGCGCTCGCTCGCGGCGGGTGAGCCTGCTGACGTGACCATTTTTTCCACGGATCACTCCTGGACCTACGACGTAAAGAACTCGCCGAGCAAATCGCGCAACTCACCGTTTGATCAGCGTGAGTTCAAGGGCGCACCCATGGCTACCGTAGTCGCCGGGCGCATCGTCTGGAAGCGCTGACCGACCTCGCTGCCGAACCTCGGAAACGGAAACGCCCGCTCCGCGTCTAGTCCTGAATAGGATCACCATCGCGGCCAACCCTGGCGCGCGTCCGGAGGTACTCTCATGCACTCGATCTGGCAAGATCTCCGCTATTCCGTTCGGATGCTGAGTAAGGCGCCCGCATTCGCTGCCGTTGTGGTGCTCACCCTGGCGCTCGGGATCGGCGGCAACACGGCAATCTTCAGCCTGGTGAACACGGCGTTTTTCCGGCCGCTGCCGCTATTTGACCCTGACCGCACGTTGCGCTTACTGGACTCGATGCGCGGCCCCGACGGGCATCTGCAAACGTTCGGTATGCACAGCCAGAACGTGACTACGCTTCGCGAAGCTAATCATGTTTTTGACGCGATGGTGGCGTTACGCGGCGAGGATCTAACTTTGACAAGCGGCGACGAACCGCAGCGCATCGCCGTTGTCTACCGGTCGGAGGGCTGGGCGTCCACCCTGAAAGTGCAACCCTTCCTTGGCCGTGATTTTAATTTCGACGAAGAGAAACAGGGCGCGAACAGCGGCGTCGCGCTGATCAGCTTCGGGTTGTGGCAACGATACTTCGGCTCGGTCACTTCGATTTTGGGGATCTCGGTGCGAATCGACAATCGCCCTTTCCGGATCGTGGGTGTGATGCCCCGAGGATTCAATTTTCCCTACGGCGCGGAGGTCTGGATACCGTTTGCGGTCGATGCCGCCGATCGCGCGCGCGATTTCGCCGTGTTCGCGCACGTCAAGCCAGGAATAACCATGCAACAGGCGCGGCAGTCACTCGACGAGGTTACGGCGCGCATCAAGGAAAGGTACCCGGAGACCTTGCCTGCGTATGCCATGACGTCCATTACGTTGCGGGAAAATTTGACGGACAACGAGGACAGCACGATGCTGGCACTGCTTTGCATCGTGGGATTTTTATTACTCCTTGCTTGCATCAACGTCTCAAATTTGCTGCTTGCTAGATCCGTGGTTCGCGCCAGGGAATTCGCGATTCGCGCAGCGCTGGGAGCAAGTCGGAAGCGTCAGTTCCAACAACTGTTGACGGAAAGCATGGTGCTGGCAATTCTTGGATGCGCCTGCGGACTCTTGTTTGCAACCTGGCTGAATCGCTACGCCGACACATTGCTGCCATCCAATATCGGCACGCAACTCGGAATGAGCGCCTCTCAGTTGGACGTCCGCGTACTGTGTTTCGCGCTGCTGGTGTCGTTGCTGGCCGGAGCCGTTGCGGCCGTGGTTCCGACGTTGACACAAGGGGGGAACGCATCACCAGAGATGCTAAAAGAAGGCGGCCGATCTGGAGCGGGCCACGGTCGCGGAACCAACCGTTTGTTGAGCGCGTTCGTAGTCGCGGAAACGGCGCTGGCGTTGGTGTTGGTCGCGGGAACCGGCCTAATGACTCAGAATTTTCGCAGGCTGCAGCATCGGGAACTAGGATTTCAACCAAATCGGTTGCTCACCATGAAGTTCACGCCGTCGCAAACAAATTATGCGCCCGGGCCGCGGCGGAGCGTCCTGTTGCAACGCGTCCTGGATGAACTGCGGGGCACGCCCGGCGTCGTTGTGGCCGGAGCCACTACCGTTAATCCGCTGGGTGGCGGAACATGGAGCATGCCGATTCTGGTGAGCGGTATTGAAGCCGGAGATGTTGGCAACACCTTGGATGTCAATCATCGGCTGATCAGCCCCGGATTGTTTCGCGCGATGGGCATTCCCCTTTTGCGGGGAAGAGACTTCACGGAATTGGACAGCGAATCCAACGAAACCGTAGCGATTGTCAGTCAACAAATGGCTAAGCGATTTTGGCCGGACCAGGATGCGCTGGGAAAGCGCGTGCGCATTGCCCGCGGGAACAGGCCTTGGATCACCGTCGTGGGAATTGTGGGGAACGTTCACGATGTGGGTGATCCGGGCGATCCCGTCGAGACGTGGTATTTGCCGTATTCGCAGCAGGCTTCGACGGCTGCCGCCGATTCGGTCTATCTGATGATCCGGACAAGCGTCGATCCGGCCGCGGTTGTGCCGGCAATCAAGCAGGCAGTGCGGCGGGTCGACGCAACAATTGCGCTCTACGCGGTGTCGGGTATGGATCAATATTATTCGCAAACGTTGGAGCGCGAACGGCTTGGAGCGCGTGTAATGAGTTGCTTCGGAATTTTCGGCCTGCTGCTTGCGGCGCTGGGAGTTTATGGCGTTATGGCATTTGCGGTGGCGCAGCGCACGCGGGAAATCGGCGTTCGTATTGCCCTGGGCGCGGAAAAAATGGAAATCCTCTCGTTGATTCTGAGGCGGGGACTAACGCTGGCGTGCGCGGGCCTCGTACTTGGATCGTTGCTCGCCGCAGCCTTGAATCGGGCGCTCATCAGCTTCTTAAGTGAAGTGCACGGCGTCGAACTCTTGCCGCCGGCGATGGCCTCTCTGCTCTTATTCGGAGTCGCTGCTTTGGCGAGCTACCTGCCAGCTAAGCGCGCGGCGGGCGTCGATCCTTTGATCGCCCTCCGCGCGGAATAGCAATGCTCCTACACCACCGGCAGCACTCTAGTGAGCGGTTGGTTCGGCCGCGGGATGCAAACCGTGCTGCGGCACTTCATGAATGCCGCGCGCGGGCGGCTCGATCTTCTGGCGGTAGAAATGATCGAGCGGCGAGCGGCCTTTGCCGGTCGGGTAGCTTTTCTCGATGGCTTTCGTGACGTAGGCCTTCGCCAACATTGCCGCTTCCTTCAGTGGGCGGCCTGACGCAAGCTGCGCGGCGATGGCGGCGGCGAACGTGCAACCCGTGCCGTGCAGGGTTTCTTCTCTTACGCGATCACCTGCAAGTGCGACGATTTCGTTGCCGTCAAACAACACATCGACGGCGCGTTCCATGTGGCCGCCTTTAACGATGACGGCGTGCGCTCCCATCTCGACGATCTTGCGAGCGGCGGCTTCCATATCGGCGAGGTCTTTGATGGTCATGCCCGTCAAAATTTCAGCTTCGGGGATGTTCGGCGTGATCACGGTCGCGCGCTTCAGAAGTTCGGTCGCGACGTACTTGATGCCCGCCGCGTCGAGCAGCTCTGTGCCGCTGGACGATTTCATCACGGGATCGTGCACCACGTGCGCGAATCTGTGCGCGTCCAGAAATTCCGCGACCACCGCGGCGTTTCCGCGGTTGCCCAGCATTCCGATTTTCACCGCGGCGATATCCGAATCACTGGCCAGCGCTTCAAGCTGGGCGCGCAGCGCGGCATTCGGCGTATTTTGCACATCTTCGACCACTTGCGTGTTCTGAACAGTAAGAGAAGTGATCGCCGCCACACCATAGCAGCCGTGCGCGGCAAAAGTTTTCAAGTCGGCAGCGGTTCCTGCGCCGCAGCTCGGATCAAATCCCGCGATGGTCAAAAGAATCGGAGGAGTTGCGTTGGCGTGATTGTTGTGGCCGTTATGAGTGCTCATGATTTCGCGCTGGTTGCCCCACTATTTTGAAGATTTCGCTGGGCCGTCGGCTTTCTCGTCTCACGTTCACGACGCCAAGCCGCAGAAACGCCCGTGAAGCGAAAAGTGCCGGTACGCCCCGCGAACGGGATGTACCGGCACTTGCGAATGTACGCGCGTTTGTTTCGTTAGCGCAAGAAAATATTTCGTTTGTACGGCGTCATGTTACTTACGGAAAGAGACCGCGGACGAGAAGCGCTTCAGCGACGCGACCCACTGCGAGAATCATCGCGCCCGCGCGTGGCGGCACGTGATGCTTGCGCATCGTATCCACCATCTCGTGGAAGGAACGCACCATCGTTTTCTGGAGGCGCGTGCTAACCTCTTCGGCCTCCCAAACCAGACCTTGCTGATTCTGCACCCACTCAAAGTAGCTGACGGTGACGCCGCCGGCATTCGCGAGAATATCTGGCAGAACGGTGATACCGCGGCGGGCGAGAATTTCGTCAGCGTGCGGTGTGGTCGGACCGTTTGCGGCTTCGGCAACGATCCGGGCTTTGATGGCTTCGGCGTTGTGCAGCGTGATGACATTCTCGAGCGCCGCGGGGACCAGGATGTCACACTTCATGGTCAGCAACTCGTCGTGAGAGATGCGCGACGCGCCCGGCATGCCGACGACGGTACCGGCACGCTCCTTATAGCGGATCGCCTTGATGGGATCGATGCCGCGAGAGTTCGTCACGCCGCCGCGGGTGTCGCTGATGGCAACGATTTTCGCCTTCTTTTCGGCAAAAATGCGCGCAGTGGCCGCTCCGGAGTTGCCGAAGCCCTGAACGG
>Ga0210401_10003958_pt1 | contig 15599 bp, 7 predicted proteins | sample IncBWH32MmetaG_FD_150866 | JGI IMG/M metagenome (GOLD analysis project Ga0210401, IMG submission 150866) | Forest soil microbial communities from Barre Woods Harvard Forest LTER site, Petersham, Massachusetts, United States - Inc-BW-H-32-M | ecosystem: Environmental > Terrestrial > Soil >... | reverse complement strand
CGAGTTCCAGGCGGCTGGTTTCTGAGGTTAGAACTTCATATCTAGGTCGTCCACCATGGACCCGTATTCCGATAGCATTGAACATTTGCGGGACGAAATTTCACGGCTCGATCTGTTGCTCAAGCGAGCGGTGATCATCGCGCGCGACGTCAACTCTGGGACCGGAACAGATGAATTCAGGGGCCTAGTGGTTACTGAGAACGAGGTCGACGACTTGGTTCAGGCCACGGACCTGTTAGGTGAACCGTGGAAACGCGCCGGGCAAAAGGATGCGGAATTAATCCCTATCGATAAGGAGCTCGAAAAAAGGCGGAAACAGATAGACGGCCGGGTCAAAGCATCCCGGGGGAAGAAAATCCAGCTAGCGCTCCTTAACCTGGCGTCACAGTTTGATCTGTCCCAGGCGGAAGTAGACGTCCTCATCATCGCTCTCGCGCCGGAGTTAGAGCCGCGGTACGAGACGCTGTATTCCTATTTGCAAAACGATGTCACCAGAAAACACGCCAGCGTCAATCTTGCGCTTAACCTGATCTGCCGATCCGAACGTGAAAAACTGCAGGCGCGCGAGATCTTTTCCCCGGGAGCGCCACTCTTCTACCACTGCTTCCTCGACCTTCTCGACGAAAGCCAGGATCGTCAACCGACCCTGTTACGGAAATGTCTCAAGATCGACGAGACCATCGTTCGCTTCTTATTGGGCCGGCCTTCTAAAACAGCCGGTATCGGTGGACTGGTTGCACCAAGTGGCGAGATCAGCAGCCTTGAAATTGATCATTCGACCAATCAAAGGCTGAAGCATCTAGCAACCCATTTAGGCGAACGAAAGGAGCGTCCACCAATTATCCGGTTGATCAGCCAATCTGATTCAGCGCTCCAGAGTGCAGCTGAGGTTTTTAGCTTTGCGCTTCACTGCAAGATGATTTTGGTCGAGTTCGGACAAATCGCTGATGAATCGCTATTAGGGAGGCTGCTGCGCGACGCCAGACTGGGGCAGGCTGTTTTGGCGGTGCAAATCAGCCAAACCGCTCTGGAAGCCGATTCCCGGCACCAATGGCAAACCGAAGAGTTACTTTGGAGGCGTTTACGTGATCTCCCTCATCCCGTGCTTTTGCTCGGTCCGGCCTCTACATTTCTCCATGTGCCGCGCGATGTAACCTTGTGGCGAGTCGAAGTCGCTACCCCTGATTTCGAAGCCCGCCGAACAGCTTGGACGAAAGCAGGCGGCAACGGTGTGAACGAATTAGATACCGCACAGCTGGCAGATGCTTTTCAGTTCGGCCCGCTGCGTATCCAGCAAACCGCCGATCTAGCCAACAGCTTTGCCAGGTTACGTGATCCAGCCAATCCGCAGCCCGCCTTTGGAGATTTTCTGGATGCCGGTCGCGCGCTAACCGCACCTCAAGTGGGCAGTCTTGTGGTGCAAGTTAAACCGCGATACACGTGGGATGACATTGTCCTGCCCCCAGAAAAACTGCGGCAACTCCGCAGTATCGCCGCCTGGGTGCGGTTCCGCCGGCAAGTGCACGAGGACTGGGGATTCGGCGATAAACTTTCACGCGGCAAAGGTCTCATTGTGTTGTTTACGGGTCCCTCCGGCACCGGTAAGACCATGGCGGCAGAAATTCTTGCCCATGAGCTCGGGCTCGATCTGCTCCAGATCGACCTTTCCAGCGTGGTCAGCAAATACATCGGGGAGACGGAGAAAAACCTTAGTACCATCTTCCGCGAAGCGGAACAGAGTCAGGCTCTCCTTTTCTTTGATGAGGCGGACTCTCTGTTTGGCAAACGGACCGAGGTTAAAGATGCTCAGGATCGCTACGCCAATATTGAAGTCAACTACCTCTTACAAAGGGTCGAACACTATGAAGGAATCGTTGTTCTCGCGACTAACCTCCAACGAAATATCGATGACGCCTTCCTGCGCCGGATTAAAGAAGTCGTCGATTTTCCGTTCCCGGACGACAAGCTTCGGCAAGGAATCTGGCGCGGTCATTTTCCGGCAACCGCACCAAAAGCAGACGATATCGATTTCGATTTCCTGTCGTCCCACTTCAAGCTGACAGGAGGTAATATTAAGAACATTGTTTTAACTGCTGCTTTTATTGCTGCGGAAGAACAGCGACCAATCAAGATGTCGGATCTAATTCTGGGAACCAGGTCCGAACTCCGCAAGGAAGGGAAGCTCTGTACTAAGAGCGACTTTGGACACTACTATAACTTGATCCAAAGAGAGGAACCTTCCTAACGCGATTCTGTCCGATCCGCTAATCACGGCCACAGATCTTGGTTACAGGCTCTCCCGTTCACCAGAAGATCACTCAGACTCACATCATTGGAACATCAGCAACCATCTCAGGCTCGGCAGTCTAAGGTTTCACAGACAGATGATTCCATGCAGAATTCTGGGCCGCAGACTCCGCTTTCTTCCATCCTACAACTTCAACAGAGCATTGGTAACCGCGCGTTGCAGCGGCTACTGAAAAATCGCGGCGCCAGGATCCAACCGAAACTAGCGGTCGGTGGTCCGTACGACCGTTATGAACGGGAAGCTGACACGGTGGCGGAACAGGTATCAGGGACTCAGGTCAACCCTGCAGCCGTCAAAACCCCACCACAGATCCAACCTTTCTCAGAGGCTTCGAGTGACCGGCTCGAGGTCGCTCCAACCAGTGTAGAGCGCGCGCTCTCGAGTCCAGCCAGCTCACTTGACCCTGGTCTAAAGCATGACATGGAGCAGCGTTTTGGCCGCGACTTTTCGGCGGTGCAGGTGCATTCTGGTGAGGAAGCCAGCCAGTCAGCACGAGAACTAAACGCGAAGGCTTATACGGTAGGAAATAATGTTATATTTGGTGAGGGCCAGTTCTCACCGGAGAGTCAAGAGGGCCGCCAATTAGTTGCCCACGAACTCACTCATGTCGTGCAGCAGCGATCTGCACAGGCCGTGCAGCGGGCGCCGGTTTCGCCGCCTCTGGACCCCGGGGTCCGAAGTGAACGGGCTACCAGGATTTCGAATGCTATTGAGCAACGCGAACGAAGGCGGCTTGCCGAACGCGATCGGCCATTGGAGCCGGATCTTGACCTCGGGTGGGATCTAAGGCACGACCGCGACCGTCCGGTGGAACTCAAGGGAAACCCAGTACTCCAGCTTTCGGCGACACAGCGGATGCTGATCGCCCTAAAAGAGGACGATGAGACTACGCGCATCCCGGTCCAGTTTGGTCATTTGGCGCGCGGAGACATAAGCGTGGTTTTGCGTGAGGAAGGCATCTACACCGATCATCCGTACGTGATCTCACTTGACCATCCGGGTCTTCCTTCTTTGGACAAAGACCACGTGCCGGCACTTTTAGTGGAAGTAAACGACGGTCAGGTAACCGGCAAAATCGTGCTCACTTCTGAACAGGCCTCAGGTACTGCTTCCGCGACCGGCTTTCGGACGGTGGATAAATCAAATGTAGCGCGCCTCTTAGGTCTTGAAGATTTGCAAAACCTGCAAATCGGCGATGTGGGCAACGGGCTCCTGAATGGTCATCTGGTTCTCGATGTTCTTGGCATGTCGTATGATCTCGATGGCAAATTCCACGGTGGGGGAAAATTTTTGCTGCTGGACGAAACTCACTCACTGCAAGCGGACGCTGCCGTCGAAGCACAGGGCGTAGACAAATCGCTTGTCCACATTTTAAGGGACGAACTGGGACAGCTTAGTGCGCACGCCGAGCTTAACGGTACGTTAACTCCAAAAGCCGGCCACGTTTTGAGTGGAAAATTGACTGCGGATTTCAGGCGAGGCTTGTTTGAGATTCGCGGTGTATTGTTTTATCGATCGCCGAAGATCGTGGGAGAAGTGACCGTGGTCGTGACCGACGAGGCTGCCGCATGGAAACTGGTGACCAGTCGACTTGGCGATAAGGCGCCGTTACCGCAACGGCTCGCGAGCGCTCCAAATGGATTGGCCATGACCGGTTGGGGTTGGGTTGATTTCAATCTCAACGAGTGGCTTACCGGGCACGCAGAGGTGATTGTCGATCCCGCTGGATTTATCACGGCGCTGGGACGCCTCGCACCAACCAAAGAGATCCAGGTTTTCCCTGAGAAGTCAAAAGACAAAACGTTCGATCCGTGGGAAGTCGGAGAACACGTGGTGGTTTGGGGATTGCCGGGTTGGATCGGAGGAAGCGCCACCTTGTCGACTCACGCCTCCGTCGGTCCTGGAACACTCGGTAATGTGGTGATCGACGGTTACTTCAGTACCTATGAGGACAAACCGGCCCAATTCAGCGTGCGCGGTGTACTCGCGGTGCCGGCAACGGCTAGTGCGGACCTGCTCATCGAAGCCGGCGGTCATGTCGGTATCAAGGGAATCCGATTGGGTATCTACGCGAAAGTCACCGGATCGGCTGAGCTTCGCGCTTACGCTGCCGTCGAGCCGCATATTGGACGGACGCAGCTGGCGGATGGATCACCTGGCTTCTTCATCCGCGGCCGCCTCGAGGCCGGTGCCGGGCTATTCTTGGGACTTCGAGGTGCTCTCGAAGCCGTCACTCCTTCGCCGTTCCCAAACCTAACTATTTACGACTTCGGCAATCACAGCTGGTACGTAGGAGGTGGATCGATCAGTGTCGAGGGAACTTATTTTCTCGGCGGAAAACAACCGCCAAGCTTCGACTTTGATATTGCCAACAAGCTTAATCCGACCGGTCTGGTCGATACACTCTTGTGGCACCCGGGGAGACTCGGCTCGGGCGGAAAGCGCGAAACTAATTTCGGAAAATCCTTCCACGATTGGGTCAAACACGGTGAGTTTGAACGCAATGTCGCCGACACGCCGAAGCTTCCGGCCAGCGAGGAGAGCGTGAAAGTCGAAACGCCGACCCTGGCCGAACATGTGCTACCGCCGTTCACAGAGCCGGAAGAAACTCCAGCCGCGCAGCCGCGACCGGCGACGCCTGGCCCCGGAGTTTCCGCGACATCGACTACCTCTTCTGGCCAGCCTCCGAACGTAAGTCCGGTAACTCCCGCACCAACTCCTGCTTCCCAAACAACTCCTGGTCCACCCAGCCAAGCCACACCAGCTGCGCCCGCGCTCGGCCAGCCAACGGAACACGCGCCAGCACTTGAGGCACCTTTCTCGATGCTGAAGACTCCGCATACACTTTACTTGGAGCGGGAAGGCGTGCCTCGCATCTGGATGGAAAGCACCCGGAGCCCTCTCGGAATGCGAATTAGCGACATGAGGCGGTTCGTTGATCGCCAACACCAGGCCGCCTTGGCAACTGGGGTTCCAGTCGGTGGCACAACGGTAGGTGATCTGGAGACTGAGCTTAAAATACTGACTGATCTAGAGAACGAAACGAGTCAGGTCGAGGCAGAAGCATTCAATCGTACACACGACATTTCGGTGGGTGTGCCAGCTCATATCCCAGGCTTTCGAGAGCTAGCAGCGCGCATCCAATCGTATGCCGATATGTGCGGCCGCAGCGACATTCTAGCGGCATTAGCCACCTCCCCGCCGCCTCATATCCGGCCGGCTCCAGTCGATTTAGCTGTCGTAATGCGGAAACTCGACCTGCACGGGATCAAGGAGCAAAACAAAAGAGACGCCATCATCGAGAACTTGAACAACTTGCCGGCTGGGCCTGAGATCGAGGGATATATCGCGTCGCCGATGTTCGATGACCTAAGCACAAATTTCGAACAAGTGCTTAGACAACTGGCAAATCCAGGTATGGTGGGCGCCGCCCTTTCGTGTCTGAAAGAGGCCGAGCAACTCCACCTGAAAGGTTTCAAGGTTCGGTTCGAGGAAAAGGGACCCGGTGCAAGGAAGAGCGACCCGGACTATTGGGACGTCGACGTCGCTTCGATTGCTCCTTCGACGGGTGACGTTCTAAGAGCCATCGCGGTCAAGCGCATCCGCTTCTTTGACCGTCGAGACCCGGGCGACAACCAAACACTCCGCGACAACCTGAACGAGGCGCGCGCTCAATTGAGGAACTTTCCGATGGCCAAGGAGAAGTGGGTTGTGATCCATGTCGGGACGGCAACCGCAAAAGATCTGACCACAAGCGTCGCCGACCTGCTGAAAGACTTTCGGACCAACAATCCGGATTATAAAGTCCGGGTCCTGTTGTCGGATGGAACCGAAGACACCGATTAAGATGATTGTTAAGTCGAGATACGGGCCGGTCGCCAGTTGGACTTTCCGGACTAGATCCGAACAAGTTAATGTGCAGGATCGCGCCTCGCTCAATGAGCGAGCTAGCCACTGTCAGGAAATCGCTGCGGTACTTCAGCAATACCAACTCTTGTATCCCAGTAATGCGATTTTATGTGGCTGGGTTGGTCAGGATCCGTCCCAGCCGCCAGAGCCACCAGTCTCCATTTCGATAGCAGCCGCTTCGGAAATCGGGGATCGTTGTAGAGAGGCGCTCGATGAGCTGGAGCGAAACCGTGGCTTCCGCAATTTCACAAATCTTGTGGTTACCGGTACAGGCACAATCCTCGACGAGCTGGAGCGACCTAGAGAGGTATCGGATCTGCTCTGGTTAGACGCATACACCATACAATTTCATTGCATCCAGGTCATAACCCAGAGCGATATCTGGCTCCCGTTCACGCTTCGCGGCGGGCCCCAAGCTGAGCTTGCCGCTCTGAATGCTCCGCGACTTGAACGAGCCTTACGCGCGATGGCTTCGCACAGTGAACTCAGTTTTAGTTTTGAAGAAATTACTCAATTCGCCCTGAACGACGGCTTCCATCTAGCGAATCGCAAAAACGAGGAAGGTGATCCTCTCGATGTCATCGACGATGCCGAGATGCTGCAGAATTAACTGATTCACGGGCTTTGCTTCCAAAGCTGCCCTTCAAGAGTTGCGTCCAGAAAGAATCGCCGTCGGGAAAAATCGCTAGCTCGAGATCGAGACGGGAAGAACAACGAGAATGTGGTGGTGGCTAAGTCAATCCAGGCAACCAGACCAAGAATCAGAATCTGACGAATCTGAGGCGGTCAAACCTGGTGAAAATCACTCGGCGGATTTTGACTTGGTCAATCTGCAGCGGGCGGTTGGGAATCAGTCGGTCCAGCGAATGATCTCCGATCCATCTGCTGGTCTTCCAAAACCGCTAACAACATCAACCACCGGAGCCGGTGGTGAACCGTTGTCCAAAGAGACGCGCGAAAAGATGGAGGGTCAGTTTGGTGAAGACTTCGGCGATGTTCGTATCCACAGTGACACCCAAGCGACGCAATCCGCTCACGACCTCGATGCTCAAGCCTACACCCGTGGTCGTGACATTTACTTTGCACCTGGTAAGTACGCGCCAAACTCCTCAGAGGGCGAGCGCTTGATAGCACACGAACTAACCCATGTTGTTCAACAGGAGGGCGCCTCGGATCCGTCTCGCAATACCTCCGCAGCCAGTTCGCCTGACGGTCGAGCGGAGCTCGAGGCCGAGACGATTTCGCATCAAGTGGTTTCCGGTCATGCCGCTCGCCCAGCGCTAAAGGTAAGCGGTCAACCCACCCAACGCCAGCCCACTACGTCGTCCGAAACGCAGTCCGATTTTACCGTTTTCGTAGCCGATCCGCAAAAAGCGACAGACGTTCGGTTCGCGCGGCGCGAGGCGCGCGCGGACGCGGCCAGGATTCTAAAAAGCGGTAGTCTCTCTACTGAGGAACGCCAGTTGGTGAATGCAAAGCTGCGCTTCTTTCAAGGAGAAGCCTGGACCGTTTATGGCCAGGAGATTAAACCGGCCTTGTTGAAAGTCGTTACGGATCCCGATCTCCCGGCCGCAACCGGTGCGCCAGTGAAGGATATTCTGCGCCTCGATCAAACGGTCCCGATAAAAGGCCTCGCCCAGAATCAATCCAATTACATCGACCATTTCCGTGGCAACCTAACTTCAGCCCCGCTGGGTTCTGATATCATTCTGACTCCGAACGAGGGTCCGGCCAGCCAGACTGGAATTTCGATTCCTAAGGCTGATTTTTCTCTGGATGGGGATCCGCTGGCCGGCTCGTCCATGGGGCAGAATCAAGTCTACAAATCACGTGCGATCGCCGAGGAAGTGGTGGCTGATCTGACCAAGCAGACGCCCGGTTGGCAGATTTACGCCTACTACCTGCAAGACGGTATTATCGTTCCGACGACACTCTCGGACACAACGATTCCGAACCTGATGCCATTTATTCGCCAGCAGCGGGAACAGAATCTAGCCGACCTCGCAGCCACGGCAGAGCTAGCGAAGGCGGTCGCGTTGTGGTACGTCGGTGCGCGGTTCCCGATCAAAATTGGTTCGGGAGGAGCAGCAGGACAAGCCGCGAAGCAAGCCGAAAAAGAGGTTCTCAAGCAAGGGGAAAAACAAGCTCTCAAGGAAGGGGAAAAAGAAGGCCTCAAGCAGGAAGGCAAAGAGCTGGCCAAAGCCGCTAGAAAACCAGCGGTACAACCCTCCGCTCCGTCTGGCTGGAAGGGTTCGCTGAATGCTTTCGGCAAAGAAATCGGCTGGCCCGCGCAAGGCGAAATGAAGATTGCTGCCGAGGCGGCCGACCTTGCCAAACTGCGCAGCGCCGGTGTCACCGAACAATGGGCGGTCGAGCAAGCTCAGATCTATCGGGAAGTCGCCCGGCTGAACCCCAGCAATCCGAGCGCTGCGCTGAGAGCAGATTGGTTAACCAAGATCGCTGAGCGGCTCCACGGCGCGCCTTGATCGACTTTTTCATAGGGCGATCGTCTCGGCACCGGTTATGAAATATGAGCCACCAGGCAGCCTGAGCCAATCTGAACTGCCTGAGGACTATGATGGGCGAGGCCCGCACTTTTCGCCCAGGGCACCAACCCATCCAATCCTGAATCTGCAACGGACCGTTGGCAACCGAGGAGTGCAGCGGCTCGTTCAGACGAAGTTGACGGCTGAGCGGTCGCCAGGGCAAACTGGAGCAGAGGCGGACCATTTGCCTGAGCCGATTGGCGGGTCGCCGATCATCGTTCAGCGTCAATGTGCATGCGGGGGAACCGCCGGACCCGATGGTGAGTGCCCACAGTGCCGCGAGAAACGACTTTTGCTGCAAAGCAGCGCTCGAACCTCTGATCGAACAGAGCTGGAAGCGAAGGGAATCTTTGGAGCCGGCAGGGCAGGTATCCGCACACTGGCTCGGGTCGCCGTAGATTCGACCCAGGACGCAGGCAAGGTTTATCGCACGGCAAAGCTCGCTAGCAGACTTACTGAGGATGAGGTGCAGGCGGCCGAAAACCTAGTCGCAGGCGCTCGCCCTACGCCCCCGCAGTTGAAGATGGCTCGAAACCTGCAGGAAATGGAAACGGGAATCTCCGCAGAGTCGGTACCCCTCGAACCTCTCGAACCGGTTGAAAAGGGCACGGCAAAGGTGGCGAAAGCCACAAGCGCGGACCTAGAGAAGATCAGGCAGATGACGCATCTGGCCGGCAAGGACCACATCTTGTCCCTCAAGCGCACCGGCCGGCAGCTTTTCCCCTGGCTGTGTAGCAATGGCTGCGGCCCACTGATCAGGAAAGCCGAGGCGATGATCGAGAGGCTACCAGCGGGCCATGATGCTGCCCGCGCTGAGCTCAAGGAATTCGTTGAGAGTGTCCGGGCAAATGCGACCTGGATTGACGTCGAGCCCGAGGAGGCGACGGCGGTGCAGGTTCTGAAAAACCTGACAGAGGAACTCGAGGGTATCGAGAAGCGCTTCCCCGGTGCGGTCGAGCCGGACATACACGTGTCGTCCGAACCGCCCACACCCACGAAGGCAGTGCCCGCGGCACATGATCCGACTCAGGCCCCGCCCGGTACTCCCCGGAAATTGCCTGATCCAACGGGACGTCGAGTGACGACCGAGCACACTAATCGGGCCCGACCTTCCACTGCCGGAACACACGAAATCGGGGTTGCGCGAAAAGCCCGGCAGGCAGCGGCCGCCGATTTGCGGGAACAAATAGCCCGTACGGAGGCTCTGCAAAGTCGAATGCGGCAATTGGCTTCAAAATTTGAGCGAACCATCAAAAATCTGCCGCAAAGCGAACGCGAGTTCCTCGAAAACACGGCGCTGAGCATCGATGAACGTTACAGCCGCGTCCTAAAAGAATTTAGTGAAGCCGACATTGAGGAAATGGAACATTTGCGAACTCAGCTACGCCGGGAACTTCGTATCAGAGGAAGGGAGCTGGACGATTTCATTCTGGACGAAATGGTCCGGCTTCACCTTATTCCGGACCTCGAGTACTATGTATTCCGAAACTTCGGTCCCTTGGTTCAACTCTCGGGATAAGGGCGCACCCATTCCCGGCTAAAGAACGCCATGCTCAGAGTCTGACACCGAGCGACTCGCTCTGTTGGCAAACCCGAGGCCACAACTAGAGGACTAACCTCCTCGCACCCATTCCGAGACGCCTGACATGGCTGCTTCGGCGCTTGAACACACAACGGATTCGAAAGAAGCCGAAATCACCTCGCAAGGGAACCGTTCTGTCCAACCAGGTCCCCAGGCGGTCAGCGAGACGGAGAGAGAGCTAACGGAACGAGCCAGCAACGGATTACCATTGCCGCCGCCAAGCCGGGAGGCCGCCCAACTGTTCAGAAGTAAGGCGATGTCCCATCCAGTGAACAGCTCGGTTCGTTTCGCCACCATCCAGCGAGCCCAGCGGCGTACTCACGGTAACCGATTTGTTCAGCGCCTTACCAACCGGCTCCAGCCCGCCGCGGCCGCGCGAAACTACATTCAACGTCACTGCACCTGCGGTGGAACGTGTGAGGAGTGTCGCAAAACGGCAACGGATAGCTCACCGATCGTGCAGCTTGGTTCTGCAGAGTCGGGTCGCCTGATCCAAACCCAGTCCTCGACTTCGGCCGGTTCTGCCAACCCACCCGCTCTCGATGCGGAAGTGATCCCGGCCAACAGCGAGGGCAAACCGCTCGATGAAGCGAGTCGTCAATTCATGGAACCTCGCTTCGGGGTTGAGTTCCGCGACGTTCGCGTGCATACCGACAACGCGGCCCAACGTTCGGCTAACGATCTACAAGCAAACGCCTACACGAGCGGGAACGATATTTACTTCGCGGCCGGTAAATACGCACCTAAGACATCAGAGGGACGTCGTCTTCTGGCGCATGAGCTTACCCATACCCAGCAGCAGAAAAATGGAAGAATATCGGCAGCAACCAGTCGAGAAGAAGGGGTCCTAGTAGGAAGCGAAACGGATCCACTCGAACAAGAGGCTGAGCGCGTTGGAGAAAATATCGAGCAAGGAACCGGTGATATTCCGAGGATATCCAAGGATGCTACTCCCGCCGTCCGCCGCGACGTAAGCTCGGTCATTGGGGATATATGGGATGCCACCGGCGGCCGCGTCGTAAGCGGTGTCAGCGAGATCTGGGACGCAGCCAAGGAGACGGCTGCCGCGTTCATCGAGCGATTAGCACCCGGGGTTCTGCAGCTGCTGCGGAACGCGGGGACCTTCCTGTACGATAAGATCACCTCTGGAATCGACCATCTCTTCGGCGGTATCGCCTCCCGTGTCCAGAAACAAGGTGTTATCGGCGCTATCTCCGGAATTTTTAGTGAGGTCGCCGCTTCGCTTGGGAAGAGCATTGGTCAGCTGGCCGCCGGCTCGTGCCATTCAATCGTGGAAGCAGCCTCGTCGATTATCCACTTCGTCAAAGAAACCGCTGGCGAAACTTTCGCAGAACTGGGTCATATCGCGAAGGCAGTCGGGGACTTCTTTTCCGAGATCTGGAACGACTTCGGCGCTCCGGCGCTCGACGCCATACAGAAAGTAGCCGGCGAGGCTTGGAATTGGATCAAGGAAAAGGCCCAGTGGCTATGGGACAAGCTCCTGCCTATCCGTAACACGGTTGGGGCGGCCTGGGACTGGCTCAAGAAAGAGTTCAATATTGCGAAAGAAGAAGGGGCCGGTCTTCTCGATTGGCTTTACGACAAGGCAAAAGATCAGTGGATGAAGGTGCGCGAGAAGATCGCACCGATCCTGGGTCCACTTAAGATCGTCGCCGGCGCTCTCCTGCTCCTCTCGCCATTAGGCCCCATCATCGCGATTTGGAAGGGCGCGCCTTACCTTTGGCAGGCTCTGCAATGGATCTGGGCAAATGGGATCAAGCCCGCCAGTGCCAAGATCCGCGAAGAATTTCGTGAGCACATTCTCCCCCACATCCTACAAGGGATCGACGCGATCACGGCGAAGCTCGATGAAGCTGCCGCCTTCCTTTGCGGGCACGCGAGTGAGATTAGTGCCGGTCTTCACGCGTTGGAGGATGCGCTTGCCGGTTTTTCTTTACTTAAGTTAGCAAGTCGGATGGTGGGTTTTGTTGCCGGGTTCTTCGATGGTCTTGCGACGAAAGGGAAGTGCAAGTTTTCCGATGTCGTCGCCGAAGCCAAATCAGTGCTTCGGCAGGTTTATCAATTCGTCAAGCCGGTCCTCGAAGTGCTGCGCCAAGCCGCTTTGATCGCGACCTTAGGCCCGTGGGCCATTCTGGACGATGGCGTTTGGAAGACGCTGAACCAATTCGTCGCCTTCGCTAAGAGAACACCTTGCATCCGCGAAATCGCCGGATTGCTCCATGTCGACGGCATCATGGAAAAAGTTGGGGAGATAAGGGCTACCCTCAAAGACATTTGGCAGGTCGTTAGTAATCAGGAAAAGTTCGAGGCCGAAATCCACAAAGCGGTGGACGGTATGCTCGCCCAAATCCCGTCGCAGGCTGAGACGGTGCTTGGAACCATCATTGGGTTGGACGGCCCTCATTTGGACACGCTGATGAAGCGTTTTCTGGCGCCCAAGTTGGTGAAAGTCGTTGCCAGTGCGCCTCAAATGCTCATCGACATGGCCTGGGGCCTGATCTGGCCTTGGCCGGGTGTTAGCAAAGAGTGCGAGGAAATAGAAAAACAGGTCGATAAGCTGAAGTCCTCGCTTTGGGATTTTGAATTCAGCAAAGCCATCGATGCTGGTTTGGCCATCTGGCGCGGCGTTAACGGTGTCATTGGCCTGCTTTATGGTTGGTTTTTTATTGCAGCAGTGCTGATCGGCGCAGTCTTCGGCGCACCACAGGCAGGCGCCGCTATAGCCTACGAAGTCGGGGAGGCATTACTCCTTTCCACCGTTGTGGCAGAGGGGCTCACAATCGATAAAGCCAAATTCAACCTGATGTCGCCATCACGCCTCGCCAAACCCCAAGCGGAGCGCCAAAAAGAAGACGACGAAGACTACGAGACGATCACCGGGAGCGTCGTGAATTTGGCGATCCTGGCGGCGCTGGCTGTCCTCAGTGAAATCGCTGTCGACTTTGCCAAGGCCGTATTTGCGGAGATCAAGGGGGTTTTTCTACCGGAAGGTGCTGAGGCGCCAAAGGTAGAAGTCCCAACGAAGACGGCAGAGCCAATAAAAGAAGCCGAGCCGGTCACAAAAGATACGGCCGCTAAACCCAGTGAACCCGCTACGGAATTGTCGAAGGACACTGCTGCCAAAGCGGAGGAAAACGCCATCCCAAGAGAACAGCTCGAAGCCGAAGTCGGCGACCTTCGCCAAAAGGCAAGCAATCCAGACAACGTCCGAAAGCCGGCTGACAGCCGTTTCGACGCCGAAATGGACACGGAGGGTCATACCTTTGACCGTAACAAGACGGACAAATCGTGGTGCCGTAGATCCGTGGAGGTTTGCGGATTGGATCTCGGCAGTGACGTGAATACCAAAGTCGATACGGCGTTGGAGAAGAAAGCGCCAGAACCAACTACCCCTGAACCAAGCGAGCCCCTCGAAAAAGCCGCCACGACCAAAGAAATATACTCAACCATCCGACAAGAGATACAGGATCTCACCAGGCAACTCGTCGATCTCAAGAAAGAGCAAGCGACGGCCCCTACACCAGAGCGGGCCAAAGCAATTGAGGCCGTGAAAGCCGAATTGAAGGACTTATTCAAAGAGGCGGAAAGATACGGGGAAAAGCTCAGAACGGAAGAGAAGCAGGCCGAAGGGAGAGTTCCAGAAGACCAGGCGGTAGATCCGGAACCACCGGAAGCGCAAGAAACAGGAGATATTGGACAAAGCCCAGCCCAGAAAGCGGAACTGCAAAAGGATATTCAAGAGGCCAAGGCTTTGGGCGCGAGAGACATTCGTGTTAACCAACAGCAAGTAAACGCTCAACTTGAGAGAGTCGGGATAAACAGGCCAGACCTTCAATACACGCTGCCAGACGGCACTCGAGTTTACATTGAGTATGATTCTCCTACCTCAGGACGTGGACCCGGCCATAAATCAAGAATTCTCGCGAATGATCCTGGAGCCCGAGTTATACTCAAAGAGGTCACCGACCAGACCGGCGCCGTTCGGATCGTCAACTAAGAGAAATTGTTGTGAAGGTCTTGCTCAATAATCAACTGGCACCGATCACCCACGCATGGGGATTTCTAGAGATCCCTTTTCAACGGGCTCTTGATGAGGCTGTCGCATGGAGGAAGTCAATTTACTCTGATATCGAGAGCATTCGGATTGAAAAATCATTATCCGAGGCTCTGCATGATCTGGAGCCACTAACCACACTTCCGCGGAAAGAGCTCCTAGTCCCCACCAAGTCGCAGTGGGTGGCTTATTTCGACAATGGACTTAAAGGGGGAGATCCTGGCAGCTTTGTAGGCTACCTATCACAGCGTCTCAAATGTCGTGGCCTCGCCGTCACCTGCGTTCCTGATACACTGACGAGCAGAAACCAAAACGCAAAAGGTACCTACGGTTCAGTCAGTTTTGTGCTTTACGCTCCAGAGCAACGCGAGTGGCTCAATCATGAACGAACCATTACCGCGATGAATGATGGTGGTAGGTGGCTATTCAAGCAAACGGGACAAGTGCAAGCCTTCGAGGACACTCAGAGGTATCAGGCCAAAACGGTAAAAGATCGGTTTACGGCGGAGATGTTGGAGAAATATTGCTTAGCATTGGGTATTCGAGTGTTCGAGCAGGAGTTCTACTGTCATTCCGGAGCACTGATCATCGTTCGCGACCCTTTACCGCCTAAACACTTTGGCGTCACACTGGTTGAGGCTCGCGAAAGGATCGGGCTGCAATCTTAGAACGATTGGGCGCCAGAGAGAATTTGGGCCATTTAGTTTAACTCCAATGATCCTTTAGTGATCTTGCAGCAGTGGAAGAAATAGACGCCAGGGCTGTGTTGGGACTGAACGCGAGTGCTTCTCGCAGCGACATCGAAGCGGCTTACACCGATCGCATCCGTCGCATACGAAAGCACTACGAAGAAGCACGCGATCATAGAACCCGCGAAAAATGCGAGCGCGATCGTGACGCGCTGGATGAAGCCCGCCGCCTCCTGCTCTATCTGGAAGAAGTGGACCGGCGCCAGCGCGAAGAACAGGAACGCCGGCACGAGGAAAACGAAAACCTTGCCGCTGAACAACGTCAGCCCGAAGAAAGCGAACGCTTAGCTGCTGAACAACGCGAACGCGAAGAAAACGAGCGCTTGGCCGCTGAACAACGCCAGCGCGAAGAAAATGAGCGCTTAGCCGCTGAACAACGCCAGCGCGAAGAAAACGAGCGCTTGGCCGCTGAACAACGCCAGCGTGAGGA
>Ga0210401_10003956_pt1 | contig 15601 bp, 7 predicted proteins | sample IncBWH32MmetaG_FD_150866 | JGI IMG/M metagenome (GOLD analysis project Ga0210401, IMG submission 150866) | Forest soil microbial communities from Barre Woods Harvard Forest LTER site, Petersham, Massachusetts, United States - Inc-BW-H-32-M | ecosystem: Environmental > Terrestrial > Soil >... | reverse complement strand
CCTCCATGGCGGATTTTCCGGCCTCGATGTAACGCATGATGTTTTCGATCATTACGATCGCGTCGTCGACAACGAATCCGGTCGAGATGGTTAACGCCATCAGCGTGAGGTTGTTCAAGCTGTAGCCGGTGATGTACATGGCGCCGAGCGTGCCCACCAGCGAGATCGGCACGGCAACACCCGGAATGATCGTCGCGTAAACGTTGCGCAAAAAAAGGAAAATGACCATCACCACCAGAACGACGGTCAACAGCAACTCAAACTCAACGTCCTTCACCGACGCGCGGATCGTGATCGTCCGGTCCGTAACCGTCGAGACTTGTACGGCAGCCGGCAAGCTTTGCTGCAACACCGGCAGAAGCTTCTGAATGCTGTCCACGACCTGGATGATATTGGCGCCGGGTTGCCGCTGGATGTTGACGATCACGGCCGGCGTGTCGTTCATCCACGCCGCTTGCCGCTCGTTTTCGACGCCGTCAACGACTTGCGCGACGTCGGAAAGCAGCACGGGCGCTCCGTTGCGATATGCAACGATCACGCTCCGGAAATCGCTGCTCGAAAGAAGCTGGTCGTTCGCGTCGATCTGATAGTCCTGCCGCGGGCCGTCAAAGCTCCCTTTGGCCGAATCGACACTGGTTTGTGCAAGCGCAGTGCGCACATCCTCCAGGTTAATGCCGGTAGACGACAGCGCCGTGGGGTTCACCTGAATCCGGACCGCCGGCTTCTGGCCTCCGCTGATGCTCACCAGGCCAACACCGGGAAGCTGCGAGATTTTCTGCGCGAGGCGCGTATCGGCAAGGTCCTCGACCTGTGGCAGCGGAATCGTGTTCGAACTGAGCGCCAGAGTCAGAATCGGCGCGTCCGCAGGGTTCGTCTTGCTGTAGATCGGGGGCGTAGGCAGGTTGGTTGGAAGGAAGTTTCCGGCGGCGTTGATCGCGGCTTGTACTTCCTGCTCGGCCACGTCGATATTCAAGCTCAGCGAAAACTGAAGCACCACGACCGAGCTGCCATCGGAGCTGATCGACGTCATCTGGTTCAAGCCCGGCACCTGGCCGAACTGCCGCTCAAGCGGAGCCGTAATTGCGGTCGCCACCACGTCCGGGCTCGCGCCGGGATAGAACGTGACGATCTGAATCGTCGGGTAGTCGACTTCGGGAAGCGCCGACACGGGCAACTGCGTGAAGGCTACGATACCGGCGAGCAGAATCGCCGCCATGAGCAGCGAAGTCGCGATCGGCCGCTCAATAAATGGACGTGACGGACTCAAGGGGCAGGATCTCCGTTGGCCGCGCCATTGGTGTTGTTGGCGCTGGCGTTACCTCCGCGACTGCCGCGGCCGCCGCCAGCGATGGATATCTTTGCTCCATCTTGCAGCTTGTCAAAGCCGTTGCTTGCGATCACGTCGCCTGCCTTCACGCCCGTCACAGCCGTTACGTTGTTGTCGGTCACTCCGGTCGTGATGGGGTGTGCCGTCGCCGTCTGGTCCGAACTGATGAGATAAACGAACGGCCCTTGCGAGTTTCTCTGAATCGCGTTCGAGGGTAAAACGGTGACGTTCTTCTGGGTCGTGAGCAGCAGGCGGGCGTTTACGAACTCGCTCGGAAACAGGTCGTTCTTGGCGTTTCTGAACGAAGCTCTCAGTTTTACAGTTTCGGTCGTGGGATCAATCACGTTGTCCAGTGTGATGAGCGAACCGCTCTCGATCTGGGTGTTTTGCGTCTTGTCGAGCGCGTCCACGGTCATCGTGCGGCCCTGCCGGAGCTGTTCCTGAATCTGGGGCAGGTAGCTTTGATCGACGCTGAAGATCACCGTAATCGGCTGCAGCTGTGTGATCACGACCAGCGAGGTCGAGCTGTTCGCCTGAACGATGTTTCCAAGATCAACCAGCCGCAAGCCCACACGCCCATCGATGGGAGACGTGATGTGGCAATAGATCAGGTTCACGCGCGCATTGTCGAGCGTGCCTTCGTCGGTTTTCACCGTGCCTTCGTCTTGCAGCACAAGTTGGGTCTGATCGTCGAGCTGCTGCTTGGCAATCGCGTTGCGGCTGTAAGCGGTCTGGTAGCGATCAAGGTCGATGCGCGCCTCGCCGAGCAGCGCCTGATCCCTGCCGAGCTGGCCTTCCATCTGGGTGACGGCCGCTTCATACGGGCGCGGGTCGATGTCAATCAAGGGATCGCCCTTGTGAACCATCTGACCCTCTTTGTAGTAAATGTTGACGATCTGCCCTTGCACGCGGCTCGTGATGGTATCGGTATAGATCGGCGTCACCGTACCGAGCGCTTGCACATAAACCGGCATGTCAGCCGTCTGCACCTTTGTGGTTGTAATGGGAACTGTTCTTGGGCGGTTGTTCTGGCGGGCCTGCGCGTCAGTCTGCATGGCCTGGTACTGCCGGTACATGAAGTATCCTGCTGCACCGATTACAACGAGAATGACGATCCAAACCCAGCCTCTGCTCCGTTTCGGCGTACCGTCGTCGTGCGCCGAGTAATGGGTTTGATCCACATGAGTGGATGGTTTGGTACTGGGTGGGGGTGCGCTTGGATCAGACATTTGACTCTTATTTCTCCAATTTACCGTTTGGGCCGACGTATTCTATACCCGGGAAGCCGCTTATCGTAGTTCAAAGAAAGTCGGCCGAGGGCCTCTCCGGTGCCGTCGCTTGAATCCATTCACGTTACGGTTTCGCCGAAGAAAAACCGTTCGGGCACACCAATGCAGTGGCGTGTGGACGGTACCATCTCAGACGGAGCGTGATGGAATTCGTTAGTCAAAAGTATTTGGGCCAGGAGAAGATTCTTTCGGGTCCGTGCGGGGAAGTTCCTCGGGTGCTGATGCTCCTGGTTTAAACTCGCGCCGTGCGGCTACACCACTCCGGGGCCCGCACAGCAGCGCGGCGAAAGATCCCCCGGTCCGACACACCGCCATCCTCGCTTCCTTACACCACTTACCTATATCAGGACGTGCCGGAAGGCCAGTTGGTTACCTGTGCCGATCCGTTTCTCGACCCGATTTCGGGCGCCGTCGGGAGGGTGAAATCAGGCGCCAATTTCCTCGAGCACGCTGGCGCCGGAAGGATCTCTTCCCCCTGTACCAAATCTGTCCCGTGGGCGCGTTGACCGGCTGTGATCGATCGGCGTATCGTCCCCGCACATTCTGGCGGGATGACAACCGCCTCGCATTTCCAGAAAGCTGCACTTTCTAGGTTACCCGGCCGATTGCGCGGAAGTGAACGACAGGCTCTAAGTGCCGATCGGCACTGGTGCGCTCTTAGGCCGGTCCGCAGAGTCCTCCGCGAAGCCCTTGCCCGCAACGCATGCGCTCGAGGTGTGTCCGGGCGCGGCGCAACCAGGGAGGCGTGTCTATGAACAAGCGGATCAGTAGGGAGAAAGTGTTCCTCATCGCGACCGGGACAGCCGTTTTGGGACTTGCTGCCGCCGTGATGGGGCAGGCGCAAAATAGTTTGACGGGCTCAGGCGGCGGGAAAAATCCCGGTGGCACAGGCATGACCGGTCCAGCGGTGGGAGTACGAGATCCGGGCGTCCGCGCCGTCAGCATAGGGGCAGGAGGTCCGATCGCTGGACTCACGCCTGCCGAATTGCAGTTCTTTCAAAACGGCCTCGCCCGTTTCATCGAAATCGATTCGGTCGGCGGCAACATCTCGGGCGAACCGGGAAAGGGCCTCGGTCCGGGCTATAACTCCAACAGCTGCTCGAGCTGCCACGCTTCACCCTCGATCGGCGGCACCAGCCCGAGCGCGGCACAATATCCAAACATCGGTCCGAACCCGCAGATACTGGCGGCAACCGACGCCGGTGCCACCAACAGCATCCCCTACTTCATCACCGCTGACGGCCCCGTGCGCGAATCGCGCTTCCCCTTCATGGTGAACCCGAACAGCACGGTCAGCACGACTCCCGATGGCGGCGTCCATGACATCTACACAATCGCGGGCCGCCAAGATGCGCCGAACTGCTCGATGGCGCAACCCAACTACGAGCAGGCTCAAGCGCTCAGCAACATCATCTTCCGGATCCCGACGCCGGTGTTCGGCGCCGGGTTGATCGAGAATATTCCGGATTCCACGATCATCGCTAACATGCAAACCAACGCGACGCTCAAGAAATCGCTGGGCATCGGCGGCCACCCGAACTACAGCGGCAATGACGGTACCATCACGAAATTCGGATGGAAGGCGCAGAACAAGTCGCTCGAGATCTTCGCGGGCGAGGCCTACAACGTCGAGATGGGCGTAACCAACGAACTGTTCACCAACGAGCGCGGCTTGGCGCCCTCATCGTGCCTCCTCAATCAAACTCCTGAAGACTTGACGAACTTCTCCGAGGCCGGTGCCAACATTCCGAGTGACGTCGTGGCCTTCGCTGCTTTCATGCGCTTCCTCGCGCCGCCGGTCCCGTCCGCAAAAGGAATTCCGAACAATCCGTCAGCAGTCTCTGTTGCGGATGGACTGGTGCAATTCGTGAAGGTTCACTGCGATATGTGCCACACGGAAATTCTCGAGACGGCGGTGACTCCAACCGCTTCGGCAGCGCTCGCAAACAAACCGGCGGTTCTGTTCTCCGATCTCCTTGTTCACCATATGGGAAGCGGCCTTGCCGACAACGTCTCTCAGGGAGCAGCAGGGCCCGATGAATTCCGCACGGCTCCGCTCTGGGGGGTGGGGCAGCGCATCTTCTTCCTGCATGACGGACGCGCAACTCCGGCAAACGGGGGGTTGCTCGCGGCGATCGAAGCCCACGCAAGCCAAGGTTCTGAAGCGAGCGAGGTGATCGCTCTGTTCAACGCTCTTTCCGCACAACAGCAGCAGGATCTTCTGAATTTCCTGCGTTCGCTGTAGCGCAGTGTGGCGTGGCCGATTCGCCCCCGGCCACGCCACACTCGTTTCGGTCAAACGGAAAACTCAGACCTGCAGGACATCACCATCCCGCGCGACCATTTCATAGAGCACGGGGTTGACAAAGAAACCAAGGAACAGCCGCGAGATCAGGCCGGCCACGATAACAATTGCGAATGGCTTTTGCGTGTCTGAGCCGATTCCGGTTGAAGTCGCCGCCGGGAGCAATCCAAGGCACGCCACCAGCGCCGTCATCATGATCGGCCGCAAGCGCAAAAGCGAAGCTTCGCGCGTCGCCGTTCGAATGTCCTTGTTTTCGAGGCGCAGCTTGTTGATGTAGGAGACCAAAATGACCGCCGTCTCGACCGAAACGCCCATCAGCGCAAGAAGCCCGAGGCCCGACGAAACACTGAAAGGAGTGTGCGTCAGTTTCAGTGCGATCAGGGCGCCGACCGGCTCGGTCATCAGCACACCCAACGCGATTGTCACGGGAAATTTGAAATTGCCATAAAGTGCGAAAAGAATCATGAAAATCAGCAGAACTGCCAGGGGCCCGATGATTTCCATCTGATGCCGCGCTTCGAGGTACTCGTCGTACTCACCACCCCACTCGAGACGGTAACCTTGAGGCAATGATTTTGCGATGTCCGCGATGGCGCGCTGCCCGTCGTCCACAGCACTCTCCAGATCGCGCCCGTCGATGCTGAATTGCACGCCGATGTAGCGCGAATTTCTTTCGCGGTAGATGAACGAAGCGCCGCTGGCTTCGTGAATGTTGGCAAGCGAGCTCAGAGGAATTTGCTGTCCTCCCGAAGTCCCCACGAGCAAATTGCCGATCTGTTGCGCATTGCCGCGAAACTCCGGCTTCATGCGCACCACCAAGTCGAACAGTTTCTCACCCTGAATCACCTGCGTCGCGGCCTGCCCGCCAACTGCCGCCTCAATCACAGCCTCCACGTCCCCCACGTTGATTCCGTAGCGCGCGATCTTGTCGCGGTCGACGTCGATCAGCAAGCTCGGTTGACCCAGTTCGCGCACCACCGTCAATTCGGTGAATCCAGGCACGGCCGCAAGGCGCTTCTTGACCTCGAGTGCTCGGTCCTGCAGCACGTTCAAGTCGGGGCCATAGATTTTCACCGCGAGCGCGCTCTTAAGACCGGTCAGCGCTTCATCGACCGCGTCTTCCGCCGGTTGGGTGTAATTGAAGATGATTCCGGGATAGGCCTTCAGCTTCCGGTCGATGTCTTCGATGAGTTCGGCTTTGTTATGGACCGACGTCTGCTTCCACTTCGCGTCGCCGTAAGGTTTCAAGCCGACGTAAAACTCATCGTTGAAAAACCCGGTGGGGTCGGTGCCGTCGTCCGGACGCCCGAGTTCGGACCCCACGTCGGTCACCATGGGATAACTGCTGAGCAGGTCGCGTACTTGGGGCGAAAGCTTGGACGCTTCTTCGAACGAAATCGTGTACGGCATCGTGGCGCGGATCCAAAGCGCACCTTCATCCAGGTGCGGCATGAACTCTCCGCCGATGAAGGGAACCAGCAGAAGCGTGAGGCCGAAGATCACCGCTGCAACCAAAATCGTAGCCTTGGGGTGGTCGAGGCACCAATCCAGTTCTGTTGCGTATTTGCGGCGCACCCACTCAAACGGTTTGTTGATGCGCTCGTGCACGCCCTTCTTGAACCAGTGCAGGCACATGACCGGAACAAACGTAAGCGTGAGGATCAGCGCGCCCACCAGGGCGATGGCCATCGTGTCGGCCATCGGCTGAAACAGCTTTCCGGAAGGACCGGTCAGCGCATAAATCGGGATATATCCCGCGATAATGACAGCCACCGAATAAAAGATCGGCCGGTCCACATCTTTCGCCGCGGCAAGCAGCACTTCGGGCAGGTTGTAGTCGGTCCCCTCCCGCTCGCCCAGCTCGCGGAAAATGTTCTCGACCATCACCAGCGTACCGTCGATGATGATTCCAAAATCGATCGCCCCGATAGAAAGCAGGTTGGCGGGAATCCCCATCCCGTGCAGAAAAATGAACGAAAAAAGGAGCGCCAGCGGAATCGTCAGCGCCACGATCACGGCCGCTCGAATGTTGCCCAGGAAAAACATCAGTACGATCAGCACGAGCGCCATGCCGACCACCAAGTTGTGCTCGACCGTATCGATCGTCAGTGACACCAGATCGCTCCGGTCGTAGTAGGGCAGTACTTTGACGTCCGGCGGCAGAATGGTTTCGTTCAGCTGTTTGGTCTTCGCTTCGACGCCCTTCAGAACATTCTGCGTCTGATCGCCGCGCAGCATCATGATGACGCCCTCGACAGCGTCATCGGTTTTGTTGAAACCGAATTCGCCGAGGCGCGGCGCATTGCCGATGGCGACTTCGCCCACGTCGTCGACACGCACCGGCACGCCATTCTGACTGCCGATGATGACGTCCCCAACGTCGCGAGTGTCGCGCAACAGACCGATGCCGCGAACGTAATCGAACTGTCCGCCCTGCGAGAAAAACCCTCCGCCGGCGTTTGAATTGTTTACGCCGAGTTGCTGAAGGATCGTTGGAACGGTGATGTGATAGCCGTAAAGCCGGGCAGGATCGAGCAGCACCTGATATTGCATTACCGTGCCGCCGAAGCCCGAGTCGTCGGCCACGCCGGGAACCTGTTTGTACTCGCGTTCGATCACCCAGTCTTCGAACGTCTTCAGTTCCTGCGGGGTCCGGTCCGGGCTCTTGATCACGTAGCGGTAAACAAGTCCCGAGGGGCTCGAGAGCGGCGCAAGCGAAGGCGTCACGCCCGTGGGGAAAGTTACTTCGCTCAGCCGCTGGAATACGAGCTGCCGTGCGAAGTAGTCGTCGGTATCCTCGTTGAACGTCAGAATCACGTCCGACAACCCGTAGAGCGAAATCGAACGCATCACGGACAGTTTCGGCACGCCGTTCATCTCGACTTCGACCGGAAGCGTAACCAGCCGCTCGACCTCTTCGGCCGCGTGGCCGTCCCACTGCGTGATGATCTCGACCATCGGCGGCGAGAGATCGGGATAGGCATCCACGGGCATGTGATCGAAAGCAACGCTTCCTGAGACCGCGATGAATGCCACGATCATCAGGATCAGGAAGCGCTGCCGCAGCGAAAACTGGACGATACGATGGATCATCTGAGATCGGCCGCCTTACTGCTGAAATGAATTCGCAAATTGCAGGAACAAGCTTCCGTTCCCGACGATCTTGTCGCCGGCAGCAAGTCCGGTCAGGATCTGGGTCTGCCCGCCGGTGCTTTCGCCGATCGTCACTGTGCGCCGTCCGAACTGATTCCCGGGATTCTGGATGTAGACAAACGGCTGGTTCTCGTCGTCACGGAGCACCGCCGCATCGGGTACGGCAATCGCGTTTGAAACGGTTCCGGCCGTCACCAGCACCGTGCAGTACATGGCGCGCTTGAGCTTTTCACCCTTGTTATCGACGACGATGCGCGCCTGCGCCGTGCGCGTGTTCGGATCGAGTTCGGGCGAAACGTACGAAATTTTTCCGCGGAAGCTATCGGGATAAGCATCGGTTTGCACGGTCACGTCATCGCCGACGTGCACATACGCCAGATCCGCCTGGTAGACATTGGCGAGCACCCACACCGTACTCACGTCTGAAATCGTGAACGCCTGCGTCTGCCCCGCCTGAATCACCTGTCCTGGCGACACCAGTCGTTCGACGACTTCGCCGCTGATCGGCGCAAGAACCGGGATTTCCGCCGTCGAAGGGCCTTTCTCGAGGTCGGCCGGGTTCTTCACGCCCAAAATTTTCAGCCCCTGCTCGGCCGCGTTCAGATCGGCCTGCGCCTGATTGCGGTCGCTTTCGGCCTGCTGCAGGTCGCGCTCGGCAATGGCCTGATGCTGGTACAAATCCTGTGCGCGGGTGTAATTCCTGTCTGCCAACCGGAATGAATCTGCCGATTTCAGGTACGTATCGAGCAACTGCGAATAGTCAGGGCTCGTGACGTCCAGCATTTCCTGGCCTTGGTTTACGTGCTCGCCCGGCACGATCAGGATCCGGCTCACCGGGCCGCCGACCTGGCTGATCACCGGAGTCGTTTTGAAGGCGTTGTAGTCGACCGAACCCGTCAGCCGCAGTGACCGCGTAAGCTTGGTCGGCGCTACGGTTACGACCTGCACGTGGGACATCTGATTGTCGGGAATTGTAAACAGCTGCGGCGTCGACGCCTTGGCCGTCTGGTCGGAATAGGACGTCATGTGCTCGGCGCTCTGATTGGAGCCGCACGCCGCCAGCGCGCAAAGACACAAGAGAACCGCGCCCGTCCCCGCGGCTCGCGCTGGGGGGAACCTCCTGTTCGTCATGGCAAGCTCCTTGTGCCGACGGCCTCGCGAAGTTGCTCGAGCGAAAGCAGGTAGGACGCAAGCGATTGTCGATAAGCAAGCTGCGTCGCCCGAAAGCTGCGCTCCGCGTCGAGAAAATCGAGCAAACTGGCCGCGCCGCGCCGGTAAGCATACTCGCTGATGTCTCGATCCTGCTGCGCCTCGTCGAGATAACCGGAGCGATAGAGGGTGATGATCTGGTCGTTTGAACGCAAGCCCTCAAAAGCGTCGCGCACGTCGGTCATCACTTGTCCGGTGGTGAACTGCTGCTGTTGCTGCGCCTGATCGATCGCGTAGCGCGCACGCGCAATCTCGCCCTGATTACGATCGAAAATCGGCAACTGCATCTGGCCGAAGAGCGAAGCACTGCTCACGTCGGCCACGTGCGTGTAGTTGATCTGAGCGGTGATGTCGCGCTTCCCGATGGCCTTCTGCAAATCGTATTGGCTGTTCGCCGCAGTGACGCCCTGTTGCGCAGCGCGGAGGTCGGGACGACTCTGCAACGCTTTTGATTGAAAGTCTTCCAGATTGCCTGCGACCTGCTGATAGTCAAATTGACCGGCCACGTCGTAGTCGGCCGGCACCGATTCGTATCCGAGCAACTGCCGCAAATCGGAAAGTCCCTGGACGCGCGCGAGCTGCGCCTGCGACACGTCTGTCTGGAATTGCAACATTTGAAGCTTGATCTTCAGCAGGTCATCCTGGCTGATGTCGCCGGCTTGAAATTGCGCCTGGCTGATGGCGACAGTGTTTTGAAAACTGCCGAGATCCTGCTGCGCAAGGTCGAGCGTCGATTCGGCCAGCTCCACGTTGACAAATCCCTGCGCCACGCTGAACGCAATCGTTCGCTCGTTGTCGGCCACTTGCGAAGTGGTTTGCGCCGTCACATCCTTGGCGGCCTGCAACCGGTGCTGCCGCTTTTGTCCGCGTTCGAAAAGGTAGCTGATGCCGACGTCAAACTGCGCCGTGTTGTTCAGATAATCGCCGCTGAACTGATCGGGCTGAAAAATGGGCAGGAACTGCGCGTCGCCGAGCAACACCGGATCGGGCCGCAGATTTGCCGTGATCTCCGCAGCCTGGCTCTGCTGGATTGTCGACCGCGCGGCAAGCAGGTTGTGGTTGTGCTCTAGGGCCATCTGGATCGCTTGATCGAGCGAAATCTTTACGGACGCCTGATTATTCTGCGCGAGGTTTTGCGCCTGTGGAGCGGGCCCCTGGCTCGGGGCGTTGGCCGCCGGATTCTGGACCGGAGGTGCCGCTGCGGGATTCTGGGCGCCGGCTCGGCCGGCAAGACCGGTCGTGGCCATTAAAATTAGAACGACGAATATATACGTTAGACGCATGTTCTCTCCAGCCTCGGAACAGTCGTGTAGCAATCGAAACTTCGCGCCGCGCCACACCGCCGTTCCGGTGCCTCGCGGCGCTTCCTTCCTGTACATCAGGATTCGACCATCTAGTAGGGCCTGCTGCCTATAAATGCTACTCACCGCCGCCGCGACGCGCCCAAGACGCCGTGATTGTACTCTCTTATGATCGATAAACCGATGCCCCGAGCGCCTTTACGCGGCGCAAATCAAAAGCCTGTTGCCTGAGCTAGGGGACCTACTATACGACTCGTTGTACGCAGATTAGGTTGCAGCGAACTCCAAGACTATGCTGCCGGTTGGGTTCTCTTCTGGCAGACTAAATTCCTGTCATTCGCGATCGCCGAAAGGCGGTGCGCCAGTGTTTGAATAACGCGCCGCATGATTTTCCATCCTTCGCGCAAACGCTCCGTTGAACGCGCTCTGTGACGATAGTGAGAAACATGGCTGAGAGCGACACTGTCAAGGACTTCTTCGTCTAGAGCCATGAACTCCGGATCGCTTCGACTGCGAACGCGTTGCTCGACAGAAAAATCCTCGGGACCACGACCCGTCCGCGAGCGTTTTTCGCGCGGTTCACACGGTCAAGGGAACCCGCGGATTTCCCGGATATTCAAAACTCGAGACAGTCACGCAAGCGGGCTAGAACGTGCAGAGTCCCCCCGCGACGGCAAACTCAATCTGGCTCCGGAAAGTACGACGGCGATTCTGCAAACGGTGGATACGATCCGCCAGATGCTCTCTGAAATTCAATCGAGCGGCCTGGACGGCGCAATAGCGCCTCTGCGGAACACTCTTGGTGTGTTGTCAGCACGTTTGCGGGACTCGAGCGTCCAGGACCTGTCGTCCGGCTATTCCAGCGGGACAAGCTGGCGTGCTAGACTCACTTCTGCTTTACATGGCCGCCTTGAGCGCGTCTGCAAAGGGACGGCTTGGTCGCTTCCACTAGGCCCGTAGCTCAGTTGGTTAGAGCGCCACCTTGACACGGTGGAGGTCTGCGGTTCGAGCCCGCACGGGCCTACCATCCTTTTCAATCACTTAGAGAAATTTCTTCGTTATCCGACAGAAACTTCACCTGTAATTCTTCACCTGTAATCGCGTTAAATCGGGTGCGACAGGTAACCCGAGATTTCGTGGCAGAGGACTCCGATCCGTCCAGTGTGATCGCCGAGAAAATGACACCCCATCTCCGAGAAGAGCGTCGTGCTGACTTCGCCTGGCGGAGAAGCTCCAGAATCGTCTTTTCCTCTTTCCGTCCTTACCACTGCCGCTGATCAGGAAAGTCGCAAGGCTGTGCCGCTTATGCCGCGCGCGGGATAACCGTGATCTGTCGCGGAACGTCAAGGTTCCCGCGGGCCCGCGTTGCCAAAACGCCGTCGTCGCTCAACTCCAATTTTGGGGCTTCGGGAATTTTTTCCCTACCAAAAGTAATGCCGTCAACCCCATGGGAAGGCGCCTATCCCATTTACAAATGGTTTGAACCAACGTATAATGCCATAATGACTACAAAGATTTCTCTCGATAAAGGCGGCCGTGTAGTTCTACCCAAATCCCTCCGCAAGGACATGCACCTGGAACCTGGGGATACACTCGTTCTCGAAAGAGACGGCGAACGAATCACCCTGCGACCGGTGCGCCCAGAGGCCCCGTTGCAAAAGGAGCTAGGCATCTGGGTTTACCAGGGCGAGTCGAACGATGTATCGATTCCCGAGCTCATCGATCGCGAACGCGTTAAGCGACTTCGGGAACTCATGTCGTGAGGGACTTTTTCGATACATCCGTCCTGATCGCAGCCTTTTGGCGGGGCCACACACAACACACCTCGAGTCTTCGCCTCCTGGCTGGCGCGACGAAGGGGGATTCTGGCTGTGGCTCCCACACCCTCGCCGAAGTTTACGCTTCTATGACCGCACTGCCCGTGAAGCCGTTGATCCCCCCCGAGCAAGCGTTCTTGTTTGTTGAAGAAGTCCGCAACCGATTGACTCTGATCTCCCTCGATAGTCGGGAGTACTTCGAAACCATCCACGCAGCGTCGGAGAAAGGCCTGACGGGAGGCCGCATCTACGACGCCTTATTGCTGCGTTGCGCCACGAAGTCGAAGGCCCGCCACATTTACACATGGAATCTGAAACATTTTGAGGCCATCGCTCCCGACCTCTCGGGGAAAATCCGCACTCCTTAAGGCTGTGCCGGTAGTGCCCACCAATTTCAAAATTCAATTGACATGAATAGCACGACAATCCGACACGCATTTCTCACCTGTAATTTCACCTGTTAGAGTTTCGGCTTCGCCGTGTTTCCGCCTACTTAAACATTCCCGAACGCCTTCGAAGCTGTTGGAAGTACATAATCGCGCCGCTTTGACACGGTGGAGGTCTGCGGTTCGAGCCCGCACGGGCCTACCATTCGTTTCAATCACTCAGAGAGTTTTGAAATCCCCTCGGCGGCCGTCCTAACGCGAAAGCGCGCAATACTAGCCAACCAGTTATCCGGAAAGGCAACTAGGCGTCCATTGGGATTCTGATTATGTAGAGCAATCCGGCTTTGGAAGCTATTTGTGACGAAGTGCCACCATCGGATCGACGCGCATTGCGCGGCGCGCGGGCAGATATGCAGCAAGGAGCGCAGCCGCGATTATGGCCACCGCCCCAAGCGCGATTGGTTCGGCGAGACTCGCCGGCGGGCTTCCGATCAAACCAGCGGCCACACCGCGAGTAGAGAACACAAGGGGAACGCCGATGCCCAAGCCGACACAGACCAGGAGCAACGCTTGTCGAAGCACCATGCGCATCAGGCTATTTTGCGTTGCGCCGAGCGCCATGCGGACGCCGATTTCGCTGGCGCGTCGCGCGACGCCGTAAGCGAGCAGGCCGTAAATACCGATCGTCGTCAGGAGCAAAGCGAATCCGGCAAAAATCCAAATAGCGGTCCGGTAAAAACTCGGTCGAGCAAAGGCCTCGTCCAGCCGCTGCTGCATCGATTTAACGCCGTAAACAGGCACTTGCGGGTCGACTGACCGAATCGTGTCGCGGACCGCAGCGAGCTGATCTTCCGCGTGTCCGCCGACGCGGGCCACGATGGTGGCCGAGGAAAAAGCCGGGTTTTTCGACGGCACGAATACCTGAGGTCCGTTTGCGACTGCCGGGTCAGTGTCATAGTCCATCTCTCTGACCACACCGACGATTGTGGACCCCGCGGGCACGAAAGGCGGCGCGCCGGCGATGGTGAGTTGTCGCCCTACAGCGTCCCCGGGCGAGCCGAACAGCCTGGCAAATGGTTCGTTGACGACCGCAACCTTGGCGCCAGAGCGTACTTCAGCGTCGTTGAATTCGCGGCCGAACACTATCGGTCCGCCCATAGTCTGGAAATAGTCGGAGAACACCGGGACCATCAGGGAAGCAGGTTTCGCTGGATGACCATCCATGCCGAACCGTCCTCCAATAAATGTGGTGGCGTAAAGCGGCAGGAATTCGGTGGCACTCGCGCTGCGGACGCCGGGAAGCTGGCGGACGCGGTCTAAAACCTCCTCAAAATAAGCCAGCTCCTGCCCGGGGCCTTGATGGGTTGTGCTACCCAACGAGACGCTTACAGTGACAATTCCCTTCACATCGTAGCCGCGATCGATTCTCATCAAGTGCGCAAAAGCACTCCCTACCGACACAGCGGCCGCAAGAAGAACGATCGTGAGCGTCACTTGTGCGACTGCCAGCCCGTCGTGAACGATCCGTGAGCCGCGGGTCCGGCCAGAACCTCGTGCGCCGAAATAGGATACCCGCGTCACGTAAAGCAACGGGAGAATGCCAAAGAGCAGCGCCGTAACTATCGACGCCACTACCGTGAAAATCAGGACCGGTCCGTTCAGAGTTGAATACGACTGCGCGCCAAGTGGCGGTGGCTCGACTTTCGCCGCGAGCGAAATGGTCCAAGATGCCACCAGCAAGCCGGCCGCAGCGGCAAAGGAAGAGAGGAGCAGGCATTCGGTCAGCAACTGTCGCATCAGCCTGGCGCGGCTTGCTCCCAGAGCGGCGCGTACCGACAGTTCCGCCGCCCGGTCGGCCGTGCGCGCCATCAAAAGGCTGGCAAGATTGGTACACGCAATCAGCAGAACCAAGACTACTGCACCCGTCAGGAGCAGTGAGGCGTCCTTGACGGGGCCCAAGAGTGCATCCCGAAGTGAAATCATGTTGGGGCGCGGATTGAGATCGCTGCCGCGTTCCGGCGCAGTTTCCACAGCAAACGCGGCTCGCGCCTGCGCCAACGAGATCCTGGGTTTCAGCCGCCCAATGGCTACCCAGCCGTCGTTCCCTGGCGTGAAAGCTCCAGGTTTCCAAACGGCGCTTTTATTCGGATAGTCAAACCCCGCCGGCGCGACGCCAATGACGGTAAGCGGGTCTCCGTCGACCTGGATTGTGGCGCCAAGTGCGTTCGGGTCACCCCCAAAAAGCTCCTGCCAGAGTCCGTAACCGATCACCGCAACCGCGTTGCGACCAGGCAGTCCCAAGCCTGATGCGTCCACGTCGTCCGCGGGGTCGAATCCATGTCCCAGTGTTGGCTGAGTGCCCAGCACTGAGAAGAAATTCCAGGATGTCTGCGCAATATGCGCTCGAATCACGCCGCGCCCGCCACGAAGGTTTGCGTCTATGTCTTCAAAGACCGCAGCGTCTGCAAAGTATTGGCGTTGCTGTCGCCATTCGTGAAATTGGCGGGCGGTGTCGTGAGGCGGGACGAAATTTTGCAACAGCGTAAGACGGTCGGGGTCACGAAAAGGCAGCGAACGCAGCAGCAATGTGTCGACTACACTAAAAACTCCCGCGTTCGCACCGATGCCGAGGGCAAGCGTAAGGACGGCAACGGTTGTGAAACCAGGATTCTTGCGCAGCATGCGAAACGCGTAGGCGATGTCTCTGGCCAGCGTCTCAAGGAACAACATTCCCCGCTGAGCCCGATAGTCCTCCTTAATCGCTTCGACGGCGCCGAATTTCAATATCGCCTGACGTCGAGCCTCAGCAGGTGC
>Ga0210401_10003954_pt1 | contig 15608 bp, 14 predicted proteins | sample IncBWH32MmetaG_FD_150866 | JGI IMG/M metagenome (GOLD analysis project Ga0210401, IMG submission 150866) | Forest soil microbial communities from Barre Woods Harvard Forest LTER site, Petersham, Massachusetts, United States - Inc-BW-H-32-M | ecosystem: Environmental > Terrestrial > Soil >... | reverse complement strand
CCGCCCAAATTGATCCCGATCAATAAAATGACGGCACCCACCACGATTCCGAAGAAGATCGAAATCGTGAAGGAAGACGTGCCGCAGTTCGGTCCGTCCGGCGCAGGCGTGCTTGGCGGAACCGGTGACTCGTCTGCGCTGAACAGCCTCTTGGGAGGTGCCGGCGCTGCGCCGCCCCCTCCGCCCAAGGCTCCGACCCGCATCAAGGTCGGTGGCGCTGTGGAACAGGCCTCGATCACGAAAATGACGCAGCCCGTCTATCCGGCAATCGCCAAGACCGCGCACGTTCAAGGAACGGTGCTGTTGCATGCGATTATCGGCAAGGACGGCTCGGTGCAATCGCTCGAATATGTGTCGGGCCCTTCGCTCCTGATGAAGGCAGCGATGGACGCCGTGGGCACGTGGCGCTACAAGCCGCTTCTGCTCAACGGCGAGCCGACCGAGGTCGAGACGGAAATTCAGGTCGTATTTACCCTGAACGAATAGCGGTAGGAGACGGGCCCGCGGCTGATGCCGCGGGCCTGGTGGGGGAAGTAAGTGGCTTTGCCGGCGGACGCAAGTCCTGCCGAAAATCTTGGGCGAGGAATCGAGGAGGAGTAAATCATTATGTTTGCGACATCTTTGTGGACCAGCATCATGCTCTTGCAGGAAGAGAGCTCTTCGGGCGGCTGGGATTTGGTGAGCATGTGGCACAACATGGGTTATCCGGCGAAGTCGGTGGTCGTTCTGCTTTTCCTGATGTCAGCCTGGTCGGTTGCTATCATGATTGACCGTGCGTTGATGTACAGCGCAGCCCGCAAGCAGTCCCGCGTATTCGTTCAGCAGGTTGCCGGCGCTCTGAAGGACAACAAGCTCGACGAAGCGATTTCGATTGCCGAGCGCAACAAGAAAAGCCACATCGCCAAGGTCGTTGCCACGGGCCTTTCCGAATTCCAGGCAGCTTCTTCGCAAGTGAGCGACGAAGAAGTGATCGAAGCCGCCAAGCGCGGTCTGGAGCGCTCGATCGCCATCGTGCACGCCGAAATGAAGCGCGGGCTTTCCGGTCTTGCCACGATCGGTTCGACGGCCCCGTTCGTCGGACTGTTCGGAACGGTTATGGGCATCATCAACGCGTTCAAAGGCATCGCCAACTCCAAGGTGACCGGTCTTTCGGCGGTCGCCGGCGGTATTTCCGAAGCCCTTGTGACCACCGCTCTCGGCTTGCTCGTCGCCGTGCCTGCCGTGTGGACCTTCAACTATTTCACCAACCGTGTCGAAGCCTTCGACGTCGAGATGGACAACTCCTCGATGGAGCTGATCAACTACTTCATCACGCGCCGCGGCGGAAAGAAGTAAGACTCCATGCTCAAAGTCAAAGCAGCGCCGGTGATGGCCGCCCCTAACGTAATTCCGATGGCGGATATCATGCTGGTGCTGCTCATCATCTTCATGGTCATCACGCCCATGTTGCAGCACGGGCAGCCGGTGAACATGGCCAAGGCTGAAAACGCCGAAAAGATGCCGGACGCCGAAAAAGAAGACGCCGTCATCGTGGCCGTCACCCGCGACTCGCGCTACTACCTGAGCCCGGGCAACAAGGAAATCGCGCTCGACGACATTACCGGCGACGTGAAAGACCTGCTCACTGACCGCGCGGACAAGACAGTTTATGTTCGCTCGGACGAACGCGCCAAGTACGGCGATGTGGTCAAGGCTGTCGACCAGATCCGCTCGGCCGGCGTCGAAAATCTTGGCCTCCTGACCGAGAAGCTTCCTCCCAAGAACGGTTCGGCAGAACCGCAAGTGGGCGGCTCGGACTGAGTTCGAAAGGGATCAAGGAGCACTATTATGGGAATGACAGTTGGAGAGAACAAAGGAGCGATCTCTGAGCCGAACATCGTTCCTTTGATTGACGTGCTGCTCGTGCTGATCATCATTTTCATGGTCATCACGCCCAGGACGCCAACCGGGCTGAGCACGATCGTGCCGCAGCCTTCACCACCCGATCAGAAGAATACCCCGTCGCACGACGATACGATTGTCGTCCAGGTGCAAAACGGCGGAAAAGTTCTGATCAACCAGGACAACTTCACGTGGGATACTCTCGGTCCGCAGCTTGAGACGATCTTCAAGGAGCGCGCCGACAAAATCGCCTTCGTCAAGGGCGACGACAACGTGGAATTTGCCCAAGTGGCCCGCGCGATCGACATTATGCGCGGCGCGGGAATCGATCACGTCGGTCTCATCACGGCAAAGATCGAGGCGGGTCAGTAAGTCCTCTTTACGGTCAGGTGGGGAGAGTAGAGTCTCGTCCGGCGCGACAGCGCAACAGCTGCGTGCGCCGGACGTCAACCGGTGCGACTAAGGAGATTTGGGGATGCAGCGCAAACCTACGATCACGCTCATTTTGGCCGTTCTTGCGGCCGCGATCATTGCGGGGGGCGGTTGCGATAAGCTCCGCGCGCGCGATCAACTGAACAAGGGCGTGGAGGCGTTCAGCAGCGGTCAATACGACCAGGCGATCGAACACTTCAAAAGTGCTCAGCAATACGATCCGACTCTGACCAACGCTCAGCTTTATCTTGCCGCGGCGTATCAGGCGCAATACATTCCGGGCGCGCCCTCGCCGGATAACCTGCGCAACGCTCAGGAAGCCGTCAGGATCAACCAGGATATTCTCGCCAACGATCCCAAGAGCCTCGCCGCCATCGACAACTTGGGCTCGCTCACCTACAACATGGCGACCCGGCCGTTTGACGAACAAGGCATGCTCAAGGCCAAGGCCTTTCAGCAGCAGCACATCTCCATCAGTCCCAACGATCCGCAGCCCTACTACTGGATCGGGGTGATCAACTGGCAGCTGGCATACAACGGCAACGAAGATATCCGGGACGAATACAATCACTCCGGCAAGAAGCCGATCCGCGAGACCGATCCGCTTCCCAAGGATCTGGGGACACAGTTCAGCCAGAAATTCGGGCAGACCGTCGATGAGGGCATCACCTCTCTTAACAAGGCGATCGAGCTCAAGCCGGACTACGACGATGCCATGGGCTATCTCAGCCTGCTCTATCGTCAAAAGGGCGACATGGAGACCACTCCTGCTGCCCGCGAGGAAGACAACAAGACCGCTGACGGTCTGATGGACAAGGTCAAGGCCATCAAGCAGCAGCGCGAATCGAATCCACAGACGAGCTCCTAACGTCAGCGTGGTTTTCGGGAATTTGGCCGGCGGATCCATTCGGGTCCGCCGGTTTTTTTTGCGCATGACCCCGTCCGCAGTCCTGCGCGGCGGAAAGATTTGCACCGAGAAACTTGCGGGCATATAATCCGCCCCGTGCAGCAACGCAATTCGCGCGGGGGCGCGAAGTTGCTGTCTAGCGAGGTTAAATTCGGGGGGTTCTTTTTATGAAAAACACCGGTTTGTTCGAGTGCGCCGTTACTTTTGCAGCCGCCGCGGCGCTCGCTTCGGGCTGTTTTTTACTGGTTAATTCCAGCGCTTGGGCCAATCAGGCGCCCGCGGGCGTCAATCTCTTTCAGGATGTGGAGAGTCACAAGGCAACGGTTAACTGGATGACTGCGCCGGCCGATAACTATCCCGACGATGCCTGCATTGTGATCGACACCTGTTCCTCGGACGGGAGCAAGCCAAAGGTATTCGTGATGCCGATGGTTACAATCGATGGGAAAAAAGTCGGCCGCGCCGTATATCTGGTGAAGCAAAAAGATCCGAAGAACCCCGAAGCGGTCGTGTTCGAGCATCAGACCGCCGGCCAGACCTTTTTTTTCCGGGTCGGCGCCGACGGCAACGTTAGCAAGACGGCTATGCTGCAGAGGGGCAGCTCGTGGCTGCTCGTCGCGAACCAGCTCGGCGCGCCGGTTTTCGCCAAGGACGCCGGCGATTGGCACGCAGCGCTCGCCAAACCCGCTGCCAAGCCGGCTCAGTAAAGCTTTGAATGATCCTGCCGTGGCGGGGCTTGGCGTCGATCGCAAGCCCCCAGTTTTTGGCGTCGCTTGACCCTTTCCCGAGCCGAACCGCGGCGCATACCGGCGTTTTCCCCTTCAGGGTTTACAATAGAATTACCATGGGAACCGCAGGAAACCCCGCGACTGGCCTAGCCGCCCGGCACGCCGTTGACCTGCGTTTTGCCGAGCTCCTTGAGAAAGTCCGCCGCAATCGCCCCGGCGATGATCTCGACATGCTTCGCCGCTCCTATGATTTCGCGGCCGAGCATCACAAGACCCAGACGCGCCGCTCGGGCGAGCCGTATCTTTCTCACCCCGTGGAAGTTGCGCACCTGCTCGCGGACATGAAGCTGGACGGGACCTCACTGTCGGCCGCGATTCTCCATGACGTTGTCGAAGACACCAAAGTTCCCCTCGAGACGATCGAGAAGCTTTTCGGGGCCGATGTTGCGCGTCTGGTCGAAGGCGTCACGAAAATCAGCCGCCTCGATCTGCTCGCTCCCGAGGCGCGGCAGGCCGAAAACGTTCGCAAAATGTTGCTCGCCATGGTCAACGATGTGCGCGTCGTCATGGTGAAGCTCGCCGACCGGCTTCACAACATGCGCACTCTGGAATTTCTGGAGGCGGCGCGCCAGCAGCGCATCGCGCGTGAAACACTGGATATCTACGCGCCGGTTGCCAACCGTCTTGGCATGGGCTTGATCCGCGGTGAACTCGAAGATCTTTCCTTCCAGTATCTCGAACCGGAAGCATTCGGCGAACTGAAGCGCAAGGTCGCGTCAAAAAGCGCGACGTTCGAAAAATTCCTCGTGGAAGTGACCGAAGCGATTCGCGCCAAGATGATTGAGGCGGGCGTCCCGGCGGACGTGCAGGCGCGAACCAAGCGCCTCTATTCGCTGCATCTGAAAATCCAGAAGCAGCAGCGTGTGCTCGATCAGATCTACGATTTGCTTGCCGTGCGCGTCGTCACCGATACGGTGAAAAACTGCTACGCCGCGCTCGGCGTGGTTCATCAGATGTGGCGTCCGGTGCCGGGCCGCTTCAAGGATTACATCGCGATGCCCCGCCCCAACCTCTATCAGTCGCTCCACACCACCGTCATTCACGCCGGGCAGCCGTTTGAAGTACAGATTCGCACGCAGGAAATGCACCGCATCGCCGAACAGGGCGTCGCGGCGCACTGGAAGTACAAAGACGGTCCGATCGCTTCAAGCGCCGACGACCAACGCCTGGTCTGGATGCGGCACCTGATCGAATGGGTTCAAGAGATGCAGGAGCCGAGCGAGTTTCTTTCGACCCTGCGCGTCGATCTTTATCCCGAAGAGGTTTACACGTTCACGCCAAAGGGCCGCGTCGTTGTGCTGCCTCGCGGCGCAACGCCGGTCGACTTTGCCTACGCCGTGCATACCGAAGTCGGCAACCAATGCGCGGGCGCGAAGGTAAATGGCGAAATGGTGCCGCTCCGTCACGCGCTTGCGAATGGAGACGTGGTCGAGATCGTCACACAAAAAGGACACGAGCCGTCACGCGACTGGCTTTCGTTCGTCCATACGTCGCGCGCGCGCAGCAAAATTCGGCAGTGGATTCATTTGCATGAGCGCGTCCAGGCCACCGACGTCGGCCGCAGGCTTCTGGAAAAAGAGGCGCGCCACGCGGGAGTCAGTCTGAACCGCGTTTCAAGTGACGATTGGCACCGCGTCAGCGCCGACTATGGCTGCGCGCGGCAGGAAGATCTGCTGGCCGAGTTGGGCTATGGCAAGTGGTCCGCGCGCCAGGTGCTTTCCAAGCTCACGGGCAAGCACCTGGTCGAGTCACCCGAAGAAAAGCAGGCGAAGCCGGACGCGACGGTGAAGCGCATGATGGGCGTCGACGATGCGACGATCGTCGTCCGCGGCCACGACGACTTGATGGTCTATCGTTCGAAGTGCTGTAATCCGATTCCGGGTGACGATATCGTCGGCTATGTCACGCGCGGCCGCGGCATCGCGGTCCACAGCAAGAATTGCCCTAACGTCGAAAATCTGCTTTACGAATCCGAGCGGCGCATTCCGGTCGAGTGGGCCGCCACCATGCAAGCAACGTTCCCGGTCCGCCTGCGCATTTTCACCGGAGATCGTCCGGGCATGCTGGCCGACATTACAGGTGTGATCAGCGAGAGCAACGCGAATATCCGCACGTTTGAAAGCGGCGGCGAAGACAACACGCGTGCCCGCATCGAAGTCGCGCTCGACGTGAACGACCGTAAGCAGCTTGAGCAAATCCTGAGTGGCATCAAGCGCATCCCCGGCGTTTTCGATATCGAGCGCGTTTATAACGTCTAGCCCCGTCGGCTTCCCTACTGCCCAGTGACGCTTCCGTGACACGCTCCGCCGGCTGGTCTGCCGGCGCGTAAAATAAAAACATGGGACCCATCCCTGGAATTGGACATTTTCGGCTCGTTTGCGCGCGGCCTCGGATTTGGTTCGCGGCCCTCGCGCTGGTCGCGCTGTTCTGTTCGGGATGCCACCCTGTTCCGCCTGTGGATGTGCAACCTCTCTTTGTCGCCGGAATGAATTTCGACGCCGTGAAGCAGTTGAAAGCCATGGAGCTCAGCACTGCCGACGTTTCCGAGATCGCCCAAGCCAAACAAGCGGGATTGTCAGATGCGGCCTGCGTGCAGGTGCTCCAGATTTATCGCTCGCGGAAGCAGCCGTTCAACGCGGGCGACGCGATAGGCGGCTTGCTCGGTGCCGGTGCAAGTGAGGCGCTTGTACTGAATCTGGCTCGCCTCAATCAGCTGGGCCTCGGCTCGGGCGAACTGGAGGCCATGCGTCTCGCTGGACTCCCGGACGATATTCTGCTCGCCGTCGCGCAGCATCACGCGGCCGGACAGCCGGTTCTCTCGGGCGCTTCGCTTGCGGGCTTGAAAAATCTCGGCATGCGGACCGATACGTTGTTGCAGCTCGCACGACGCGGAGTTCCCGAGTCGGACGCTTCGGCGATCATGGCCGCTCGCCGCCACGGCGCGAAAGACGAGGCCATCCTCCGGCAATTTTCCGGTTCGTAGCCCCCGCCTTTTGCCGTTAGAATCTTTCTGACTTGAGCCTGCCGATCCGACGCGCGATTTTTTCTGCTTTGCCTGTCGTGTTCGTCGGCGTGTGCCTTTCGGCATGCGCTGTCCCTATCGCCCCGGGCTACAAAGTCATGAAGGAGTCGCGGGAAATTCACTTCGTTCCGGGTTCATCTCCCTCGCTTGAAATCAAATCCACGTATTCACTCACGAATTCCGGTGCCAGCGACCTCGATTTCATTGACGTCAATATGCCGACGGCCTCGATCTACGGTCGCACCCATCTTCTTTCCGAAGTCGACGGCAAAGCCACCCCGCTCGAGGAGTTGCCGGCTGAGCTGCGATTCGATTATCCCGATGAGCTGCGGGTCTCCTTGCGGTCGGCATGGAGGATGAAACAGGGCCACGGCCTTGAAATCGACTACGCGCTACGTTCTCCTTCTGAAGCTGGAACGCGAATCACGCTGAATGGCAGCGATTTTCACCTCGGCTCGCGCGGGGCTTTCCCCGTTCTTGAGCCTCCAAGGCATCTTCTCGCGCCGTTCCCAAAGCGTCCGAACGAAATGTTTTACACGGTCCGCGTTCCGGCCGACTTTCACGTCCTCGCACGGGGCGCGGCCGCAGGCCGGAAACAATCCGGCAGCGAGGCGGAATATCGCTATCGCTTGCGCGCCGATGACCTGAGTATTTACGTAGTCGCCGGTCGCTATGCGGAATCCGCGCCTGCGGGAGATTCCGGCGCCATTTTCTGGACGTATCGGCCGGCCTCGATCGATCCCGCCACTGCTCGCTCGATTTCCGAATCCTGGGATACTCTCGAAAAAGATTTCGGCCCGCTCGACAAGAATATCCGCGAGCCGCACGTCGTAGAAGTGGCCGACCTTCCCGAGCACATCAGTGGCGAGAACGCACTGGCGGCCATCGCCTTTCCCGGCGGCGCGCTGGTAAATTCGGCCGCGCTCGCCAAAGATGTTCCCGCTGACGCGTTGGTCGAAGCCGTCTCGCACGCGCTCGCGCACAATTGGCTCGGCGACCAGATCTATCCCGCGGCGACCGCCTCACTTGTCCTGGGCGAAGGCCTTCCCGAATACGCGATGATTGTCATCGATGAAGCACGTGGCGGCGAAGCAGCGCGCCGCCGCAGAATTCAGCGCTATCTTGCCGCCTATGATTCCGCCTTGACGCAAGGTGTCGAGGAAACGCTTGCTGTGTCGACGCTACACGACCCGCCGGCATCAAGGCGTGTCGCGCTCGCCAAGGCCCCGCTGTTCTTCGCAGCTTTGGAAGATGAATGTGGCCAGGACCAGATGCGCGACGCCGTCAAGGAAGTCGTCACGCTTTTTCGCGGACAGGAACTGAGTTATCCGGACTTGCGCGTGGCTCTGGAAAATCACAGTGGCAAGAGTCTCGCGCCGATGTTTCGGCTCTGGCTCAACCAGAAAGGGATACCGGAAGATTTTCGCGCGCGTTATGCGCCGAATACAGGTCTAGGCGCACGGTGATTTTCGCAGGGCGCCAGTCACAGGAGGCTTTATGAAGGAAATTATCTCCACGCCAAACGCGCCAAAGGCCATCGGCCCCTATTCACAGGCCGTCCGCGCCGGCGGATTCATCTTCGTTTCTGGCCAAATTCCGCTTGATCCGGCCTCGGGAGAGCTCCTTGTGGGCGACATCGCCCAACAGACCACACGCGTGCTCGACAATTTGAAGGCCATCGTCGAAGCCGCCGGATCCTCGCTTGATCGCGCTGTGAAGGTTTCGGTCTTTTTGAAAGATATAGGCGAATTCGCCGCAATGAACGCCGTCTATGCCCAATACTTCCGCGAAAATTTCCCGGCGCGCGCGACCGTCGAGGTCGCTCGGCTCCCTCGCGATGTGGGCGTCGAAATCGACATCATCGCTCTTGCCTGAGCAGGGGAAACGAAACCGCAAAATTCGCAGGTCCGACTCTCCTCCGACGGTTTCTGCTGATCACTGTCGCGATCGGAAGCCCACGAAAATAGCAGTTGACATGTGCCATAGAACTAGTACATTAGATAAATAGATGAACGCCAGATCCAAAGCGAGAAAGCCGTTCCAGTTCGGGCTGGACCTCTATAGCGGCGTGCCCATCTATCGCCAGATCATCGATCAGGTCAGCGGAGCCATTGCGGCGGGCACTTTGACGGGCGGCGACCAGCTTCCCACGGTTCGCCAATTGGCGGTGGATCTGGAAATCAACCCGAACACTGTGATTCGAGCCTATCGTGAGCTCGAGATTCGGGGCGTGCTCGAAAGTCAGCAGGGCACCGGCACCTTCATTCGTCGTCAGGAACCTAAGCACGACGATGCCGAACGCCAGCGCCGCCTGAGTCAGCTGGTGAGTGAGTTTGTGGCCCGCGTTGGCTCGGAGGGATACAGCATCGAGGAGTTGTTAGAGAAGTTGGCCGGGATCGAAGACGGCGATGGAAAGAACGGAGGATGAATCAATGTGGCGTGATCGCGGCAACACTCCAATAAGTGGGGCAGCCCTGGCGGCTTTCTGCGTTTCGGTCGGGGCTGGCGCTTTGCTGACGTTTTGGCTCGGCTCCCGGATCGCTTTTTTCGTGGGGCTGGCAATCGGTATTTACCTGCTTCTGGCAATCAAGGTGGCGGATCAGTGGGAAAAGACGGCTGTGCTGCGGTTGGGACGCTTCGCTGGTTTGCGTGGACCGGGCGTATTTCTCATCATTCCGGTTATTGACAGGCTGAGCCGCTTCGTCGACCAAAGAGTGCGCACCGCCAACGTCACTGCTGAATCCACACTCACTCGTGACACGGTGCCGGTGAACGTCGACGCGATTGTTTTCTGGCTGATCTGGAACGCGGAAAAATCGATTCTCGAGGTTCAGGATTTCGTTGCAGCGATCACCATGAGCGCCCAGACGGCGCTGCGCGAATCGATAGGCCGCCACGAACTGGCTCAGATGATTACCGAACGCGAAACGCTCGGGCGAGAGCTGCAGCGGATCCTCGACCAGAAAACGAATCCCTGGGGCATCACGGTGCAATCGGTTGAGATTCGCGATGTGCGTATTCCGCAGGCGCTTGAAGATGCTATGTCGCGCCAAGCACAGGCAGAGCGCGAACGCCAAGCGCGCATCATTTTGGGCCAGGCCGAGACGGAAATCGCGTCGAAATTCGAGCAAGCGGCGCAAGTGTATCAACAGAATCCGACGGCCCTGCATCTGCGCGCTATGAATATGCTTTACGAAGCGATCAAAGAGCGTGGTTCGATGGTGATTGTGCCGTCGTCTGCAGTGGAAACTATGGGCCTCGGTGGAAGCCTGGCTACGGCTGCGATCGCTAATTCTCCGAAACCCTAGGAGCTGTTGCGGCACCTGACGCTGCGACTCTGGCTTGTGCGACAGGACAGAAGAACAACGTTCGAAAGGCTCCGAGCGGCGTTCGCTTCGCCGACGTTCCGGACGCAGATCATCAGGTATCTCTTGGCAACGATCCGGGCCCGACGACGGCAGAGCCGGGATGGAAACGCCCGCTAGGCGGGAAGAAACTCCAGCGCGCTGCGCACTTCATCAATCCTCTTGGTTTTCCAATGTCGATTGAAGTTATCGAGCGTGCCGAACGTGCGGCTGCGCATTCGGTCGATGTAGAGACAGCCGCCGAGATGATCGATCTCGTGCTGCAAAATCCGCGCGTACCATCCGGACGCCTCAATCACCTTCGGCTTCCCATGTTCGTCCAGGCACTCCACGCGAACGTGCCGCGTCCGCGGCACCAACGCCGTAAATCCCGGCAGACTCAGGCAGCCCTCGAAAAACACAAGCGTCGGATCCGGCGCATAGGTGATCTTCGGATTCACCAGCACATGAAACGGCACCGGCTTCCGCTCTCGCTCGGCGAGCACTTCGGCCGGGGCCTCTTTCAAAAACTCTTCGCGGTCTTCCACCACGGCCAGCTGGATCGAGAGCCCTACTTGCGGCGCGGCAAGGCCCACGCCGGGTGCGTCGTGCATTGTTTCGCGCATGTCTTCAATCAGACGCTGGATGTCCGGGCTGGTCACTTCCTTGGCGGTGAGCGGACGCGCCGTCTGGCGCAGCACCGGATCGCCCACCTGCACGATTTTCAGCTTCACTTACGCTCCTGTTCCGCACGGTACAGCACGCGCCCGGTTTCCATCTCGAAAACGTCTGGAAAGTGGGGCTGGGGAGAGTCGAACTCCCGACACGCAGTTTAGGAAACTGCTGCTCTATCCATCTGAGCTACAGCCCCACAACGCCATCCAGTTGATTTTATATCATTTGCCCCACTGACGTAGAGGTCCGGAAACCGATGCGAGGGTGATTGTTGTAAATTCGTAGTAGATTCTGGCCTGCGCGCGCTGAATTTGGGGCCGGAAGCCACAGTGTTTAGAGTGAGTGCCGGTTGCCGCAACCGATTCTCGTCTCTGCGGGGAAGCGCGCTGCGCGTGAAACGAATCCTCGAAGGCCGTCTAGTTCCTTTGAAATTCGGTCGTCATCGCGACGACATTCAAAAGCTAGTCGCTGTGCGCGGCGACCAAATCACTTAGTAATCCAAGCGCATCTTCTTTGGCCGGTTAGCAAGCCTGGTCATACGCTACTTGCCCGGCAGCGGTAATCAGTTGGCCCGAATCGCAGCGCAACCTAACGTTAGCCGGTCGCGTCAGTCTCATCAGGATTGGTTTTGATGATTTACCGTATTTCAAAGAATCCCGCGTTCCGCCGCGAGGCAGTAGTGGGCGTCGCCTGCGTATTTCTTGCGCTTGGCGTAGCGAACTTGTCGGTTGTGCGCGCGCAATCGGCGACCGCCGACTGGGAAAAGGCTGCGGGCGGCAAAATGTCGTTTGACGTTGCTTCGGTGAAGCAAAATAGCTCCGGGTACCCTCCGGAGGGCGTGCCGCCACGATCCAATTTTCCGCTCGATTCCGGCAACGGTTATTCTCTAAACGGGGGCTTGTTTGCTGCGACCAATTGGCCGCTCTACTCCTACGTCGGATTCGCTTACAAACTAACGCCGACTGCTTTGCGAGACCTGCGGCGGCAACTGCCTAAGTGGGCGGCCACGGATCATTTCGACATTCAGGCGCGAGCGCGAGGCAATCCAACTAAAGACCAAATGCGGCTAATGATGCAGTCATTGCTTGCTGACCGTTTTAAGTTAGTGGTCCATCGTGAGTCAAAACAAATGGCCGTCTACGGGCTCATTTTGGAAAAGCCCGGCAAAACGGGACGACAACTTGTCGCCCATTCGGAGGCCCGCCCTTGTACAGTAATCAACGACCCGTCTTCCTCGGCGGCATCCGGTGCAGGTGAGTTGCCTTTTTGCGGCTCATTGACGGGGAAGTTGGAGAATGGTCACATGCACGTCGAGTCTCGTGGCATCACGATGGCGCAAGTGGCCGACTATCTGCCATCGATCGGCATGACCCTTGACCGCCCAGTGTTGGACCGCACGCAACTTGGCGGCACATATGACTTCACCCTCGAATGGACGCCGGACGACATGACCGTTGCGATGAACGGAGTACGTCTTGAGACCGGCGAGAACGGGCAGGGCTTTGTCAGTGCGCTCAGGGATGAACTCGGTCTCAAACTGGAACCCACCACTGGGGCGGTCGATGCCACTATCATCGATCACATCGAAGAACCTTCGCCGAACTAACGTTGCCCGAGGTAAGCCTTCTTCTATTGCTTTCCCATAGGTCCTATGGCATGCTCGCTGTGCTTCTGAGGGTACGGCGAGGTGGAATTCATGCGAACTGTTCGATCATGGCTGTCACGCTTGGCGGGCTTATTCAACAAACAGCGCCGCGACCGCGAACTCGCTGACGAACTTGAATCCAACCTCCAACTGCACATTGACGAGAATGTCCGCGCTGGCATGTCACCGGAAGAAGCGCGGCGTCATGCGCTAATCAGACTGGGTGGCCTCGACCAAACAAAAGAATCCTACCGCGACCGGCGCGGCCTCCCCTGGCTCGATTCGCTCGTGCAAGATATTCGCTTCGGCCTCCGCATGTTGCGTAAGAATCCCGGTTTCACCGCCGTCGCCGTTCTCACCCTCGCCCTCGGCATCGGCGCCACGACTGTCATTTTCTCGGCCGTCTATGCCGCGCTGCTGAAGCCGCTTCCGTATCCCGCTGCCGATCGTCTTGTCTTTGTCATGAAGCAAAATCCATCCAGGGGATGGACGCGCAACAATGTCGCAGGATCAGACATTCTTGCCTGGCGCAGCGACAGCGGAGCATTTGAAGAGCTGGCCGCTCTTTCAACATCCTCTTGCGTGGTAAGCGGTAACGGCGAAACCGAAGAAGACCCATGCGAGGTCGTCTCTAGCAGTCTCTTCTCCATGTTGGGTGCGACACCATACCGCGGGCGCACTTTCTCCGTCGGCGAAGACCGCGCTGACAGCCCTCGCTCCGTCGTCTTGAGCTATGGTTTCTGGCAGCGTCGTTTCGGCGCGGACGAATCCGTGGTCGGCCGATCCATCGTAATCAACGCTACTTCGTATACTGTTATCGGAATAATGTCCCGGAATTTCCCACACCTGTACGCCGCCCACTTTGAGACCCCCGAGTTCTGGCTCTCCGGAATTTCGCTTTCACCCGATCAGGTCTCAAACGATTACTGGGGCATCGGCCGGCTCAAGCCCGGCGTCAGCCTGGAGCAAGCTGGACGTCAAATGGACGCCGTCTCGCTCCGCCTCGATCAGGTTCATCCAGATGGCAAAGGTTGGCGCGCCCAGATGATGACCCTCCGCGCCCTCGATACCGGAGATACCGCGCCTGCGCTTTACCTTCTGATGGGCGCCGTGGTTTTTGTCCTGCTGATCGCATGCGCCAATATGGCCAACCTGCTTCTCGCTCGGGGAGCAAGCCGCGCTGGAGAATTTGCAGCTCGCAGCGCGCTCGGCGCGAGCCGCGTGCGCATTGTCCGCCAGCTCTTGACGGAAAATCTTGTCCTTTCCGTTGCCGGCGGAATTCTCGGTATTCTGCTCGCCTATTTCGGCTGCAAGGCCATGGCCGCGTTCGCCCCGCCTGACCTGCTTACTTCTGCCCCCGGTCTCGTCAATGGCGTCGCGGACGTGCGCGTCCTCACCTTCGCTCTCGCAACGGTCTTGGTAACCACAGTTTTCTTCGGCCTCGTTCCCGCCCTACAGGGTTCGCGCAAGCATTTCGCACAAGCGCTCAACGCTGCCGGCCGTGGGCAAAGTCCAAGAAGCCTCCACTTTGGCAATTCGCTTGTCGTCTCAGAAATCGCTCTCGCCATGGTGCTTCTCGTAGGAGCGGGCCTGATGATTCGCACTCTCGTTGGGATGAGCCGCGTTGATCTCGGACTGAATACAAAAAACGTTCTTACACTTCGTGTGGCGCTTTCGGGCGACCGTTACAAGCAGCCGCAAGCGCAGGCGGATTTTTGGCAGCTGGTCGTAGCAGCCATAAAAACACTTCCGGGCGTCATCTCGGCGAGCGCCGCGCGCGGAATGCCGATCGACGGTTGGGCGGGGCAATTCCTCGCCACGTCCGATCAGCCCAACCCGCCAGCCGGCCAGTTGCCCAGTGCCAACTACATCGTGGCCGGTCCGGACTATTTCCACACTTTGCAAATTCCTGTCCTCTTCGGACGCGCCTTCAGCGATCAAGACACGCAAACTACCGAACGCGTCGCGATCGTCAACGAGGAGTTCGCGCGCCTCTACTTTCCCGGCCAAAATCCGCTCGGCAAGCAAATTCGTTTCGAGTCGGCTTACGCGGGCCCAAGCGCATGGTTCTCCGTTGTCGGCGTTGCAGGTGATGTCCTAAGTCGTGGGCCGGCCGGCGGCGTAGGTCCCGAAACATACACTCCTATTCAGCAATATCCTTGGCTGCTCGCTCCGCAGCGCCTTCTGCTGCGCACCGAACCCGGAGTGGCGCCCGAAAGCCTAGTGCGGGCTGTCACAGAACAAATTCATCGCATCGACGCGTCTCAGCCCGTGGTCGCCGTCTCCACCCTCGATAGCACCGTGCGGGAGTACGCAGTTCTGCATCGCTTGGTGATGTCTTTGCTCGCTGCGTTCGCGGCGCTCGCAGTGGGCCTCTCCGCATTGGGAATCTATAGCGTTCTCTCTTACTCGGTTGTTCGGCGGACACGCGAGATCGGGGTCCGCATTGCCCTCGGCGCCCAGCGAGGCGACGTACTTCGTCTTATAGTAAACGGGGGTGCCCACCTTGCGCTTCTCGGAATCGTCATCGGAATCGCCGCCGCTTTGGCGTTGACTCGGCTGATGACCGATCTTCTTTATGGTGTGCGCCCGACGGACCTGGTGACGTTCGTCGTGGTCAGCTTCCTGCTCGCGGCCACGTCGTTGCTGGCATGCTACATCCCCGCTCGCCGCGCCATGCGCGTCGATCCCATGGTGGCCCTGCGGCACGAATAGTTTCCAAACTGGCGTTGCGATTCAGAATCCAAGTGGACGTGTAGTCGCCTAGCCGGATTTGTGGGGGAATTGGGAATCACAGGAAATACGCCAAAATACGGGTTCGAGGTCGCGAATGCCTTAGCAAGCCAGCTACGAATTTATCGGGTATTCCCGCAGCACTTAGCCTGCTAGCGAAGGTGGCTCGCAAGTTGTAAAT
>Ga0210401_10003953_pt1 | contig 15609 bp, 16 predicted proteins | sample IncBWH32MmetaG_FD_150866 | JGI IMG/M metagenome (GOLD analysis project Ga0210401, IMG submission 150866) | Forest soil microbial communities from Barre Woods Harvard Forest LTER site, Petersham, Massachusetts, United States - Inc-BW-H-32-M | ecosystem: Environmental > Terrestrial > Soil >... | reverse complement strand
GAGCGGCGTGAACAGAACCACGCTCAGTATATGATGTGCAAGAAAGTCCATTCTCCGCCTCTCAGTGCACGCCGCGCAGCAGCGTCTGCATGTGATGCCCGTAATACGCCAGTAGCACTACCAATCCAATGAGGATCACCATCGCATAACTCGAAAACATTCCGCTTTGCAACAGCCGGACCGGAAAGCTGAGGAGCTGCAGAAACTTCGCACCGAAATTCAGCAGCCCATCGATCACCCACTTGTCCCACCACATGGACACTCGTGACCCGAAGCGCGCCAGCCATCCCGCTCCATTCACGCCCACGCCGTCAATCACCTTGGCGTCGAAAAGGCCGAACAGCGTGCTGAGATCTTTCACGCGATTCACGATTAAGGCGTCGTAGATCTCGTCCACGTAATACTTGTGGAGGAGCAATTGATAGAGTCTCGGCCACTTTTTGGCGACGAGTTCCGGGGCGAACCTCTTAGCGCAATAGAGCTGGTAGGCCAGGAAAATGCCTGCGGCTGCAATTGTGAGCGAGGCCCCCATTAACAAAAGTTCTTTTAGAACAGCGTGATGCACGATATTTACTTCTCCTGTTTCAGGCATTACGCCCCTGAGGATGGGGTCAAGAAATTTCTCGAAGCGGTTCTCTCCGCCGATAACCTCCGGCCAACCAATCCAACCGCCAATGATGGAGAATCCGCCGAGAATCATGAGCGGAACGGTCATGGGCCATGGTGATTCGTGGATATGTTTTTCGACGTGCTCTTCAGCGCGGCAATAGCCGAAGAAAGTAAGGAAGAGCATGCGGAACATGTAAAACGCGGTCAGGCCTGCGGTGATGAAGCCGACAACCCACAGCAGGAAAAAGCGGTCGAAGGCCCGGCCGAGAATTTCATCTTTGCTGAAAAATCCGGCGAAGGGAAAAACTCCGGCGATCGCCAGGGTGGCGATCAGCATGGTGTAGTAGGTGTACTTGATCTTTTTGTCGAGGCCGCCCATTTTGCGGATGTCCTGCTCGCCGGACATTGCGTGGATCACGCTTCCTGCGCCGAGGAACAGGAGGGCTTTGAAGAAGGCATGGGTCATGAGGTGAAAAATTCCGGCGGCGAAGGCACCGACGCCAAGGGCGAGGAACATGTAGCCGAGCTGACTGATGGTGGAGTAGGCGAGAATCTTTTTGATGTCGGTCTGGACGAGGGCCATGGAGGCGGCGAAGATCGCGGTTGTGGCTCCCACTACGGCGACTACGTCCAAGGCGACTGGCGAGAGTTGGTAGATGGCGTTCATGCGCACGACCATGTAAACGCCGGCGGTGACCATGGTGGCGGCGTGGATGAGGGCGCTGACGGGAGTGGGGCCTTCCATGGCGTCGGGGAGCCAAACGTAGAGAGGAATTTGCGCTGACTTGCCCATGGCGCCGATGAAAAGAAGCAGAGCGATGGCGGTCAAGACTGGCGTGCCGTAGCCTAATGTGTGCGCATCCACTGCGGCTTTCAGCGATTGCAAGATTCCGTCAGCGACATCAATGTTCTCCAGAGCCTGCGAGGTAAAGCGTATGGTGCCGAGCGTTACCGCCGTGAGGAGAATCCCGAGGATGAAGCCGGCGTCACCGATGCGGTTGACGATAAAGGCTTTTTTCCCGGCGTCGGAGGCGGATTTTTTCAGGAAATAGAAACCGATGAGCAAGTAGCTGCAAAGGCCGACGCCTTCCCAGCCCACGAACATAAGGAGCATGTTGTTGGCGAGAACGAGGGTGAGCATTGCGAACATGAAAAGATTCATGTACCCGAAGAAGCGGTAGTAGCCGCCCTCATGCGCCATGTACCCGGCCGAGTACACGTGAATCAAGAAGCCCACGCCGGTGACCACCAGCACCATCACACAGGAAAGCGGATCCAGCAGCAATCCCCAGTCCGCCACAAACCGCACCAGGTGCCCGCCCGTCATTTGCATCGGGCCCGGCGTTAGCCACTCAAACATGATTTGCTGCGCGACGCGGTGCTCCGGATCGGCGCGCAGCAACTGCAACACCGCACCCAGCGCGTAAATAAACGACAGTCCAACGCTTCCCACGCAGAGGACATTCACGCCAGCTTTCGGAAGCTGGTTGCCCGCAAAAAGCATCAGCGCCGCCGAAACCAGCGGAAAGAGCGGGATCATCCAGAGATGATCGAGAAAATAGCCCGTAGGCGTCATTCGAATTCCGTCGCTTCGTTCATTCTTTCGCGCGCCTTTGCTACCACTTCAACAAATCCATTTCGTCCGCCAACACCGTCTCGCGGTTCCGGAAAAATGCGATGATGATTCCGAGTCCCACCGCCGCCTCCGCCGCTGCATCGGCAATGATAAAAAGCGCGAAGACTTGCCCCGCCACGTCGCCATACAACCGCGAAAATGCCACCAGATTGATATTCACGGCGTTCAGAATCAGCTCGATGGACATGAGCACAACGATCACGTTGCGCCGCGTGATCACCCCGATCACGCCGAGAATGAACAGCGCCATGCTCAGAAATAGATAATGTCCAATCGGCAGCATCGGCTCTCTAGGCCCTCTTCTTCGCCATCACAACCGCCCCAATCATCGCGACAAGCAACAAAACGGAAGCAATCTCAAACGGCAGCAGGTATGCATCGAACAGGCTTTTCGCCACCGCTTCCGCATTCCCCGCCGGCAATTTTCCGACCGGCGCAGCATTAAGCCCCGGCCATACCTGCCCCTGCATTTTCCCCGTGGTCCAGAACATCACCCCAACCTGTGCAGCCAATGCCAGAACCACAACGAGCGCCACCCACTTCTGCCGCGCGAACTTGAGCTGGTGCAACGCCACATCCAGATTGACCAGCATGATCACGAAGATGAACAGCACCATGATGCCGCCCACGTACAGAATAATTTGGACGATAAAAATAAATTCCGCGCGCAATTGTAGAAAGATTCCCGCCGTTGCCAACAGCGTAGTGATCAGGAAGATGGCGCTGTGCACCGCATTCCGCCGCGTCACCATCAGCGCCGCGCTGCTCACGGCTATCGCCGCGAAAAAATAAAAAATCACCTTATCCAGCATAGAAATCCGTCACCGACGACGTTTCCTGCCTCGCCTGGCTCTTTTGCTCCATGCCCAGAATGACAAGGGCCGCCACCAGCGCGAGGATCGCCGCCGGCGTCGTAGCCAGCAGCAGCGCCCATCCCTGCAAATTAAAGTAGCTGCCGACAATTAGGGCCAGTCCCACCACCAGAACGTTGATGATGGAGAGCGGTATCAGGAAATGCCATCCCAGCCGCATCAACTGATCGAAGCGGTAGCGCGGTATCGTAAATCGCAGCCACATAAAAAAATAAAGATACGCGCTCACCTTGAAAATAAACCAGAAACCTCCATGAATCCCAGCGTAAAAGGGCTTCACCGCTGCCGCCAGCGATGGTTTCACAAACGGCAGGAGTACCGGTCCCGCCAGCACCAACGCCGCCACAAAACACAGCCCCGCCACCGCCAGCATGAAAATCTGCTGCACTCTCGAAGGCTGCCTCGGCATCCGTAGCACGCAGTAGCAGCCGATCCCAATCATCAGCAACGGCGGAACGAAATCCAGAAAATTCAGCCAACGAATGCCCGCGAAGGGCCTCAGCCATCCGCCCAGGAACAGAGTCGTCGCCACCGAAGCCACCACGATCATGTTCGTATATTCCGCCAGAAAATAGAGCGACCAGCGAAATCCGCTGAACTCCGTCATATATCCGGCTACCAGCTCCGATTCCGCCTCCGGCAAATCGAACGGCGCGCGATTCGTTTCCGCAATCGAAGCCACCAGATAGGTAAAAAACGCCACCGGCACGAGAAATCCAAACCACACGCCCTGCGTCGCTTGTGCTTCCACGATCGATTTGATATTCAGCGTCCCGGCAAAGAGTAAGCCAGCGACCAGCGCCATTCCGCCAGCGGTCTCATAACTCACCAGTTGCGCCGAGCTTCGCAGCGCACCCATAAGCGAGTAGTGGCTGTTCGAAGCCCATCCGCCCAGCACAATTCCAAAAATTCCCAGCGCGCTGATGCCCACCACAAATAAAATCCCGATGTTGAGATTGACTCCGATCTGAAACGCCGGCCCAAACGCCAGTCCTCCGATCGCCAGCAGCGCCGCTCCCACCGAAAACACCGGCGCCAGCCAGAACACCAGTTTGTCCGCGTCATCCGGGATAATATCTTCCTTGATGAGCAGCTTCACCGCGTCGGCGATGGGCTGCAGTAATCCGTGCGGCCCCACGCGCATGGGTCCCAGCCGCGCCTGCATGTCCGCCATCAATTTCCGCTCAACCAGCACAATGTACCCGGCGATCAGTGGCAATACCGCAACGATCACCACTCCACAGAGCAGCGGCGCCCAATAGAGCTTCAGAAAATCAATCGTCGCTTGAGTCGCTGCCTGCATTACCTGTCGACTTCCCCCAGCACGATGTCAATCGTCCCGATAATTGCCACAACATCCGCCACCAGGTGCCCTCGCACCATGCGATCAAACGCCTGCAAATTGATGAACGACGGCGGCCGTATGCGCACACGATACGGCTGCACGCTTCCGTCGCTGACCACGTAGTAGCCCAGCTCGCCTTTTGGCCCTTCGATCGCGTGATACACCTCGCCCGGCGGCGGCTTCAGCACTTTTCCCACTTTCGCCAGGATCGGCCCGGGAGGAATATTCTCAATCGCCTGCAAGCAAATCAGCCGAGACTGCCGCATCTCTTCCATGCGCACCAGATAGCGGTCGTAGGTATCTCCCGTTGTCCCCACTGGAATTTCGAACTGATATTGGTCATAAGCCGCATACGGCGCGGCTTTGCGAATGTCCCACTTCACGCCGCTGGCCCGCAGCACCGGCCCCGTCACGCCAAACGCAATCGCATCTTCAGCGCTCAGAATTCCAATGCCCTTGGTGCGCCCGATCCAGATGCGGTTGTTCGTCAACAGCGTTTCGTACTCGACGACGCGCGATTCGAAATCCTTGCAGAACCGCTCCACATCCTTTTCGAACGTGTCATACGCCTCGTACTGCAGCCCGCCGATTCGAAATGCATGCGTGGTGAGCCTCGCCCCGCAATATTTTTCCAGGATTTTCAGGATCTCTTCCCGTTCGCGGAAGCAGTAGAAAAGCGGCGTCAGCGCGCCGATGTCCAGCGCATGGGTACCCAGCCACAAAAGGTGGCTGGCGATACGCTGCAGCTCTGTAAGAATCGTTCGAATCACCCGCGCACGTGGCGGAGCTTCTACCAACAAGAGCTTTTCGATTGCCTCGCAATACCCAAGCCCGTTGCTCACCGCCGCCACGTAATCCATGCGATCCACGTACGGCGCGAACTGCTGATATGTGCGGTTCTCCGCGATTTTCTCGACGCCGCGGTGCAGATAGCCGATCACGCACTCCGAGCCAGTGACCCGCTCTCCGTCAAGCTTCAGTACCACGCGCAACACGCCGTGCGTCGACGGATGCTGCGGTCCCATATTTATGACCAGCTCTTCCGCTCCCAGCAGCGTCTTGCCGTCGTTTTTTACTTCAATACTCAGCGTCGTCTCCCCATCAATTCCAATCGCGTCTTACTGCCCGCTCTCGATTCCCAGGTTTTCCCGCACCCACGCCGTGTCCTGCTGCAAAATGTCGTAATCTTTCCGCAGCGGATACCCTTGCCACTCGTCCGGCAGCAGAATGCGCTTCAGATTCGGATGCCCGGTGAAAACAATCCCGAACATGTCAAACACTTCCCTCTCCAGCCAGTCCGCGGCCAGCCACACTCCCACAACGCTCGGTACTTCTTCTCCATCCGCGGCATGCGCCTTCAACCGCAGCCGCTCGTTTTTCGCGAAGGAATATAGATTGAGGACCACGTCAAAACGCTTCTCGCGCTTCGGCCAATCCACTGCCGTCAAGTCCGACAGCATCTCGAACTTTTCTTCGTCCCGGGTGTAGAGCGCGATCTCCGCCAGCCGCGCTCGGTCAACGATGAGAATCGCCTGTTTCCGGTCCTCCATCGCTTCCAGAATGGCCCCGCCGAATTTGGCGCGAAACCTCGAAACCATTTCGTTGTCGAGCGGAGTCTGCAGTACCACGGGAGGCTTGGGAGGAGCAGGTGCCGACGGCTTTGCAGGTGGCGCAGGTGCGCCCGGAGCCGAAGTTTTTGCTGTGGGAGTTGAGACGGGGGATGGCGTGCTCGCAGGCTTTTCGCCCGTGGGCACTGCCGGTGGTTGTGGTTGCTTCGGCTCGTCAGCCATTGACCCTGGGTACAGAAGGTTGCAGTGGACGGCCCCGCGTTCACAACCTACAACGGCGGAGCAGCCTGAAAACCGAACGCCGCGTTTCTAACACACGCCGCGCACCCCGTCAATCAGAACAACTCGCGCTTCGAATACCCCAGCGGGAGACTTGCATCTCCATTCGAATCAAGCCCATTCCAGCGCGCCCTTTTTGTAAAGCCAGAGATATCCGACGAGCAAAATCCCGATAAAAACCAGCATTGAAGACAGCGCGAAAACCCCCATGTGTGTGGCCACCCATCCCCGGTACAAAATCGCCCAGGGAATCAAGAACATCGTCTCCACGTCAAAGATCACAAACATCATAGCGATGATATAAAACCGCACGGAGTACCGCCGCCGCGCATCTCCTTCCGGCGGGATTCCGCACTCATACGGTTTCAATTTCGCGCCGATGCTCGTCGAATTCGGGCGAATGAACTTCGCCGCGATCAGCGTCACCGCAGGAAACGCAATTACCAGAGCCGCGTAGAGCAAAACTGGAAGGTATTCGCTCGGCATTACACCCTCACTCGCAGCATCCTATCATCAATCCCCGCGCAAGCAACCCCGTCATTCGAATGGATTGATTGCGCTACGTCGCTATTTATCGAACAGCAGCTCTCCCGCCCGGCTGGTTGCCTTTACCACCGCCTTGATCAGTGTCACTCGCAGCTTGCCCTCTTCCAGCTCCATGATGCCGTCGATTGTGCACCCTGCCGGCGTCGTCACCGCGTCCTTCAGCAGCGCCGGGTGATCGCCCGTCTCCAGCACCACGCTCGCTGCGCCTTTCATTGTCTGCGCCGCCAGCAACGTCGCCACATCGCGCGGCAGGCCCACTTTTACGCCCGCCTCCGCAAAAGATTCCAAAATGATGTAGGCAAACGCCGGCCCGCTCGCCGAAAGCCCCGTCACCGCATCCATATTTTTTTCATCAACGACCACCGTTCGCCCCACCGCGTTGAACATGGCCTGCGCGATTTCCAGGTGCTCCGTCCCCGCGTGTGCGCCGCGGCAAATCCCCGTCATGCCGCATCCCACGGTCGACGGCGTATTTGGCATAGCGCGCACCACCGCCACTTTTCCTCCGAGCCGCTGCTCGATATAACTCGTCGGCACCGACGCCGCCACCGAGATCACCAGCATCTTCGCACCGACCTTCGGCGCGATCTCTTTCAGCACGTCTCCAACCACTTGCGGTTTCACGCCGAGCAACACGATGTCTGCGCCCTGCACGGCCTTGCGGTTCTCTGTCGTCACCGCAACGCCCAGCTCCCTCGCCAGCGCCGCAGCCTTCTCCGCGTGCTTCACCGTCGCGGTTACGCGCTTCGCCTCGAACAGTCCTTGCTTCAAATACGCCCGAAGCAAGATCCCGCCAAGCTTCCCTGTCCCCAAGACCGCCAATTTCATTTCTGATAGTTTTTGCGCCGTATTGCTAGCCATGATCCAAGCATTCTTGACGACCTGCGCCCCCCGCGTCAACCGCCGTTTCACCCTGTCTTCAGGTACAATCCCGCGCGTGATGATAGCTGCCCACGCAAACCGCCGTCCTGCCATTCGGTATTCCATTCACTCGCTTTGCGTAATAGTGTTAGGAAGTGCGCTGCCTTTTCTGTCCCAGACTCCGCAACAGACGTCCGCCATTCCCTCCTTTAATATTTCAAAAGACGTAGCCGTACCAATGCGCGATGGCGTTGTCCTGCGAGCCGATGTTCTGCTCCCCAGCGGCGCCGGCCGCTTCCCCACACTCATCTATCGCACTCCGTACAACAAAGAATCTGCCCTGCGCGGCTACAGGAGTTTTGAGAAAGCGGTCGCCCGCGGCTACGCTGTCGTAGTCCAGGATGTCCGCGGACGTTACGCTTCCGATGGAGAGTTCACGCCATACCAAACCGAGGGCCGCGACGGCTACGACACCATCGAGTGGGCCGCGCAACAGCCTTGGTCCGACGGCAACGTTGGCACCTTCGGTCTCTCTTATCCCGGCGCCGTTCAATGGCTCGCTGCCGTCGAGAACCCTCCGCACCTGAAAGCCATGGTCCCCGCCATGACCTTCTCCACTCCGCGCAATTTTTTCTATTCAGGCGGAGTCTTTGACGGATCCTGGCTCGATTGGATCTGGCTCAATATCGCCCCGGACATCCGTACGCGCAAGGGTCTCCCCGGGCCCAAAACTCAGAAGGAAGCCGCAGAATCCTGGAAGCTGGAACACCAGCGCATGCAGGAATTTCTTCCTCTGCGCGGCCTCCCCGACCTGAAAGACGTTGCCCCCTTCTACTACGAATGGCTCGCGCATCCGCCCGCTGACCCATGGTGGGACTGGGCCGAGCTCCGCAATAAATATGATCTCGTTCATGCCGCGGTTCTAAATTTCTCCGGCTGGTATGACGAGGCCTACGGCCCCGATGGAGCTACTACCAATTTCAACGGACTCCTTGCCGCCCGACGTGGCGAAAAAGATCCCCGCACGCGAACCGTCATCGGCCCTTGGACGCACGGCGGCCAGGAAGAATCCCGCTCTGGCGAACGCGAGTTCGGCCCCACAGCCGCCATCGATTACGACGAACTCATTCTCCGCTGGATGGACCACTACCTCCGCGATATCGACAACGGTGTCGACCGTGAAAAACGCGTCCGCCTTTTTGTCATGGGAGAAAACGCCTGGCGCGACGAAGACGCTTGGCCTCTCAAACGCGCCCGTTCCGAATCCTTCTATCTATCTTCCAAATCGGCAGACGATAAGGTCGGGACTCTGGAACATTCTCGAACGGAAAAGAATTTCGCCAATTCCTCTTTCAAGTCCGATCCAGCCCATCCTCTCACCGATCCGTATACGGCTTATGGCGCACATGATTACCGCGCATTGGCTGGGCGCGAGGAAGTGCTTGTCTTTGACTCTGACGCGCTCCAAGCGAACGTGGAAGTCACCGGGCCTATCCGCGCGGAGATTTATCTCTCTGCTGGTTGCCGCGATGTGGATCTGTGGGTGCGTATTCTGGATGTCGCGCCCGACGGCACCGTCTTCAATCTCATGAGCCCCGGTCTCGACGTTCTTCGCGCCAGCTATCGCAAGGAATCGTTGCAACCTGATTATCTCAGCGTCGAAAGCATTACTCGCCTGGATTTGGCTCGCATGCTCACCAGCAACACTTTTCTCACCGGGCATCGCATTCGCGTGCAAATCTCCGGCGCCTTCTTCCCTCACTTTTCCCGCAACCCGCAAACAGGAAATTCCGAAGTTACCAGTTCGCGCACGTTCCCACGCATGGTGAAGATTTTCCACAGCAAAAAATACCCATCCCGAATTGTTCTTCCTGTGGTCCCGCGCTAGAAGGGATCAATCGTGCCGTGCGCCGTGGAGCACTTTCACCGCGTGAGGCAACAAAGCAGCCACAGCCTCCAGAGATTCGACCGCGCCCTGGGGACTTCCGGGCAAATTGACAATCAGCGTCAGGTGGCGCACGCCCGCCGTGCCACGCGAAAGAACTGCCGTCGGAGTATGCTCCAGCCCCTTCCGCCGCATTTCTTCGGATATTCCCGGCACAATACGATCCGCGACCGCCTGCGTCGCTTCCGGTGTGTTGTCCCTCGGCCCGAGTCCGGTACCACCCGTGGTCAGCAGTACATCTACGCGGCCCGCATCGGACAAAGCCCGCAATTGTTCCCGAATATCCGCGGGATCGTCGGACACGCGAAGCGCTGACGCAATCTCCCATCCCAACCCGCGGCAGAATGCCACAAGTGCGGGCCCCGACAAGTCCTCACGCTCCCCTTTTGCCACGCTATCGCTGATGGTAAGTACCGCTACGCGCATGGGAAGGGCCGAAAGAAGAAGTTCACTGCGTCTCTACCGCATCGCGATTGGCCTCATCCATCAGCCGCATCGCTTCCATCAAAAGGCCCGTCGTGTTCCGCGTCGTGGTCGTCCGCGTCGAGGCATTCGCGGCGTTGAAATCAATCTCAAATTCTCCCGCGGTCCATAACACCACCTTGTAAACCGCGTCGTCGCCTTCCACCTTGCCAACCTTGGCATCCCTGCACTGCCCGCTCGCAAAATAAAGTTCGCCCTGGGTGCCGCCCTGCCGCACGATCAACCGGCACGACTTCTGCCCCATCTCCAGCGACTGCATCAGGTCGATCATGCTCATCTCTTCGAGCCGCCCTTGAATAACGCCCGGCCGCGACGCTTTCTTCTGCAGCTTTTCAAGATGCAACCGGTCGACCACTTTTTTCGCTACGCGCACCAGGTCCTTAATTAAAAATGGCTTGTGAATGAAATCCTCAACACCGTCCACCAGTGGCCGTAGCCGCTCCTCGATGTCCGGCCGGCTGGCCATAAACAAAAATGGGATGTGCTTGGTCGCCTCGCGCCCGCGCAGTTTTTCAAAAAGTTGCCGCCCGTCCAGCCCCGGCATTTTGTAATCGCAGAGAATCACATCCGGCGGATCGTCAATCACTTTCAGCAGCGCGTCGGCGCCGTCCGTAGCCGTTTCCACCTCGCAGAAGGCCTCCAGCCCTTTCACGATCAGGTCGCGAACCAGCGGATTATCCTCTGCCAGCAGCAACTTTACGGATTTTCCGCCCGCCGCACTCATTTTCTGCCCTTCAACACGGCGCCCTTGCGGCGGAAATCTCCGCTCTTCCCGCCGGTCTTCTCGGCGAGAACAATGTCCGTGATCTCCATCCCTTTATCGAGGGCTTTGCACATGTCGTAGACCGTGAGGGCTGCGGCGCTTACGGCGACCAGAGCTTCCATCTCCACACCCGTCTGCGCGGTCGTCGTTACAGAGGATCGCACTTCCACGCCATTTTGGCACAGCCGCGCGGTCACATCAATGTGCGTAAGCGGCAGCGGATGACAAAGAGGTATCCACTCCGAAGTCCTCTTCGCGGCCGCAATTCCCGCAATCCGCGCCACTTCCAGCGGATTCCCCTTGGGATTCTTTAGCCGCCGCACGGCCTGCACCACCCGCGGCTTCATCTTCACAAATCCCTGCGCTTTTGCCGTCCGCGTCGTCACCGCCTTCGCTGACACGTCTACCATCCTCACTTCGCCCTTCCTCCCGTAGTGCGATAGCTTCCCCATCTCCGCGCCTAGACTACATCCTTCCTCAGCCACACCGATACGCCCTCGCCCACTTCGATCTTTTCCCGATTAGCGGGCACCACCAAAAAGCAATTCGCCTTCGCCAGCGCCGCGATGTCACCTGACCCTTGCCATTTCAAGGCCTTTACTTCCGGCGCCAACCCGCGCCATTCCACCCGCGCCGGCAAGAAGTGTGCCAGCCCCGGCTTTTCGTTCAGCGCTTCCCCGAGCCGCGCCTCCATTACAGGCATTGGCCGAGCTTCCGCTCCGCCCAACAAATCAATCGCAGGCGCCACAAACAATTCGAATGTCACCATGGTCGAAACCGGATTCCCCGGCAACCCGAATACCGGCTTCCCTTGGCAAAATCCAAACACCGCCGGTTTCCCCGGACGGATCGCCACGGCATCAAAGAAAAACTCCGCCCCCATCGCCTTCAAGACCTTCTCCACCAAGTCATACTCGCCCATCGAAACGCCGCCCGAAAGCACCATCGCATCCTCTTTCAGCCCGCGTTCGATCTTCTTCCCCAAGTCGTCAACCCGATCCGCCGCGTTTCCCAGAATCACCGGCTCTCCACCAGCAATTCGAACCTGCGTCGCCAGCGACACGCTGTTGCTGTTTCGAATCTGAAATGGGCCCGGCGTCTCGTCAACCAGCACCACCTCATCCCCTGTTGACAAGATCGCCACGCGCGGTTTCCTCACGCACTGCAACTCCACAGTACCAACCTGCGCCGCAAGCGCCAGTTCCGCATATCCCAGCCGCATCCCGGGACTCAAAATAGTCTGCCCCGCCGCTGCTTCACTTCCTCGGGGCACAAAATTCTGCCCGCTGTGCGCCGCGCGTTCAAATCGCACCACATCGCGCTCGCGTTTCGTGTGCTCGATCATCACCACCGCGTCCGCGCCCGGCGGTATCGCCGCGCCCGTCATAATCTGCACGCAAGTCCCAGCCACAAGCGGTTCGCTGACCGTATCCCCCGCCTTGATCTCTCCCACGCACTTCAGGCCTGCCCCCGGCGCAATTTCCTTCGCTCGCACCGCATATCCATCCCGCGTCGACCTGTCGAACGGCGGATACTCGCGATCCGTTATGACCTCCTGCGCCAACACCCATCCCAGCGCATCCCACACGCTCACTCCCACCGCCGCGCGCGATGCTCTTTTCTTCCCGACTTGTTCGATAACGACCTGGCGAGCTTCTTCGTAGCTCAACATTGCGTGGAACTCCGCAGAAGTACCGGTAAGCGCTCCTTGCCGTTCACAGCCTTCTTTACTTCCTTATCTCATTGCCTCGTTACTTCTTCCCCTCACAACCACCGCGCCAGCAGCGTCCCCGCCGGAACAATCGTCGCATCCCGCTCCGGCCCCGTCGAAATCATCCCGATCTCCACCTGCAGAAAATCCGAAATGAATCGCAAATACTCCCCCGCCGCTTTCGGCAGCTTTGCGCCATCCTTCATTCCGTAGGTTGTCTCATTCCATCCCGGCAGCGTCTTGTACTCCGGCGTCACGCGCTCGTACACTTCCGCCAGAGCCGGCATCTCCTTCATCGGCGTGCCCTTGTACCTGTAGCCCACGCAAACCTGAATCTCGCGCTGCGTATCAAAAACATCCAGCTTGGTAATCACCAGCGAATCGATCCCGTTGATCATCTTCGCGTAGCGCAGCACCTGCAGATCCAGCCAGCCGCAGCGCCTCGGACGTCCCGTCACCGCCCCAAACTCTTTCCCTCGCTCGCGCACTTCTTGTGCATCCAGGTCCGGCATCTCCGTCGGGAACGGTCCGCTGCCTACGCGCGTCGTGTACGCCTTGGAAATTCCCAGTACGTTCTTGAGCTTCGTAGGCGGCACACCCACTCCCGTCGCGGCCCCGCCCGAGGTCGCGCTCGACGACGTCACGAACGGATACGTTCCATGATCGATGTCCAGCATCGTTCCCTGCGCGCCTTCGAACAGCACGGACTTCCCTTCGTCCAGCGCGCGGTTCACCAGCTCCGCCGTGTCGCAAATATATCCGCGAATCTTTTCGCCTAGCTTCAGCGTTTCATCCACTTCCTGCGAAAAATCAATGTTCGCGCCGTACGCGCCTTTCGCCAGGCGATTTTTTTCCGCCACCACGTGCGCCGCTTTCTTTCGAAACAACTCCGGCTCCAACAGATCGCACATTCGCAGCCCGCGCCGCGCCATTTTGTCTTCGTACGCCGGCCCGATTCCCCGCGATGTCGTCCCAATCTTGTCCGCGCCCCGCGCGCCTTCCGCAGCTTTGTCCAGCTCCCGGTGATACGGAAAAATCAAATGCGCGCGGTTGCTGATATGGAGCCGTCCCTGAACCTCGATTCCAGCCTTTGCCAGCGTCTCAATTTCCGCCACCAGCGCCGCTGGATCCACCACAACGCCCGTCCCGATCACCGCCTGCTGTTTCGGCCGCAGAATCCCGCAAGGAATCAGCTGCAACACGTAGCGATCTTTCCCAATGATGACCGTATGCCCTGCGTTATGCCCGCCCGCAACGCGCGCAATGTAATCAAACGATCCCGCAAGATAGTCCACAACCTTGCCCTTACCTTCGTCGCCCCACTGCGCGCCCACCACCACCACCGATTTCATTCGGTCCCTCTCCTCAACGTAGGACAGGCGTTTTGCCTGTCCCCTTCCACGCAACAACCACACCCCAACGCCTTCTCGTTCACATCCTATAAATAAACTTCTTTGGAATGCACCCAGAACGGCAGGTTCTAATCGTAAGCTCGCCCCGGCCTCAACGCAAGCCAACGGCTTCCTTTTTTCATCGATTCTCAATCCGTCGGAGCGATTCTCGTTTAGGGCATTCGTGAATTATACTCGCGTAACCAAATCTCATCTTGACGGTATTGAATCTATATTCTAGTATATTTTATAGAATTCCAGCGCTGTAAACATGCCACTTAGCATCAAAAACCCGGAAGCCGAGAAGCTTGCCCGCGAGATCTCCAAGGAAACGGGTGAGTCTCTCACCGCCGTTATCACTAACGCTTTACGCGACCGGCTACAACGCCTCCGGGGACGTCGGCATGCCAAGATTTTTGCCCAGGAGGTCGAAGACATTCTTCACCGTGTGGATGCTCTGGCCAACCTGGATAACCGCTCTGAGGACGAGATCCTCGGTTATGACTCCCAGGGGCTCCCGCACTAATGGTGATTGATACTTCCGCTCTGCTTGCCATCTTCCTTGCAGAGCCCGAACGACAGAAATTTCTCGAACTCATCCGGCAGGATGGATTGCGCCTCATCTCCCCTCCAAACGCGTTGGAAACTTCAATTGTATTGGAAGCCCGTCGCGGAATTGTGGCAGGTCGCGAGTTCGATCTCTTTCTTCATCGGCTCAACATTGAGCTCGTTCCCGTCGACGCTACGCAGGTCGAAGTCGCCCGTGCAGGATGGCGCAAATTTGGCAAAGGTCGTCATCCCGCCGGCCTCAATTTCGGAGACTGCTTCGCTTACGCCCTGGCAAAAACATCGGGTGAGCCGCTGCTTTCTAAAGGAGACGACTTCCCAAGAACAGACCTCCGCTGCCTGTGATACCTCGGCAATCTGATTTGATCCTGGAGAGAGAAGAATTCCACCGTGCAGGAACGACCCCCGTGTGAAACCTGCACGAATTCGCCCGCCCGTCTGGCGTGTCGAGAGCTCCGTCAATGCCTGGCGCCAGCAGACTATCCCTTCAGTTCGCCATGTCGAAAGCAGCTCACCAGATGATCGTTGACCATCCCCGTCGCCTGCATCAGCGCATAACAGATTGTAGACCCCACAAACTTGAATCCCCGCTTCTGTAAGTCCTTGCTCAACGCATCTGATTCCGCCGTCTTCGCAGGAATCTGTTTATGCATCTCCCGGGCGTTTTGCTTCGGCCGCCCGCCCACAAATCGCCAGATGTACGAATCAAACGTCCCGAACTCTTCCTGCACTTTCAAGAACGCCTGCGCATTCCCAATCGCCGCCGCAATCTTCAACCGGTTCCTGATAATCCCCGCATCCCGCAGCAGTTCCCGCACCTTTTTCTTGTCGTACCGCGCCACTTTCTCCGGATCGAACCCGTCAAACACTTCGCGATACCGCGCCCGCTTCCGCAAAATCGTGTCCCAGCTCAATCCCGCCTGCGCCCCCTCCAGAATCAAAAACTCAAACCACGTGTGCTCGTCGTGCACCGGCACGCCCCACTCCTCGTCGTGATACGCGACGTTCACCTCATTGTTCGCCCAGGAACACC
>Ga0210401_10003948_pt1 | contig 15623 bp, 11 predicted proteins | sample IncBWH32MmetaG_FD_150866 | JGI IMG/M metagenome (GOLD analysis project Ga0210401, IMG submission 150866) | Forest soil microbial communities from Barre Woods Harvard Forest LTER site, Petersham, Massachusetts, United States - Inc-BW-H-32-M | ecosystem: Environmental > Terrestrial > Soil >... | reverse complement strand
TCAACCGGGAACTTCTGGGGTGTAATGGCTCTGACGCTTGATCCGAACGGCTACGAGTGGCATTTCGAGTCGGCACTGCAAGCTCCTGTGGCGCCTGCAGGGACACCGACTACTTTCAACGACCAGGGCGTCGGCTACTGCCACGCTTCACACAACTAGGATCGGGATGAGGGCGATCACGATCGCTAGTGCGTCTTCGCTGCGCTATCTTTGACCTTTCGCTCGGTACATATTCCCACTCTTCGCAAGAAGTCGCGAAGAGTGGGGAATCTTCTCTTGCCTCGGACCATCTTCAGCAAGTTGCACGTACCGTAATGATGTCATGCTTTTCGGGCCCAAGTCCCCACAAACGCGCTTACCGTAAACTGATCCACTACCCATTTCCGAAGCAACTTGCGCAAATGCCCGCCTGGAGTGATACTCCCGCGGCAATTATGTCGATAGCATCGGGGAAAAGGTTTTTGATCCGGGCGTCGTGCGCTGCGATCGTTCTTTTATTCGCCGCTGCCTCAATGCTTCGCGCGCAGTCTTCTGTGCCGCCGGCGCCGGGTCCGCCGCCGGCATCCACTGCGAAAACGAAAATCATCATCGACACCGACATTGGCGACGATGTAGACGACGCTTTCGCGGTCGGCCTCGCCCTTACGAGTCCCGAACTGGAGATTCTCGGCATCACGACCGCCTGGGGAGACACGCAACTCCGCGCCCGGCTCGTCGATCGTCTGCTCGAGGAAACGGGCAGCGCGAGCATCCCTGTGGCGGAAGGCATCCGCACGCAAAGCAAGACTCCTTTTTCTCAAGCGTGCTGGGCCCAGGCTGGTCCACCTGCGAAACTCCATCCTCAAGCGGTGGATTTTCTGCTCGACAGCATCCGCAAGAATCCCGCTGGGATCACGCTCGTCGCCATCGGTCCGCTGACCAACATCGGCGCGGCCATCGACCGCGATGCCGCGACATTCAGAAAGCTGCAGCGCGTAGTCTTGATGGGTGGCTCAATCCACAAAGGCTACGGCGATCTTGGCTACGCGCCCGACCGCGGCCCCCAACCGGAGTACAACATCTACAGCGACGTGCCCGCCGCGCAAAAACTATTCGCCAGCGGCGTTCCCATCTTCATGATGCCGCTCGATTCCACGCAGCTGAAGCTCGACGAAGAAAAACGCGCTCTCTTGTTTCGGCAAGGCACCGCACTAACGGATGCCCTCACGCTGCTGTATCACGAATGGGGTCAGCAAACGCCCACCCTGTTCGATGTAGTGGCGGTCGCCTACGTGCTGGATCCGACCCTCTGCCCGGTTACGCGACTGGCAATCACCGTAGACAAGGATGGAAACACCCGCGTCGGGCAGGGTGCGCCGAACGCTTCCGCGTGCCTCGCCTCCGATTCCGACAAGTTCTTTCGCTTCGTGCTGCCGCGCCTTCTTCAGACCTTTCCTTTGAAACGATGAATCGGTAGAGTAACGGTTCGCGAAATGACGACCCTCGACAGTACAAACGTAAGTCGGCCGACGTATCCCGATCTCGCCAACAAAACGGTGTTCATCACCGGCGGCGGAAGCGGCATCGGCGCAGCCTTTACACGGCAATTCGCCCAGCAAGGCGCCCGCGTAGCCTTCGTGGACATCGCCGAGGAAGTTAGTCGAGCCCTGGCTCAACGTGTTGAAAAGGAAACCGGTAATGCGCCCAAATTTGTGCTATGCGATGTATGCGACATCCCGGCCTTGCAAACCGCGATTGAAAAAATAAATTCCGAACTGGGCGACATCGCCGTTTTGATCAACAATGCCTCCAGCGACGACCGCCACGCCTTTCACGCCGTCACGCATTCCTACTGGGACAACCGCGTCGCCATAAACCTCCGTCACATGTTTTTCGCGTCCCAGGCGGTCGCCTATCAAATGAAGCGCCTCGGGGGCGGTGCCATGATCAATTTGAGCTCGATTATCTGGCGCCTAAAACACACCGGCTTGCCTGTCTACAGCGCGTGCAAAGCGGCCGTCATCGGCCTCACGCGCACACAGGCTCGCGAGTACGGCCCCTTCGGCATTCGCGTGAATTCAATCTCTCCCGGAGCTGTTTGGACCGAGCGCCAGATCAAGCTGTGGTATACGCCGGAGTTTGAGCGGGACGTAATGGCCGGCCAGTGCCTGCAGGCACGCGTGCTTCCCGAAGACGTCGCCAACATGGCTTTGTTTCTAGCCTCAGACGCCGCATCAAAATGCACCGCCCAGGATTTCACCGTAGACGCAGGTTGGAGCTGAACACGAATGAAAACGATCAAGGGACCCGCCATTTTTCTCGCGCAGTTTGCAGGTGACCACGCGCCATTCAACACGCTGGACAATATCTGCGCCTGGGCCGCCAAGCTCGGCTACAAAGGCGTGCAAATCCCCACGTGGGACACGCGACTGTTCGATCTCAAGCGCGCCGCCGAGAGCAAAACCTACGCGGAGGCCATCCGCGGCATCGTCGCCAACCATGGCCTTGCGATCACCGAACTCTCGACGCACCTCCAGGGTCAACTCGTTGCCGTACATCCCGCGTACGACATCGCCTTCGACGGATTCGCCCCATCCGAACTCCGCGGCAATCCGAAAGCCCGCCAGGCCTGGGCCGTCGAGCAATTGCGATTCGCGGCCAAAGCATCCGCCAATCTCGGCCTTACCGCCCACGTAACATTTTCCGGCGCCCTAGCGTGGCCCTACTTCTACCCTTGGCCGCAGCGTCCCGCGGGCCTCGTCGAGACCGCCTTCGACGAACTGGCCGCGCGCTGGCGTCCCATCCTCAACGCCTTCGATGAATCCGACATCGACCTCTGCTTCGAGATCCACCCCGGCGAAGATCTCCACGACGGCGTCACCTTCGAAATGTTTCTCCAGCGCCTCGACAATCACCCGCGCTGCAACCTCCTCTACGATCCGAGCCACTTCGTCATCCAACAGCTCGACTATCTCGAATACATCGACCGCTATCACGACCGCATTAAAATGTTTCACGTGAAGGATGCCGAGTTCCTTCCGACAGGCCGCCAAGGCGTCTACGGCGGCTTTCAATCCTGGATCAATCGCGCCGGAAGATTCCGCTCCTTGGGCGATGGCCAGGTCAACTTCAAAGGAATTTTCTCGAAGCTCACCCAATATAATTTTCCGGGCTGGGCCGTTCTGGAATGGGAATGCTGCATCAAGAGCGCCGAGCAAGGTGCCGCCGAGGGCGCCCCCTTTATAGCCAAACACATCATCCAAGCTGCCACCACCACCTTCGACGATTTCGCCAGTTCCGGCGCAGACCAAGCCGCAAACCGCCGCATGCTAGGCCTAACCTAGAAAGGAATGAAAGGAACGATTCTCCCAGTCGATCAACCGCACCACCTGTAGCCGCCCTCTCCGAGAGGGCGGGATTTAGATGTAGCGCGGGCATACTTCACAACGATGAAGGCGCCGTCGGCGCTGAAGTCGGTAACGAAACGAAACAAGGAAACAAAAGGAAAACTCCAATGGCCATAGACGCAACCCCGACTTCAACCACCGCCCGCCGCCTCCGCCTGGGCATGGTAGGTGGCGGCCCCGGAGGCTTCATCGGTGCCGTCCATCGCATAGCCGCCCGCATCGACGACCGCTTCGAACTGGTAGCCGCGGCCCTCTCCTCTAACCCAGAAAAAAGCCGCAGAGCCGCGCAAGACCTCCACATCGCCCCGGACCGCGCCTATGCTAATTTTGCAGAAATGGCGCAAGCCGAATCGAAACGCCAAGACCGCATAGACGCAGTCTCGATTGTCACGCCGAACCATCTCCACTTTGCCCCAGCCAAGGCATTCCTCGAAGCAGGCATCCACGTAATCTGCGACAAGCCGCTGACCACCACGGTGGAAGACGCCTTAGGGCTCGCCCAAATCGTAAAGAAATCCGGCCTGATCTTCGGCCTGACCCACAACTACACCGGCTACCCCACCATCCGCCAAGCCCGCGAAATGATCGCCGCTGGCGAACTAGGCCACATTCGCCTGATCCAAGTCGAATACGCCCAAGACTGGCTGACGACTCCGCTCGAAACGACGGGCCAAAAGCAAGCCGTCTGGCGTACCGACCCAGCTCAAAGCGGCCCTGCAGGTTCCCTCGGCGATATCGGCACCCACGCGTACAACCTCGCCTGCTTTGTAAGCGGCCTAAGCGCTGAGCAACTAGCCGCCGACGTCTCGACCTTCGTGCCCGGCCGCCGCCTCGACGATAACGTCCAAGTCCTGCTCCGCTACCAAGGCGGCACACGCGGCATGCTCTGGGCCAGCCAGGTAGCCGTCGGTAACGAAAACAATCTTCGCCTGCGCATCTACGGCGAAAAAGCCGGCCTCGATTGGTCCCAGGAAGATCCCAACTATCTCCGCTTCAGCCAATACGGCAAACCGACGATGACGCTGAGCCGTAACGGCGCAGCTGCCACGCCCGCAGCAAAACACGCCAGCCGCATCCCTTCCGGCCACACCGAGGGCTACCTCGAAGCCTTCGCCCAGCTCTACACCGACCTAGCCGAACAAATCTCCGCCCGCCAAGCCAACCGCCCACCAGACCCGCAGTCCCTGCTAGTCCCCACGGTCGACGACGGCGTAGCCGGAGTCCAATTCATAGCCGCAGTCCTCGACTCCTCCAAACAAAACGCAGCCTGGGTGACATTGCCGCCGCAACAATGAAACCGCAATCGCGACCCGTCGTAATCGCGCCCATGTAGTGGCCGATCTTCAGATCGGTCCGCCCAACAAAACACGCAACCATCATTCCCACCTATACTCACCCGTTGTTTCGTTGGACTCAAGAAATCGCCCGAACCCGGCCAGACCGGAATTTCGACCAACACAACTCCTTTTTCCAGACGGTAGGCCGGTGTATTCTCCGAACGAGGATACACGAACGTGCGGATCACGATCGCCCATAATCGGACGAAAGCAGCAGTCGTACAATCGGTCGATCGCTCTTTCGACCAGCTGTTTCAAGCACCAGAGCTTCACGGGGTAAAACTAAAGGACGTCAGCAGAAACTGGCAGGGAAGCACCCTCACCTTCGGACTCACCGCGAAGATGGGTCTGTTCAGTACGCCCATCAAAGGCACCATCGAGGTCACCGACACTGACATCACCATCGACGCCGACCTCGGCATGCTCGAGCGTCTGGTGCCCGCCGCCACCGCCCGCGAGATCCTTACCTCCCGGGTCCGTGGCCTGTTGACGTAAACTTCCGTGGATTCCGTTCTCGTTGTAGGGGCGGGGCTAGCCCCGCCCGGCGTCAAGCCCGGCACCACGTCAGAAATGGAGGCAAATCGATCAAGTTTCCGACCCACGGCCCAGCATCCACGACCACGAATCGACCACTAATCCGTCCAGCGAACGATCCGTCACTGAACAACCAAAGTAAGCTTCGCACTGTGGCTCAGCGTGGTCGAACCAGCCGTAGCGCTCGCAGATACCGTGATCGTATATGTTCCGGCTTGGGTGCCAGTCACAACAGTTCCGCCGCCTCCGCCCGAACTCCCGCCACCGCAGGAGGTCATGGTCGATCCCAGACAAAGCAAGAGAGCGAACGTAAGAGCCGGTACGGCGCGGAGGCGCTGGTCGCGCCGCCACAGGAACAAGCTCAAGAGCGCAGCAATACTCAGCAATGTGAACAGGAGAGGGGTTGGGCGATAGCTCATGGTTCGTGGTGCATCGTTTCCGAACGGCAGCAGCGTACCTTTCGACGGAGCGGTAGTGGTAATGGTCACGGTGGCGGTGGCCGGTGATCCACTCAATTGAAGGGGAGTCGACGAAACCGTGCATGTTGAACCGGATGGTGCTCCACTGCACGTGAGCGTCACACCCCCGGCGAACCCGCCGATCGGCGTCAATGTCACGGTAGACGTTGCCGAGCTTCCGGGCGCGACCGTAGCAGGTGAAGGCACCGAGGCGGTAATCTGGAAATCAGGCGCCGGAAGCTGCGAAATATTCAGAAGGCTGACGACTCCGGATGTCGGTCCCTCCACATCAACAGCCACGTCGGCTCGCTTGTCGTGGTTATAGTCGGCGATCAAGACGAACTTCGATCCCATAGCCTGTTGAGACACATCGCCCGCTGCAGGAACGATCACGATCGGAATCCCAAAGGTGCCGTCACCATTGCCCAAAAAGACATTCAAACCATTGCCCGCCACCAGGTCGAGCTTTCCGTCTAGGTTCACGTCAGCCACGGCCACAACATTGCTTATCGTTTGATTCGCCGATGGTAGTGCCTGGAACGTACCGTTACCACTTCCAAGAAGCACTTGGAGCTTCCCGTTGGCAGACGCAACCAGGTCCGCGGCACCGTCGCCGTTGAGATCAGCGACCGCGAACACTTGGGTGACTCCGGAGACAGGGAAAGTCGCAGCTTGAAAACTCCCATCACCCTTTCCCAACAGGATTCCGATGCCCGCAGAGCTCGCGACGGCCGCGTCCGCGATCCCGTCGTTGTTAAAATCGCCCACAACAAACGAGGTTGGTCCCGCACCGGCGAAGTAACTTACAGCTGGCGCAAAAGTGCCGTCTCCCTTTCCTAGGAACACGTTCAGAGTGCCCGCGAGGACAAGGAGGTCCGGTTTGTGATCGCCGTTGCAATCGGCGACAACGATCGAGATGCCCGGTTGACTTGGCACGCCTTGCGGAAACGCGGTGGGCGAGCCAAAGCTTCCGTCGCCGTTGCCCAACATTACGTAGAAGCTCCAATTCCAAGTGATGGGATCGGAGGTGATAAAAACGAGATCCAGCTTGCCGTCGCCATTGAAATCGGCCGTCGCAATTGAGTAAGCCGGCAGCGGAAGAGTGTACGTATGGGACACAGAGAACTTCCCCGTACCATCCCCGAGAAGAATGGGCAAGGGAGACGGCAACCGGCACCTTCGCAATGGGCGGTGTCGGGTTTACTGGTTTCATCACTCCATTTCAAAATGGTTGAACTTAAAGTCCTTTAGAATCCGCACTTACGAAAAAACCAGGGGGAGGGGGTGCACTCAGCGACTTCCACAGCCGATGTCTTAGAGAAGAGTTGCGGAGCGACTCAGACTATTCCCAAATGCTCAGGGAGGGTTACCACGATTGAGAAGTGGAATCGGAACTCGTCCCGTATTGCCGCTTAAGGGATCGTGCACCGGGCTTGCAGAAGGACATGCGCCAGAAGTTGCAGTTCGGAGTGATGAATTCGAGCCCCAGATATCGTTTGCCTTCACGGCGACGCGTCGTGACCACTTTGCATTGCACCGATTGTCGCGTGTTCTCGTTCAGCAGGACGACCGTCTGATCCGGAGCGAGCTCCGCGTCCAGCGGAAGCAGGCACCCGAACTGACTCACCGTGTGCGTGTGCGTGCGAATGACGAACTCCTCACCATTGAGTGCTTGCCCATCCACACGCAGGGGCACCGCCAGCGTCACACGCGCAGAGCGACGCCTTTCGACGCGCCGATAATTCACAATTTGCATGTGCATACAATCGCTCGACACGGTTCCAGGTGGAAGGCGTTGCCGAGGGTGAACCTACTTGCTTCCCAAATGTTACTACGTTCAGCGATTTCTAAAAAGCGCGCGTTACGAAAATCGCACCTCGCTCGGACGCTCGAAAGAACGTGGCTAAAGAACGTGGCTAGAGAACGTCGCAATTCAGAAGTGGCTGGAATTTGCTGGATGAGAGGAAAGAGGGGGGACAGGTGCTGAGTTCGGTGAAGATACCAGCACCTGCCCGTCAGCGAGGGTCGGTCTCGCTTAGAAGATTCTTGTAGTTGCAGGCTAGGCCAGGCAGAAGAAGAGGACAATCGGGTAAGTCCTGTAAGGAGCCTGAGGGAAACCTGCACACCACCTGAGTATCGAGACCACCGTGGTGATCAGCCAAAGACCAACGGTGTCTCCGAAAGACGAGGCTGCTCCGGTTGCTACAACCTATCGCGCTATAGCCCCTAGAGCATCCTGGAACAAAGGATGCCGTCAGCCAGGAACGGCGACCGTGCGGAGCTCACGGAAAGTTGGGGCACGGTTCGCCGCGCGGTCGAGGCTTTCCTGAAGGTTCATGAGCGTCAGGAAAGTGGTCAGGATGCGCTTCTTGTAGTCGTCGGTGAGCCGCATCCGACCTGTCGCCACCAGGGTAAGCTTCATGGCGGTGGTTTTCACGTAGGACGCGATTTCGGACTGCCGTGTAAGGCTGGTCTTCCCCTGCGCGGTCTCACGGCGGAGTTCGGCGCAGTCGTGCTCAATGCCCAACAGGAAGTGTTGGACGCAGAGCAGTTCCGTTTCAAGCTCTTGAGGTACCGCTACCTGGCACCAGCACAACCTGGTGGAAGAAGACATATGCTCGGACATGACGACCCCTCTGGCCCCACTGAGAGCAAGGGCAGTACCAAAGTACCGAAAGGAGACATTGTCGGAAATCGCAGGAAAATACGGGCTTATGTTGGGGATTGCCGGGTTTTGGGGGTGGACTCCGACGGATGTGTAACTCCTTTTCTGCCCGATAGTCACCAATTGGGAGCGGACCTCGAAGGCCGATCCGGTTGGGAATCCGGTGTGAAGCGGCGTGGTCATTGTGATGCCGTAGGTGCCGCGCCGGCCAGCGAACTGTCAGTAAGTTTCCGAGAAGCAAGGCGTTAAGAGCGCAGGCGGAAGGGAATCAGCAAAGCACGGGAATCGAGCGGATGGGGAAGCACGAAGAGTATGAGCTTCCGATCAGGGCCGAAGTCACACGCGTTAATCACAGCCACCTTAGTACGGACGCGCGGGCGGTCCTGCGAGGAGAATCCCTTTCGCACTGATGAGGTTGCCGGCGCCTGCCAGGATTTCCTCAGCGAATGGGCAGCGGTTGTGGAGGGACCTGCCCGAAACAGGAAAAGAACTTCCGAACAGGCGACATGTTGCGGTCTTAAGTTGGCAGCAAAGACCGGAGTGGCGATGAAAATTTCTCCCCTTTGCTCGGTACTAGGCCGGAGTGTTCCGGGTTCCTGGCGCTTAGTCTCCGGCCTTGCGGCTACCGGATCCGATGTTCACGATGACGGGGCGCTTCATGCCCTGAGCCCACAGGCGATAACCGCCGACGAATGCGTTGTCATTGCTGCCGAGTTGGGCGCCGGGAGGAAGCTCCTTGAGTTTTTTGGAGTTTCCGCCACCCAGCACCACGTAGTCGGCGCCAAGCGAGGCCTTGAGCAACTTTGTAACTTTGGCGACGTGTTTACGCCAGCGCTTCTTGCCGAGGCGCTCGAGGCCGCGCAAGCCCAGATAGTCTTCGTAAGTCTTGCCGCTCTTGTAACCGAGGTGGGCAAGCTCCATGGGCTCGAGTACGCCGTCCACGATCATGGCCGAGCCTAGGCCGGTGCCGAGGCCCAGGAAGAGCATGCGCCCGCCCTTGTAGCTGCCCAGGGCCTGCATGGCGGCGTCATTGATGATCCTCACCGGGACGCCAAAGGCCTTCTCGTAGTCGAAGCCGACCCACCCGCCGCCGAGATTGTGGGGTTCGCGGAGCGGGTGCCCGTTGATGATGGGCCCGGGGTAACCCAGCGATATGCGGTCGAAGTCCCATCCGCGGCTGGCTCGTTTGACGATGTCTACCGCCTTGCTGGCGGTCATGGTCGGGCCGGAGGGAATCTTGGTGACTTCTTTTTGTCCCGTGGCGAGCATCTTGACGTTGGTGCCGCCGACGTCCACAACGAGAACCTTCGGAGATTTCGGCGGAATAGGGGATTTGGTTTGCGGGGTGTCTGTAGTGATTTTGTTCGGCGCCATAAATTCCATCTCAAGATTATCTTAATCGTCGCAGCGGAAGAATGATTCTAGGATCAATGCAAAGACCTTTCCGGCAACCTCTCGTCTACTGCGGGTGTACCTAAAAAGCTAATGGAACCGAGGAAGTAACACGGCGAAAGACCCGCCTCGGAACCTCTCGAATGCCCGGACGCGACGAATTGCGCGGAACCTTTCGCCGGAAAGCTTCGTAAAGACAAGTAGTGCGACCAATCATCCATTCGATTTGGCGCTCGACATAGGCACTCGACTTAGCTCGAGAGCGGTTGTGACCTTGTAAAGCAGGAAGAAGGATAACGCAGAGACGCTGAGGATGCAGAGAAATCGCTGAGAAGAGGGCGCGCAGTTCGGGGGCTCGGCCATGGAAATGCTTCGACAAGATATTCGTTACGCAGCGCGCACGCTTTGGAAAGGGCGGGGCTTCGCGGCTGTGGCTATGATCACGCTGGCCCTGGGCATCGGAGCGTCAACGGCGATATTCAGCGTGATCGACAACGTTTTGATGGAGCCATTTCCGTATCCGGATGCTGGCCGCCTGATGTCCGTGCAGATTCACGATACGGAGCGTAACGAACCGGGAGGGCGCGGAGGATACACCGGACCGGAGTTTCTCGACTACGCGGAGCAGAACCACGTATTTGATCGGGTGATCGCGAACGACGGGGAAGATGTTCTCTATCGATCGGGCGAGGGAACCGAACTACTCAAGGGCAGCCTAGTGACTCCGAATACGTTTGAGTTTTTGGGGATGCCGGCATTGCTGGGGCGCGTGATGCAGCCCGCGGACTACGAACCGGGAGCGCCGCCGGTTTTCGTGATGCGCTACAAAACGTGGGTCGATCGCTTCAGCGGCGATCCCAGCATCGTGAACAAGACATTCGTGCTCAACGACGTGTCGCGGACGCTGATCGGCGTCATGCCGCCCAGGTTTGGCTGGGGCGATGCGGAATTGTGGGTGCCGGAAAAGCCGCAACGGGCCGGTGCGACGCAGAGCAGTGATTTCCCGAGATATTGGTTTTTACTAGGACATTTGAAGCCGGGCGTCACGATTCGAGAAGCGCAAGCCGATTTCGATGTGATCGCGCACCGGGTGTCGTCGAAGTATCCGAAGGACTATCCGAAACACTTCACGGTGGAAGTGAACTCGCTGACCGACTCGGTAGTCGGACAATTTCGCACGACGTTGTACATCGTGCTGGCAGCGGTCGGGTTGCTGCTGCTGATCGGGTGCGGGAATGTGGCGAATTTGCTGTTGGCGCGGGCGACCGGGCGAGAGAAGGAATTTGCGATCCGGGCGGTGCTCGGAGCAGGTCGATTCCGGCTGATCCGGCAACTGCTCGTCGAGAGTTTGATTCTGGCTTTAGGCGGGGCTCTTCTAGGCGCGTTGATCGCGTGGGGCGGATTGAAAGCGTTGGTGGCGGCCATCCCGGCGCAGATTATTCCGGCCGAGGCGGTGATTCGTCTGAACGCACCGGTCTTGGCGTTCACCCTGTGCGTGGCGGTGATGACCGCACTGATTTTTGGATTGGTGCCTGCACTGCAAGCGGCGCGCCGCGACCTGAACGATCCCTTGCGCGACAGCGGGAAGGGAACAAGCGGCTCCGGGCGTCACAACACGTTGCGCAATGCGGTCGTGGTGCTGGAGGTGGCGCTGTCGCTTACGCTCATGGCTTCTGCCGGGCTACTTATGAGGAGTTTCGTAGCGCTCCGGCAGGTGCACCTGGGATTGCAGCCCGATCACATTCTGGTAGCGCGGCTGCCGTTGCCGAAGGACCGCTACAAAACTTCGGACCAAATCACGAACTTTTACAAACCGCTCTTGCAGCGCATCAAGGCGCTGCCAGGGGTAGTGGACGCGACGGAAACGAGCACGTTGCCGCCGTATGGCGGGATTCCCAGCGATCTGGACGTTGCCGGAAAAACGCACGCCGATAAATGGGAGGGTCTATTTCAGTTGTGCAGCGAAAGTTATTTCCCGACGCTGCGGATTCAATTTGTGGACGGGCGCGCCTTTACGGAATCCGAGGTCAATGGGAAGCGGAAGCTGGCGGTCGTCAACCAGTTGTTTGCGCACCGGTATATGGGAAACGACAATCCCATCGGACAGCGCGTGCATATCGTGGGGTTGGAGACGTTTCCAGATCCCGTGCCCGAGGCGTGGTTTGAGATCGTGGGAGTGGTGGCGGACGTGAAGAACAATGGATTGCAGGATCCGATTCGGCCGGAAATCTGGGTGCCGTATACGGTTACCGGTTCGGGGGCGCGCGGCGTTTTGGTGCGGACATCGCAAGAGCCGCTGGCGATGCTGAAGTCGGTGCAGCAGGAGATCTGGGCCACGGATAGCGGCGTGGCGCTTACGTTTACGGGCACGTTGGAGGGCTACATCAACTCGTTTTCGTATGCCGGCCCGCGGTTTGGGTTTTTGCTGATGACGATTTTTGGTAGCGTCGGGCTGATTTTGGTGACGGTTGGCGTGTACAGCGTTCTGGCGTACACGGCGGCGCAAAGGACGCACGAGATCGGGATTCGCATGGCGCTTGGCGCGGAAACCCGAGACGTTTTGCGGTTGGTCGTGACCATGGGAGTTCGACTGGTGGCGCTGGGGGCCGTGATTGGACTGGTTGCGAGCCTGCTTCTGGCGCGGGTGATCGCGACGCAACTCTGGGGGGTGTCGCCTTACGATCCGATGACTTTGTCAGGCGTCACGATTTTGTTGTTGCTTACGGGATTGATTGCTTGTTGGATTCCGGCGCGGCGGGCTTCGCGGGTGGATCCGCTGGTGGCGTTGCGGTATGAGTGATGCGTTTGCGCACTTGGACGGAGTTGGATGCGTCGTCATGTAAACCCCGCGGTCTGAACGGCGACCGCGGCTACAGGTCTTCGTTGTGAATTTCTTGCTGAGCTAGAGAAAGCAACATACCGGGCTAAAGCCCGGTGCCTACGTAACCCGCCTACATAACCCGCCCGCATAGCCCTTAGTGGTCCAGGAGCAATATCGTTCGATAGAGGACTTCGGCGCCGTTGCCGCAGTCTTGCCATGACGTGAATTCTTTGGGTGAGTGGCTGATGCCGTTGTGACTGGGGACGAAGATCATGCCCATCGGGGCGATTCTGGAGATATTTTGGGCGTCCTGCGTTGCACCGCTGGGCAGGTCCATGGTGGCGAGGCCGAGCGATTTGGCCGCATCGGCAATGGCGCTCTTTACGGTGGGGTCGGCGCTTGCCGGTTGGGCATCGTCGAATTGCGTGCAGCTGGTTTCCACATTTTCTTCGGTGTCGGTCTGCTTGAGCCTTTCCTGGATGTGTTGCCACATGCGGTCGATTTTGGCGGTGTCGAGATCGCGCAGCTCGATGGGAAACTGCACGCGGCCCGGGATGACGTTGACCGCGCCGGGCTCGACCTTTACGAAACCCACGGTGCCGACCTGGCGGCCGTCTTCCGCGCGAACGACCTCGCGCACCGCGAGTATGTCTTTGGACGCGGCGGCCAGAGCGTCTTTGCGGCGGTTCATCGGTGTGGTTCCTGCATGATTGGCGAATCCTGAGACTGTGCACATCCAGCGTTTGAGCCCTACGATTCCCTGGACGATGCCGATGGGGATTTTGTTTTCCTCCAGGTTCGGGCCTTGCTCGATGTGTAGTTCGACGATGGCGCTGATTGAGCCGCGGGGGATGCGGGCGTCGGTCAGATGCGTGGGATCCTGACCGTAACGGCGCAGCCAATCGGCTAGCGTTAGGCCCTGGTCATCCTTGCGATCGAGGATTTCTGGTCCGAGTTGTCCCACGGCTACCGCCGAACCCATTGTGGTTAGGCCGAAGTGGTTGCCTTCTTCGTTGGTCCAAATGACTACTTCCAACGGATGCCGTGTTTTTACGTTTAGGTCGTTGAGCGTGCGGATCAATTCGATGGCCGCCATGCTGCCCAGGTCGCCATCGTAGTTTCCGCCGTGGAGTACCGAGTCGATGTGCGAGCCGGTTAGGAGGATGGGCAGCTTTTCTGATCCGGCGCGCATGCCGAAAATGTTTCCGGCGGGATCGACGCGGACTTGAAGACCGGCCTGTTTCATCAGGCCTATGACGTATTCGCGCGCGGCCATGTCGGTTTCGGAGAAGGCTAGACGGGTGACGCCGCCTTCGGGATTCTTGCCGAACTCGCTGAGTTTTTCGAGCGTGCCTTGCAGACGTTGGGAATTGATGTGGAATTTTGGGGAGGGAGCGTCTTGGGCGTTTGAGGGAGACGACGCGGTGGCAGCCAAGCAAATAGAGGCAAAATACGAAAACAGCTTGCGAGGTTTCTGGACAGAGTAGGGCGTGTGTCTTGTGCGCATCTTGTTTCTCCAGTGGGAGGAGCGACCCGGAAGGTTTTGCAGATGGAACGAAAACGATGTCGTCTGACACCGGCGACGTTCTTGTTGTGCGAGGAGACTACACAGTTAGAGATGATGGCGTCAAGGCAGACGCCAGCGTCGGGGAGGGGTTAGGGAGCACAATCCGGATAGGGAGTCTTACCGGTTGTGACAACAGCGCCCGCTTCGGAAAGCGGCCGCTACGATGGCTTGCGGGCGAGCCCGCCCCACAAAGGATGGAGGACGACCCGCACCTGTCGCATTCGCTCGCGGACGGAGGGCTGGCCTGGCTAAAGCCAGGCGCCTACATTTGCCGGCTTGTCCCGTGGTGCATGCTCGAAAAACGGAGGGGGCGATTTGGGAGGGATTGCTAGCTTAGGAGGGCGTGGAAGCGGGGGTCGAAACGCAGGGAGTCGAGGTCGGAATCTTTCGCGGCCCAATTTTTGAAGAAGGTGCCGTGCTCCATCACTTTTCCGAGGCATTGGAGGGCATCCTCGGTTTTGCCGAGAAGGGCGTAGACGCAGGCAACATTGTAGAGAATCGAGGTTTCTTCGGGATCGATGGCGAGGGCGCGGCGGGCCCAATCGTAGCTTTTTGCGTGATCGCCAATACGCGCGAGAATTCCGGCGCCTAAGTAGAGCGCGCGCGGGTCGTCCGGGTGATTCTCGGTGTGTTTCTCAACTAATAGTAGCGCGCGTTTTTCGGTCGCGGCGGCTTCGGCGGGGCGGCCCAAGCCGTGGTAGACAGGAACAAGTAGGCTGACGGCCTGGTAGTCGTCGGGATTGAGCCTGGAAGCTTGTTCATAAAGCGCGGCGGCCTTGGCCAGGTCCCCGCTCTGAAAGGAAGTGCGGGCGTAGAAGTAGTAGGCCTCATAGAGTTTGGGATCGAGGCGGATGGCTGCTTCGAATTCCCTTTGCGCCTGGACGAAATCTTTTTTCAGCGCGAATGCCAGACCGCCGGCTGCGTGAGCTTCGGCCAACTCTGGATCCAGTTCGAGGGCTTTGCGGCTGGCGGCCTCGGCTTCGTTGAGATTGTCTTCGACGCTGTCCCAATACATGTAGAGGAATGAGCAGCAGTCGGCGACGCCGGCGTAGGCGCGGGCGTAATGCGGATCGATGACGATGGCGCGGGCGAACATCTGGCGGGCGAAGTCGAAACCTTTGCGGCGAAACTGGTGGAAGAATTGGCGGCCGCGCAGGTAGTAGTCATACGCCTGGGGATTGTCGGTTTGCTTGCGGGCTATGGCCTTTTCTTCCTGGGGAGAGAGCTTGATGCGTAGAGCCTGGCTGATGCTGCGAGCGATTTCGTCCTGGACTTCGAAGACGTCTTTCAGCTCGCGATCGTAACGTTCCGCCCAGATGGAGTGACCCGTTTGAGCGCGGATGAGTTGCGCAGTGATGCGCAGGCGATTGCCAGCGCGACGCAGGCTGCCGCTGAGGACGCACGCGGCGTTGAGTTCGCGGCCGACCTGGGGTCCGGTTACGGGCTTGTCGCGATAGGCCAGG
>Ga0210401_10003947_pt1 | contig 15628 bp, 7 predicted proteins | sample IncBWH32MmetaG_FD_150866 | JGI IMG/M metagenome (GOLD analysis project Ga0210401, IMG submission 150866) | Forest soil microbial communities from Barre Woods Harvard Forest LTER site, Petersham, Massachusetts, United States - Inc-BW-H-32-M | ecosystem: Environmental > Terrestrial > Soil >... | reverse complement strand
CATCTGTTCGATGCGGAGCGCAATCCCGTATCCGTGCATGGGTTCCAGAGCTACCGTCCTGAGGATGAGCATGTCCAGCGTGCCTTGGACGAGATCACTCGACTTGTCTGCCATAAACCCACTCCTCCTGACGATCAAAGGGGAAGACTAGCCCTCTTCCTCCTGATTGTCAAGATGAGGAGGGCTAAGCCAACAGAGGTTAAAAATGGAGCCAACTGACTTTCTTCGCTTGCTTCCTAATTCTCGCGGACCGTTTCTTCGCCGCCTTCGCTATCGCCGCTCTGGCCCCGCAATCCGGCTGGCTCCAAGTCCTTAGAACAATGATTGGAATCGCTACCAAGTCGCCGCGTTAACGCCGGTGACGAGGCTGTGACGTAGGCGATTTCAGGAACATTCGTCATTTTTAGTACTCTGGTACCAAATGCAGTTAGTGACGTTCATGGTAAGATCCCTCATCTAACGGTCGTTCCGAGGTCAAATGTATCCAAATGAAGCCTTACGGCTTGTTGTGATTCTTTGCGCCCAGACTAAGGATCCCGCTGACCGCCTATGAGGCCTTCCCCCAAGAACATTCCATTGCTCGGCCTGTGCCTGTTTCTTTCGGCTGTTCATTGCTCCGGCCAAACCACAGTACCGACCGCTCGAATTATCAGAGTTACCGACGAGAATAAACTGGTTACGCTCGCAGGGAACGTACATCCGCTTGCGCGTCCCGAATTCGACCGTGGCTCCGTTAACGACGCCCAAGCTCTGCATCGAATGCTGCTTCTTTTGCAACGCAGTCCCGATCAACAGTCGGCACTGCTCCAATTGCTCGACGACCAACAAAGCAAATCGTCGTCCAACTACCACAAGTGGGTCACACCAACTCAGTTTGGCCAACAATTTGGACCCGCGGACGCCGATATTCAGACGGTCACGCAATGGCTCGCCTCACGAGGGTTTACCGACATCAAAGTCAGTTCTGGCCGGAGTATTATCGAGTTCTCGGGTAACGTCGCTCAAGTTCGTAGTGCGTTTCATACGGAGATTCACCAATACGTAGTCAGGGGCGAGACCCACCTCGCAAACGCCCTCGATCCCCAAATTCCGGCCGCCCTGTCCCCAGTTGTCGCCGGCATCGTCTCGCTCAACAACTTCCCAGTGAAGTCACACTTGCATCGTCTTGGCACGTTTCAAAAATTTCGAACCACAGGTGAAATCAAACCGCTCTTCACGTTCTCGGGCTGCCAGTCTGGAAATTGTTTTGGTGTGGGCCCGGCGGACTTTGCGACGATCTATAACACGACACCCCTCGTCAATGGTTCCCCTAAAATCGACGGCTCTGGCCAAACGATCGCAATCGTCGGCGAAAGTAACATCGATGTTCAGGACGTCATCGACTTCCGCACCATGTTCGGCCTTCCCCAAAATTTCTCAAGCAATAACGTCGTCCTCAACGGACCAGACCCTGGAATAAACGGCTCGGAAACTGAATCCGACGCGGACGTGGAGTGGTCCGGCGCCGCCGCTCCCGGCGCAAACATTGACTTGGTCACCTCCGCGCCCACGGAAACGACTGCGGGTATTGATCTTTCGGCTGTCTACATCGTCGACAATAATCTCGCTGGAGTAATGAGCGAAAGTTTCGGTGCGTGCGAACAAAACCTGGGAGCCACCTTAAATCAGTTCTATAACTCGTTATGGGAACAAGCGGCGGCGCAAGGCATTACAGTCGTTTTGTCCGCTGGTGATGGGGGCTCGGCGGCTTGCGATAATTTTGATACTCAGCAGACGGCAAGCAACGGCATAGCAGTCAGCGGATTCGCTTCCACGCCCTTCAACATAGCCGTCGGTGGAACCGATTTTGATCAAGCCGGAAAACAGTCGCAGTTCTGGAATACGACTCCAACGACCACTACTCCACCCGTTCCGGCCTCTGCACTCAAGTACATACCCGAAGTACCGTGGAACGACTCCTGCGCTCAGGTCGGGCTAACTGGTTGCGGTGCCGGGGTGAACCCCAATCTACTGAACATTGTGGCCGGTAGTGGCGGGGCAAGCACGATCTATCCTAAACCCGCGTGGCAAATGGGTGTGCCCGGGATGCCCTCTGACAACCACCGGGACTTACCGGACGTTGCATTGTTCGCCGCCGATGGCTTCAACGACAGTTTCTATATCATGTGTGAACATGATCTAACGCCCGCAAGTTCTTGTAACCTGAGTGAGTTTAACTTCACGTTTCAGGGAGTTGGAGGAACCTCGGTTTCCGCGCCGGCATTTGCCGGAATCATCGCCTTGGTGAATCAGAAACAGGCCACTGCCCAGGTTCCCGCTTCGCGTCAAGGCAATGCGAATCAGGTGCTTTACGCGCTCGCAAAAAAGCAGGCATCCACAACTCCAGCTCTCAACTGCGTTTCATCGACCCCGCCTGCATCAGCTTGCACGTTCAACGATATAAACAAGGGCAACAACTCTGTTCCATGTGCGGGCGGATCTCCCAACTGCAGCAGTAAGGTATCCGGAGTCAACGGCGTGCTGGTCGAGCCTGGGAACTCGTCCACGCCGGCGTTCCCCGCGACCTCAGGTTACGACCTGGCGACGGGCTTAGGTTCCGTCAACGTGCTGAATCTCGTGAACAATTGGAACTCGGTAAACCAGACTTCGACGAGCACAACACTGACATTGAACAACAACAACGCCATCAACATTACGCACGGTACCTCCGTGCCGGTGCAAGTAAATGTGACGCCAAGCGCCGCCACCGGCGACGTGTCATTGATCGCGGACTTAGGCAGCGGAAAGACAATCGGCTTTGATACGTTGACACTCGGAACGAACGGAACCGCAACCGGTACAACCACGGAGCTGCCAGGAGGGACAAGTTACCTTGTGCACGCCCATTACACGGGAGACGGGACAAATGCCCCCAGCGATTCCACGCCACCGGTGTCGGTAACCGTAACTCCCCAAAACAGCAAGACATTCGCTAACCTTGTGACGCTGGATATGAACGGTAAGACTACGAGCTTCGCTGCGACGAGTGCCACATACGGTTCGGGCTATTTCTTGTTGCGATTGGACGTGGGCGATTCTGCGGCAACTATCTCCGCGGCGACGGGAATTACCAGCAATTGCTCGAATCGCGTCACCGGTTGCCCTACGGGAACGATTGCCGTTACGTCAAATGGCGTGCCGTTAGTTGGCGGAAGCCTTGCTCTCAACAGTCAAGGCTTCGCAGAGGACCAATCGATCCTACCCGGCAGCTATGCGATCTCGGCTGCATATCCAGGTGACTCCAGTTACGGACCAAGCTCCGCCACCGCGAATTTTACAATTGCCAAGGCCCCGACGACGACCAGTGCGAGCGTCGCGGGCCTGCCTGTCCAATACGGAAATTCTGAACAAATCGACGCCGATGTGGCAACCACTAGCGACGGGATTGCTCCTACCGGTACGTTTGTGTTCTTTGTTGACGGGTCTCCCGTTACGAGTGCGATCCCCGTATATGAGAGCGGTCCGTACATACCGAACTCTTCTCCACCCTATGCGTGGGCAGACGCCAGTTCGAGCACGGAGTTCCTCAGCGTTGGACAACACATTTTGACCGCGCAATACTCCGGGGACGCAAACTATGCCCCTTCCACGAGTCTGCCCTTCTCAATCGCCGTAACGCCGGCAGTCACCGTGATTACAGCGTACGCCAACCCGGCTTCGGTCAACGTAAATCAGCACGTGACGCTGGGGGCGCAGCTCTCGGGATTGGGCGCCGGAGTTTCTCCAACGGGCACGATTACGTTCCTCGATGGGACACAGAAGCTCACCGGAACCGTCACTTACACGGCCATCGGTGCCAACCTTCAAGCCTCCATGCCGTATACCCCTACAACCGTTGGCGTGCATACTATTTCGGCGGCTTATTCCGGCGACGCGAACTACCTTCCTCCAGGAACGACAGTAACAGGGACCCTCACCGTGACTGGTCCCGACTTTGCCCTGACTTCACAAGTACCCAGTGCTACGGTCACCGCTGGCAGTTCGGCCACTTACACGATCGCTGTTACAGGCACGAACGGCTTTAACTCCAATGTCACGATAAGCTGTTCGGTTGCCGCGACAGCTGCCGCCTGCACGCCCGCTGCAACCAGTCCGGTTTCTGTAGGCGTCGGAGCTACTGCTACCGTGACAGTCACGACCACCGCACGTGGTTTCCTGCTGCCGATCCAAACTCCCAGGCGATTTGACGTTGTGCCAACACCAATGCAGCTGGCCATCCTAGCCGTTCTACTTCTGGTCCTGCTCGCGTTCGCTGCCCGGACCAGTCGCCACCGCGTTCTACTCTCGCTACCTGCCGCCGGCCTTTTTTTCTTCTTGGTCTTAGAAGTCGCCGGTTGCGGCGGTGGTGGCGGGAGTAGTGGCACCACAGGTCCGCCTCCAATTGTCGGAACTCCGGCTGGTCTTTATACCGTCACCATAACTGGAACTTCGGGTGCCACCACGCACACCGCGACGACGACGTTGATCGTAAATTAGCGCAAGTCGGCCTCAAGAGATGTTGGATTACTATTTGCGGATTGGAAGGTTGCGACTTATCGGGAGTTAATCAACCGATGATACAACCAGCGTTCAACTAGCGTCCAAAACCCGCCACTCTGTAGGAGGTTTTAGTAACTCAGCCAGTATATGATTTATAATTTCTAATGTTAGGATCACGCCACTAATATGCCACTGAAAAAGCCTGTTCTGCACCAGGTCACAATCGGAGTCGTGCTGATTGTTTTAGTGGGTTGCGGTGGAGGTGGGAGCAATAACGATCAGCCGCCTCCGCCCCTGCTGAATCCAAGTTTCACGGTGTCACTTACTTCTTCGAGCATAACCGTGGCGCAGGGAGGCGCAAGCCAAGGAGTGCAGGTCTCCGTGCTCGCCCAGGGCGGTTTTGACGGCACGGTTTCGGTCACGGTGTCGAGCCTGCCTTCTGGGGTGACCTGCTCACCAGTGTCGCTCTCTGTGACGGCGGGCAGTCCGGGAACATTCAGTGTTTCTGCATCCAATGCGGCACAAATCGTACAGAAATCCGTAAGCGTGGAGGGTGTTTCCGGCAACTTGAATGCGAGTGCTTCGCTACAGCTGACAGTCACGGGTAGCCAGGTGCCGGATCCGTTCCACCTCGTTGGCGGGGTCATCGTGCACGGGTATTACGATGAAATGCGGCAACTCCTGTTTGTGACGAATCCTGGGCTCAATGAACTGGACGTGATCTCGGGCCAGGATTTCTCCATCAAGGCACGAGTCCCTGTTCCACAACCGTGGGGAATCGACCAGATGGCGGATGGAAATACTCTGGTGATTGGGACAGAGGCGCAGGAGATCCTGACGGTCAATGAGGACACACTGCAGACAACCGCGTATCCCTATTCGGCAAAAGGGATCGGTTCGTTTGCTCTGTTTTTCCCGAACGTTGCGGCGATGGCAAATGGAAAAGTCTTCCTCATCGGGCAGGAGCAGGGAATCGACTCGAGTGACATCCTAGACGGGGGCCAGTATGTCTATGAGTGGAATTCCGCGACGAATACCTTCTCTCTGCCCTCGATGGGCGCGAGCAACGGCAGCTCGGAAACCGATAGTTTGGCGCGGAGTGCCGATCATAAGTGGGCCGTTTTTGCCTCCGACCAATTTTATCTTTATAGTTCCGATTCGGACAGTTTCAGCGCGGCTTCCCTGACCTCAGTGAATCCTCCTAGCGGCGAATTCGGAGTGCGTGGGTATGCAATCAACGGGGACGGTACGAAAATCGCCGTGGCCTCGGCGACGCAGGTCACCTTTTTGAATCAATCGTTGGCGGTCCTCGGGACTACCCCCATTCCCGGCGCTTTCCAGACTGCACGGACGGCTGTCCAATTCAGCCGAGACGGAAGCAGGTTGTACCTGCAGTATGATCTGCCGATTGCTATTGAAGAAATTGACTCCGGTAGTTTCAGCGCGCTGGGATACCTCTCCGCGCTAGTAAATCCGGAAAACAATGAGGAAAGATTATTGGCGACCGATTCCCAAGGGCGAGGATTCGTGGGAATTGCCGGAGGCGTGCGGGTCGTAGACCTCACGGCCCCGCTGATTGCCAATACTGCAAACGGGGATTTCTCCGTTCCGAGCTGCGGGGTGCCTCCCACGACGCTTTCCCTGAACAAGACTGCGCAAGTAACGTTTTCCGCGACCTCAGGAGTGAATGTATACGTCGGCGGACAACCCGCGACCGTGCTCTCTGGGGGCACAAGTTTGAATATTCCTGCCTCGTCGAATCCGGGCCTTGCGGACGTAGAATGTATTGGATCCGATGGGAACACCTCTGTGGTCGCGGGAGACGTCTCTTATGGGGTTACAGTTGCCGGAATCAGCGCAAGTCTCTTGCCAGCATCGAATAATCCCTCGATTGATCTCTTTGGTTATGGATTATCCGGGACCCAGGAAGAGATACCTACGGTGACGATCGCAGGTCAACCAGCGCTCAATGTGGGTGCTGTTGACAGCGCAGGTCCCGGCGTAATTCAAGGGGTTGCGGTTCAGGTACCCAATGGTTCGAGCGGAGAACAAGCAGGTGTGGGAGTCACGAGCTCCTTGGGATCTGGAACGCTCACGGCCGCGGCAACCTATTATGAGTCGCCTACGATTCTGCCAGCGACTGGACTGTTACAATTAATCTTCGATACCCGTCGAAACCTACTCTATACACTAAAAGCGACCGAAGTGGATGTGCTGAACCCCGGCACTCTGCAATGGGGAGCACCTTTTACCTTCCCCGCTTCAGCAACCGGAACCTTTGGAACAATGGCGTTAAGTCCAGATGGAAGAAAGCTGGTGGTTGCAGGATCGACCGGGTCGGCTCTGCAATTTGTCGTTCTGGATCCGGATAGAGTCGTAACTCCGTCGGTGATTAACCGCTCCGGGAACTTGAATTCGGTGGGGTCCATCGCAATCACAGAGTTCAATACGGTGATCATCTTGGGCCCACCGAGTCTCGCGCTTGATCTTTCAACCTCTCAATTCACTCCCCTGCCCTATTTCGGAGGCCAGGTGATAAGAACATCCGCAGACGGGTCCCGCTTGTATGCGGCCGCGCTGAACGTATCGAGCGGTGAAGTGGATTCGATAGATCCTTCAACCTATCAGGTACAAACACAGACTTTTGGTGAGTTCTTCTGGACAGACCTTGCGGTTTCACCGGATGGTAGCCAATTTGCGGCCGTAAACGCACCACCGTATCTCGCAGGGGATATCGTTGGCTTCTTTGACTCGAGTCTGCGCTACTTGAATACCAACGTTTATCCGGCCGTAAGTCCGCCGGACGATACGAGCGTGCTGGGAGCAACGTATAGTCCTGGGGGAAAGGCGCTGCTGGTGCCTCTGGGTGATTCGATTGAGATCTGGAACAGTCAGAGTGGAACGCTGATTGGGCGACTTATGACTCCCGAGGAACTGCGAGTGTTCGCTTACCCGGAATCGGTGATCGCGCCCGTGTTGGCACTAGACTCCACGGGTCAAACCATTTATGTCCTCTCCCAAAGTGGATTGACGATTCTGAAACTACCGGCGACTCTGGACGAAATGACTCCTGTGCAATGGCAGGGGACTGTGAATTCCAACAGTATTCAAGCCATGCTGAAGAGATCAACCGCATCCATGAAGACTAGCCTACGAAGAAACAGGCAGAATTAAGTTGGGGTTTGGCCCAAAGCATTAGAATCAGTTTAGAGTCGCATCGCTCAAAAGCTTGTGCTTCCGCACGCGAGTGCGTCTCGCCGGATAATCGACGGCATTCCCGGGTTGTGAGAGCCGCCCAAGTCCAGACACGTTCTTAGTTGCTAGCTCGGCGAACCAGCTTTTTGCGCTCGTGATTCACCCTCATCATGGATTGCGCCCTTCGCTTTCGACAAAACCTCGGGCGGAATATTCTCCATGTGATGGGCTGTCTTGGCGTGCTCTGCGGCTTTTCTTAAGACGTCGTGTTCTGAGTCAGTTTTTATTTCGAAGTTACATCCCGGATTAATATCTCCACATTTCAGAACTTTTGCTATGCGGAGTCTCCTTCAAAGGAACTGGCCGGGCAAACGTTTGTAGTGGACCGCGAAACTATTGCAGTCAATCAAACGTGTGAAGCTAACGCGCGCCGCACTCCACGGCTGGCCAAAGCCACCAGCACCGATTGTCCCTTGCCGATATATTGCGTCGCTCACCTATCAAAAACCCCTCGCCAAGCTCAGTCTGTCCAGTTGGAAGTTGCCAACAAACCAAGCTTGTGCGTCAACTAACGTACACGTGTTAGTTAGGAATACCTGTTCGTATACAACAAGCCATGCAATTCAATCGGGATAGTAGAATCTCGACGTCCTCTCGAGGCGGGTCTCGTGGAAATCTTCGCGTCACTCATACTGCTGGCGTCTATCCTCGTCGGCCCATGGATTTTTGTATGGCGTATGAGTCGCGGCCGCAAGCGTGATCGTGAGGAAGATCTGTCGCGCTGGCGTGAACTCTCTAATCGTGTTCTCGCGCTCGATCGCGGCCTAAAGGAACTTCAGGACCGACCTGCCATCAGTACAAACCCGCAGACGGAGGCAAAAGAACCGGCCGCCACCCAGCGGATTTCTGTGCCCTCACAGGCTCCTGCCCCCGTTTCAGCCAACCTTCTCATTGTTCAATCGGAATTCGCAACGCAATCAGCCCGCCCTGCCCTCGCTTCAGAACCCGCTGCGCCTTCCGCCGCGCCGCCGTCACCTCCCTCCCTTCCTCCAGCCGCTGTCCGGCCGCCTTCGTTTGGTCTTATCAGCGAGGCCACAGCCTCGACGGTCCGCCCATCAAAATCCTCCCTCGATTTTGAAGAAGCAGTCGGCACCAACTGGCTCAACAAGATCGGCATTGTGATTTTGGTCCTCGGTGTCGCCTTCTTTCTCGCCTATCAACTCAAGACTCTGGGACCTGCCGGGAAAGTGCTGGTAGGTGATGTCGTCGGCGCGGTGCTGCTAGGCGCGGGCGTATGGTTTGAGCGTCACCATCGTTATCAAGTGCTCGCGCGCGCCGGTATCGGTGGGGGATGGGCGCTCCTCTTCTTCACCACCTATGCGATGTACCACGTCCCGGCCACCCAGGTCATTACGTCGCAACCCATCGATCTGGTGCTCATGCTCGTTGTGGCCGCACTCATGGTGTGGCACACCTTACGCTATCGCTCTCAAGTCGTCACCGGTTTGGCATTTCTGCTGGCCTTTCTTACCGTAACGGTCAGCCACTCCAACGTTTACAGCCTGTCGGCGGGCGCCGTCCTCGCCGCTGGTTTGGTCGTTATCGTCGGGCGTATGCGGTGGTTCGAACTCGAAGTCGTCGGCATTCTCGCGAGCTATCTGAATCACTACCTCTGGTTGCGCCCGATCATCGAGCCGATGCACGGCCATCGCCACCCGTTTCCGGAGTTTGCGGCCAGCGCCGGAATCCTGGCGCTCTACTGGGTCATCTTTCGCGTCTCCTATCTTCTGCGGCAGCCGCAAGACGATCGCAAAGAGCACATCTCCACCGCCGCGGCGCTGCTCAACACTCTTCTTCTGCTCCTGACCTTCAAGTATCAATCGGTTCATCCCGAATGGTCCTTCTGGGCGCTGCTGGCGATCGGCGCGATCGAAACCTCCCTTGGGCAGTTGCCGATCGCTAAGCGGCGCCGCTCCGCCGTCATCGTCTTAAGCACCGTCGGTGTCGTTCTGATGGTCAGCGCTTTTCCCTTCCGTTATTCGGGTATGCGTCTTTCGCTGTTTTGGCTGGTGGAAGCGGAGGCCCTGCTTCTGATCGGCGTCTGGACCCGCGAGATCATATTCCGTCGCTTGGGGGCCATCACCGCGATCGTCGCCGCAGGCCAAATGATTTCCTTCGATGTCGCCAACGTCTACGGTATGCGGTCCGATGATGCGGACCTGCGCAGCCATCCGCACATTGCCATTCTTTTTGCCGTCGCCGCCGTGGTCTTCTACGCCAACGCTCACTGGGTCGCGCGCCGTTGGGCCGACCTCTTCCAACTCGAAGTGGACAGGACAGTCATGGCGCGTTTCTCCTATGTCGGCGCGTTCATGGCCTTCGCAGGAGCCTGGATCCTCTGCCCCGAGGCGTGGAGCGCGGTGGCCTGGGCTGCTCTGGGCTTGGCTCTAGCGCTAGCGAGTCGTCATTGGAAGCTCCCCGATCTCGTATATCAGGCAAACTTTTTCGCGGCAGCCACGCTCGTACGAGTTCTCGCCATCAACCTCGAAGCAACCAGCAAGGTTCACGGCATCACCCAAAGGCTGCTTTCGATTTTGCTCGTCTCCGCGCTACTGTACATCACCTCGCGTTGGAGCTGGCCGTCGGAAGACACCAAACGCCTGAGGCTGGCGAAGGCTTCGTGTTCTCTTCAGCTAGTCGTTTGCGGTGCTTATACCTGGGCGGCATCCTTCTTGCTGGCTCTGCTGGCGTGGTATGAACTGCGGCCCGTCGGTGTCGCTGTCGCTTGGATGCTGGGCGGCCTCGTCTTGCTGGAGATCGGGCTGAGCTGCAAATCTCTGCAACTGCGGGTCCAGGCTTACATTGCATTAGCCGCAAGCTTTTCGCGTATCTGGTTTGTGAACCTCGACGCATCCGGTAATCCCGGAGAAATCAGCCCGCGCTTCTATACTATCGTGCCTCTCATGCTGGCTTTCTACTATGCGTACTGGAGACTTCAGAAAGCCTCCAACGAAATTACGGACTCTGAGCGCAAGTATCGGGCCGCCGCTTTTTGCTCCTGGCTCGGCACCATCTCTCTCGCCGCACTCATGCGTTTCGAACTGCCTCCTGACTGGGTTGCGACTGCTTGGGCCGCGCTTGCCCTCGCTTTGCTCTTGATCTCCTGGAGAACCACGCGACGTCTCTTTCTCCACCAGGCATTGCTGGCTGTCGCGGGAGTCTTAATGCGTACGTCCTTGCACAATTTCTACGAGCGAAGTTATTTCCCCGCTCCGTTGTGGCAGAGCCGCTGGGTGTGTGCCGGAACAACCGTGACCCTGCTCTTCGTGGCTTTGCCCATTCTCTTTCAATTGCGAATCAAGGAGCCCTGCGAACTGCCCGCGCCCCCGCTCGCTCGCGTCCTCGCTCTCCTGAATCGCCGGCCCGAACAAGTCTTCTTCTTCATCGCGCTCGCTCTACTCACCGTTCTACTTGCGTTGGAAATGCGCCATGGAATGGTCACTCTTTCTTGGGGTCTCGAGGGCGTGGCGGTCTTCATACTGGCGCTGTGGTTAAAGGAACGTAGTTTCCGGCTCTCCGGGCTTGGCTTGCTGTTGCTTTGCGTTGGCAAGATCATCCTGGTCGATGTTTGGCGCCTCAATCCCCGCGATCGCTATCTGACCTTCATCGTCCTCGGCGCCGCTCTCTTGCTGGTCTCATTTCTTTATACGCGCAATCGTGACGCGCTGCGGCAATACCTATGAAACGTTGGATAGCACTCGCGGCGATTCTAGTTCTGGGCACGGCTGCGATTGTCTTCAGCGAGCGCCGCAAAGTGGACTCAGGCGCCAGCGCTGCTGCGATCTTGTACCTCATCGCCGACACCGAGCACGAAATCACCCGCATGCCCGTCCGTTTCACCCGCATGTCCGATGCGGATGAAATTCGCGCCGGCGATGAACTCGCTAAAGGGTATTTTCCAGACACGCAGGATAAGGCCGATCCCGAGTTCACGAAGATTCAGGCGTACATCAATCAAGTGGGTTTGCGCCTCGCGCAACGCGCCCACCGCAAGCTGCCCTACCGATTTCATTACGTCCGGGACAAGGCTTTCGTTAACGCCTTTGCCCTGCCTGGAGGACATGTATTTATCGGCGCAGGCTTGCTTGCCCTGATGGACAGCGAAGACGAACTCGCCGCCGTGCTTGGACACGAGGTCGAGCACATCGACCACTACCATTGCGCCGGGCGCCTGCAGCAGGAGCAAGCCATGCACAAGATCCCCCTGGCCGAGCTAGTCGCTCTTCCCGTCGCGATTTTCCAGGCCGGTTACAGCAAGGACCAGGAATTGGAAGCCGACCGCGAGGGCACGCAGCTTTCCGTGGAAGCGGGATATTCGGCGAGCGGCGCTATCCGCATGTTCGAGACGTTCCAGCGCCTCTACGACCAGGTTCGCGCGCAGGCCAAGACGCCTCAGGATGAGCTGTCGCAGGTCGCCATCGACGCTTTGCAAGGATATTTCCGCTCGCATCCTCTCCCTTCCGAGCGCATCGCGCAAGTGAACAAAATGATCGCGGGCTCTGCTTGGCCACCCCACCCCGAACGCGACTTGGCAATCGCCTACATCTTTTGGACCGATCGAGCCGAGGAAGCGCTCAACGAAGGAAAATACTCTCAAGCGCAGGAGCTGGCTGCGCGAGCTACGCAGATGCACGCGAATGGCAAGACTCTCACGATATTGGCGCAAGCACAATTCCTTCAGGCCGATTTCACAAACGCCGCCGTGTCCTATCGCAAAATTCTCGATGGAGATGTTTGGACGACCGATCTCGCCAATGCCTACGCCTGGTCACTCGCAGCATCGCACCAGCAAGACGTCGCAAACGAATTTCGGCGGTGGATCGTGTTGCTACCCGGCGACACCCAGCCCTTACAGGTACCCTTGGATGGACTCTTGCTGCTGGCCGGAGACCCAGCGCCCGCTCGCCGCTTGCAGACGGAAATTCTCGCCAATCTAGCGAACAATTCAGGTCCGGATCAGCTTTCCGACCTGAGCTGGTGGTGGTACCTGGCCAAAGACTATTCGAATGCAGCCGAGCTACAGCGTGAAGCAGTGCAACGCCGCCCGGGCAATCTTCGTATGCTGATGCGGCTGGCCTGGATCGAAATCGACCAGCAACGCCTGGCCGACGCGTTCGAAACAATCAATCGCGCGGACCAAATCGCCACCGCCCCCCTCGCCGAGAAGCTCACGGCCCCAGCCGTAGCGCGCTGGCAAGCCCAGGAGCACGACACCGCTCTGGTCGATTTCGAACGCGTGATTGCGGGTCACCCGGAATGGACCAATCCCCATTGGGTGGCGAGCTTGTATTCGCCGCTGGTCGCTCAAAGTGTCCAGGAGATGCAAGTCGAGCTTTATCGACGGAAGAAAGCCAAAGCGAATGCTCCGCGATAGAGCCGGGAAGGCGTAAATTTTCGGCGCGAAGCCTTTGTTCGAGAGTCCTGAAGATAAAGCGGCTGGGTTGATGCTTCTGAAATTTTACCCGGGTTCAGTTCGCCGTCCAAGCAATAGTCTCAAAGAGATCACGAGAGTAATCGACGGAATTCCTATCTGGGGCACGCCTGACGAAGGCGCGGTCAGCCAAATCAAGACCTGCGCCAAGACAGCGGACAGGGTTGCGCTCATGGCGGATCATCACAAGGGCTACGCCGTTCCAATCGGCGGTGTCGTGGCCTACAAAAACGCGATCAGCCCGTCTGGCGTCGGCTTTGATATCGCCTGCGGCAATAAAGCCGTGCTCCTCGACATCCCTGGATCAGAGATACGAAACAACATCAGCAAGATCATGGACGACGTGTTCAGCACGATCAGCTTTGGAATTGGGCGCACGAACCAGGAGGAGGTTGAGCATCCGCTATTCGAGAGCCCGGCCTGGAGAGTCGAAGCTGTCCGACCCCATAAACAAATGGCGCGGTCGCAACTCGGAACGGTGGGCAGCGGCAACCACTACGTAGACCTGTTCACTGACGAACAAGATCGAGTTTGGATCGGCGTCCACTTCGGTTCGCGTGGCCTCGGCCACAAGACGGCGACTTGGTTTCTGAAAAAGGCGGGAGCAAAAGATGGCATGGACGTGGAGCCTTGCGTGATCGGCGCAAACACCGACCTAGGCGTTCAATACATCGAAGCGATGGGCCTCGCGGGTGAGTACGCCTACGCTGGTCGTGATTGGGTCTGTTCCAGGATTGCTCAGTTACTCGGCGCTACGATTCTCGAAGAGGTTCACAACCACCACAACTTCGCGTGGCGCGAAAATCACGACGGCGAAGACTTGTGGGTCGTCCGCAAAGGCGCGACTCCTGCGTTCCCTGGCCAGAAGGGTTTCGTCGGCGGAACGATGGGCGAAACTTCGGTGATCCTGGAAGGGGTTGAGAACGATCAAGCGAAACACTCCCTCTACAGCACAGTTCACGGCGCTGGCCGTGTCATGGGACGCATGGAAGCTGCCGGGAAGTTTGATCGGAAGACCGGAGCGGTTCTACGTCCAGGCAAGGTCACCAAAGACATGATGCAGTCGTGGCTGACCAGGGCGCATGTGGAGCTACGCGGTGCTGGCCTGGACGAATCACCGGACTGCTACAAGCGTCTCAGCGATGTTCTCGCGGAGCACGAGGATTCGGTTCGAATTCTTCACACCCTGACTCCAGTCGGCGTCGCGATGGCGGGGGCCAAAGAATTCGATCCTTATAAAGATTGAAGGGTCCTGCCTCCTACCAGTGCCGAACCTTAGCGACTAATTGGCGCCTGGGCTACCCGGCTTTCTTCAGCGCACTCAGAATTACTTCGTATTAGAATGACGTTTAACGATTGTCCCAACAAGGAGCGTAAGAATGGTGATCTGCGACCGGCTGCGAGAATTGCGTGAGAGCAAGAATCTTTCTCAGGGAGACATCGAAAAGAGAACGGGACTCTTCCGCTGCTACATATCCCGCGTTGAAAACGGGCACACGGTTCCCGCTGTCGAGATATTGGAGAAGTTCGCTCGGGCTTTGGAAGTGCCGCTCTACCAGCTCTTCTACGATGGCGAAAAACCTCCCCAACTCCCAAATCTTCGGAAGAGAAAGACCTCAAACGAGATTGTTTGGGGCAGCAAAGGCAAGGATGCGATGTACCTTCACAAGCTGCGAAAATGCCTCAGCAAAGCGGGAGACAAAGACCGTAATATTCTATTCTCGTTCGCTCAAAAATTGGCGTCGAGTCGGGCTCGCGTCGCGCACGCTTAGCTTGCGATCTGCTTTTACAGGCATCGCAATCTGGTTTCTTGTGCTGACGGTAAGGACATCGGGCGCCACGTACTCACCGGCGACGTCCCAACCCCGGCGCGCGCGATACTCCCGAAGTTCGCGAGTCTGCATGGTGGGATCCTGGCCATTGTGTACTCACCCTGGCGTAGATTGCGACCTTCATAGGTTATGCCTCCATTGACCTCGCGTTCTCTGGTGTTCTATTTCGGTGACATTTGACATTCCGATGCTATTCCGATTTTTCCCGCAAGCGAGGTCTTTTCAGTGATCTAGGATTTGGTCTAAAGCGTGCTTGCATCGCACCGGAGGCCATCCTAGAAGAAGAGAGAACTCGGCTTGGACATCTCGCCCGGGAAGTCCCCGCACGGGATGGAGAGTCGTGAAACGAACACTTCTACTGGCCTCCCAATTCACCGAAATGGCTCTTTCTCGTGCGGCCCGGCTGCAACGATGTCTTTCAATTGGGGACAAGAAAAGTGAAAAAACCTGCTATTTATAAGGATTTGGTAGGGGCGGTGGGGATCGAACCCAACGCCTTTATGTGATTCTGGTATCGATGTACTCAGATCCGATGATAGGCGGTCAACAACCTGTACTTTCCGGACCGCCTCAAAACGTCGGCGTCAGTCCA
>Ga0210401_10003943_pt1 | contig 15635 bp, 14 predicted proteins | sample IncBWH32MmetaG_FD_150866 | JGI IMG/M metagenome (GOLD analysis project Ga0210401, IMG submission 150866) | Forest soil microbial communities from Barre Woods Harvard Forest LTER site, Petersham, Massachusetts, United States - Inc-BW-H-32-M | ecosystem: Environmental > Terrestrial > Soil >... | reverse complement strand
CAATAACCGCGACCAACTTCAGAGCGATCCAGAACAGGAGCGCTTCACCGTGTCGCTTCAAATGCTCAGCGATGGGCAATGCGTCGAAACGTCGGGCATCAGTAAGATCGAGCTCTTTGAGGAGACTCAAAATCTTCTCGTGACCCTGAAAAACGGCCACCTGCTTGGAGTTCACGGCAACGGGGTTACGAAGGACGCAATCCTGCTTGAATACCTGGGGAAGAAAGAGTGCCTGAGGTACCTGGTGTTCTGGAAGAACAACCCGCCCAACCATCAGCATAAAAGTTAAAACTCGCGCGAAGATCGCGACTCCCTTGCATCGCCGAAGCCCCATCGCCGCCTAGCCGTGGCTTGCGTTACTGTGTTTGTTTTGGAGACAAACCAGAACCATCAAAGATTTTATTTTCTTAAAATCGCCAAGGGATTCCCATTTTGGGAAACACTAAGGGACTACAGAAACTAACATATTGCCTCTCGGCGAGATAGTCGTGTATCTAATTTGAGTGATTTCAAACAGGAGAGATTTTGAATGAGTTTTGCAGACGAACCCAAAGGCTGGAGCCGCCTGCACGCGATGGCGCAAAATGCTCCCGATTCGCGCAGTCTTGCGCTGATTATCGATGAGATGAATCGCCTTCTGGACGGGCATCAGGAGATGGCTGATTGGCGTTTCGAACCGTACCCAAACATGGACGATCCAGCGCTTCTGGTCGACATACAAGCCACGAGGCAAGCGGCTGAGTAGCGATTCTATCCGGCGTTTGGGGCCTTCCGATGCCGTAGAATCAACTCTTGCTCCTCAATATCGAAAAGCTCATCTACGGCGGCGACGGCCTTGCCCGCCTGCCCGCCACGTCCCTAAGCACTGGATCGCTAAGCACTGGATCGCTAAACACTGGACCGCTGACTGAAGACCGCGGACGCGGCAAAGCCGTCTTCGTTCCCTTCGTTCTCGCCGGGGAAACAGTCGAAGCCGTGATCATCGGGGAAAAGCCTGGCTTCGTCCGGGCGCGGCCCAGCAAAATTATCGAGCCCTCGCCGCACCGCGTTCCGCCGACGTGTCCTCATTTCTCACACTGCGGCGGCTGCCAATACCAGCACGCCACCTACGGTCACCAACTCGAAATCAAGAAGGAAATCCTCCGGGAGAACCTCCGCCGCATCGCCAAGCTCGAACTGCAGTGCGAAATTCAGATCCATCCGTCGCCGCCCTGGAATTATCGCAACCGGTCGCGACTGCAAATGCGCACGCAATCAGAGTTTACTGCGGGCTACTTCAAATTCGCATCGCATGAACTGCTGCCGGTCGAAGAGTGCCCGATCAGTTCGCCGTTGATCAATCGCGGCATTGCGACGTTGTGGCAGTCCGGACGCGCCGGCAAAGCTGTCGACGGCGTGGGCGAAGTCGAATTCTTCGCAAACGCCGACGACACGCAATTACTCCTGGAATTGCTCTGCGCCCCTGAAGCTCGCCGCGCCGCAGTCCGCGCCTGGGCCGAGGAACTAAGCGCAGCTATGCCGGAGATTGCCGGCATCGCCGTCTTCCGCGAGCGTCAAAAAGGGGTGCAGGAGCCGCTGGTCGCCATCGGTGCTTCGGAGTTGACCTACCGGACTGAAAACGCCGGCTATCGCGTCGGCGCGGGGTCTTTTTTTCAGACGAACCGCTTCCTCGCCGACGAACTGATCCGGATCGTCACCGCCGGCCGTTCCGGAGAGCTTGCTCTCGATCTCTACGCCGGCGTGGGCCTGTTTTCCACAGCCCTGGCTTGTGACTTCCATCACATCGTTTCGGTTGAGTCGTCACAGACTTCTGCCGCAGATCTTAAATACAATCTGCCAACGAATGGAAAGGCGATCGAAGCGACAGTCGAGCAATATCTAGGCGTTGCTCGTGATGGCACAGCTCGTGTAGGCAGCGCTCCCCCGCGGTCCCTCGATAATGGTCGGGTCAGGAAGAGTAAGATTGCCCTCCCCCAGCAAGCGCTTCCCAGACCCGACCTGATCGTGGTGGACCCGCCGCGCGGTGGCTTAGGGGATTCAGTAGCGCGGGCGATCGCCACCATGGCCGCGCCGAGGCTGACCTATGTCTCCTGCGACCCGTCGACCTTAGGTCGCGATCTCCTGCCGCTGCTGGCCGCGGGCTATCGCGTCGAGGAGTTGCATCTGGTTGACCTGTTCCCGCAGACCTACCACATCGAAAGCGTAGTTCAGTTAGTTCGATGATGGAATCGAAAGCAGCTTTCAGGCGCCGAGGTGAGCAATCAACGCACCGACCGCTCCACCCGAATTCCATCTCAAGCCGATCCGTCAGCCGATGCTGTGGGCAGCCCTGGCTTACGCGACAGGAATTGTCACCGGCCTCCATCTTTCGCGTCCGGCGTCCTGGTGGATAGCCGCTGCGCTTGCTTTTCTGGCAGCGAGTCTCTACTTCCTTCGCATTCGTAGGTGGCTTGCCCTAACCCTGGCGCTGGCAACCTTCTTTCTCATTGGCGCGTTGCACATCCAGCTCCACGGTCCAATCGCCGTTCGCGACACGTCACTCCAGCGCTTCGCCGATGGCCAGCCCGTAGTCCTCACCGCGCACATCATTCACGAAGGAAAATTGCGCACAGGACTTCTGCACGAAATCCGGCAGAGCCTTGACGTCGAAACCGACGAAGTATCCAGCGAAGATGGCGCGACCACTCCAATCCATTCCTGCGTGCGCCTCGGAATTTATAGTCCGCTGAACTCGTCGGTGCACGACCTCACCCCGCGCATCTTCCATTACGGCGAATGCATCCGGCTTACCGTCAACCTAAAGATCCCACGCAACTTCCGCAATCCAGGAGCTTTTGACTATCAAAGTTACCTGGCTGAAAACGGCATCGGTGCGCTGGCGTCGGCAAAAGCGGAAAACGTAGAACTTCTCCCCGGCTTCGTTGGCAGTCACCTCGAACTTTGGCGCGCCAACATTCACTCCAGTATCCTCAACAAGATCTATGCGCTCTGGACTCCTCCGCAGGCCGCTCTGCTGGACGCCATGGTCGTGGGTGAAGAAGCCTTCATCGACCGCGACACGCGCGCGGATTTCCAGCGCTCAGGCACTTATCACGTCCTTGTCGTTTCGGGAATGAATGTAACCATCCTCGCGTTTGTGGTCTTCTGGGCGCTCCGACGCGTGCTCCGAAACGAAAACGCTGCCACACTACTTACAATTCTCTTTTGCGTTGCCTACGCTCTGCTCACCGAAGTGGGCGCGCCGGTGTGGCGCGCCACGCTGATGTGCGCTGTCTACCTGGGCACACGTCTTCTCTACCGTGATCGCTCCATGCTCAATGGACTCGGCGCCGCCGCCCTCGGGTTGCTGGCCTTCAATCCGCGCCAACTCTTCACTGCCAGCTTCCAAATGACATTTCTTTGCGTGCTGATCGTCGCCGCGGTCGCCGCTCCCATGGTCGAGCGCACCTCGCGGCTTTATCGCCGAGCACTCACACGCTGGGAGACGGATAGCGTCGGCGTCCGTCTGCCTCCACGCGTTGCGCAATTTCGCCTCGATCTGGGCTTAATCGCGGAACGGCTTGCCCGCTTTATCGGAATGCCATGGTCATTGAATCTGGTTCGTGGTACCACAATGGCATTGTTCGCTGCCTTCGAATTGTTGCTGGTCTCGGCAGTTATGCAAATGGGCCTGGCGCTCCCCATGGCCTACTACTTTCACCGCGCCACAACCATTGGCATTCCCGCCAATGTGGCCGTAGTCCCACTCACGCAACTTCTCATGCCGGCCGCCGTGTTCACGCTTTTTGTCGGATACTTTTCGCCGCCCCTCACAAGGCTCCCTGCCCTGCTCACCGCCTTCGCCTTGAGGGGAATTACCGGCACGGTCCACGGCCTGGGAGTCCTGCGCTTCGCCGATCTCCGCGTCGCCACTCCGTCACCCGCCATCATTGCAGCGGCCTCGGCGGCGCTGATTCTAGCCACGGTGCTGGCTCGTCGTCGCCTGCTCGTCGCCATCGCCGGCCTGTTTGCGATTTTGCTGGCGTCCTTCGCCCTGGCTTTTATTCCGCCGAAGCCGAATACGCGCTCCGGGATGCTCGAAGTGACCGCCATTGACGTCGGCGAAGGCGACTCCATTCTTCTGGTGACGCCGCAGGGCCGAACGCTCCTCATCGATGCCGGAGGTCCCATCTGGGGCGCAGCGTCGCAGCTCGACTTCGGCGAAGACGTCGTCGCGCCCTATTTGTGGATGCGCGGCATCTCCCACCTCGACGCTGTTGCCATCTCTCATGGACACTCCGACCACATCGGGGGAATGGCGGCTGTGCTCAAAGATTTTCGCCCGAAGGAGCTGTGGATCGGATTACTGCCCCCGAGTCACGCCCTCGAGAACCTGATCGCTGAAGCGAATTCGCTGGGGATCAAAGTCGTGCGGCACTGGGAAGGGGACGAATTCGGTCTGGGCGGGGCAAAAGTAGAAGTTCTTTTTCCCCCGCAGGACTGGCCTGTCGGGCTCGAACCCAAAAACAACGATTCGATGGTTCTCCGCGTCAGCTACGGCGAAACCTCCGTGCTACTTGAGGGCGACGCCGAAAAAGCTGTCGAGCGCCGCATCGCAGCACTGCATCATCCTCATGCCGATCTACTGAAAGTTGGACACCATGGCAGCGCCACGTCGACAACACCAGAAATACTCGAGTCGGTGAAACCGTCCTTCGCAATAATCTCGGTTGGATACCGGACATCTTTTGGACTGCCGAAAACCGAAGTCCTCGCCCGCTTGCAGGCCTCGGGAGCCCGGACCTACCGCACCGATCTAAACGGTGCCGTAATCTTCTATCTTGACGGCCACACCGTTATCCCTTTGGTCGCAACTCTTCCGTAGCATCGTCATCCTCCGCCGCGTCCACCACCGGAACCGCCTCTCGCGATTCCGCAATCAACTGCCGCGCCCTCTCCGCATCCTCTTCGCGCACGGTGATAAGCATCCCGCCCATCCCTGGGAATGCATCCTGTAACAGGCTGGCTGACGCGAGATCATTGTCGATCCCCGCCGAGTCCAGCAGCCCTTTCACCACCATCGCCTCCGATTCCTGTTCGCTGTCAAAAACTTTTACCAGTTTTTCGTTCGGATCAGGCTTTGCTTCCGCCGTCGCGTTGGGCTGCTCTGCCATAAGCTCTCCGTTCCTGAAGTCCTGTGAATCGGACTCCGCACTCCTCAGATTCTACTTCACATCCTCTTGGTTGCAATCTGTAGTCCTCCCGATTGCGCTTCCTCGGCTCGAACACTGCGCCCGACCCGGCACCTTCGGGCCGTTTGCTTTCTCCTCAGATTCGAGGACAATGTCTGAAAACGAGCGCAACGCGCCGCTCCGGCGCATCATCCAACTGCGGGGAAAGGAACAAAAGGGACAGCATGACCATCGGCGAATCAGCGAATCACCATAAGAACGCACATCTGGCGGCCGGCCAAATCACCGAATCCCAAGACACCGAATCTCAGGACGAAGCTCGCCGCATCCGACGCCTGCAAGTCATGATGAGCATGGTCAGCTCCGTCATCAGCCAGGACCCCAGCCTTACCGTAGAAGAAGCCTCCGAGCTCGCCGCCGGTGCCAAGCGCGCCGCGCTCGCGATGTTCCCCGACAAAGAACTCGCCTACGACATTCTCTACAAACCCCGCCTCCAGCGTCTGATGACCGAACGCTTCCGTTTGCAATAAATAATTGTGGGGCCAGACAGTTGGGAACCAGCTAAGAGTAGCCCTGCGGGGATAGCCACTCAGCTGTGCGAACGGATTACGTGCTGCAGCTTGACAGCACGCTCTACTCATCTACCACCGAATTCCTCAACGTCCCCACTCCCTCCACGCTGACTTCCATCACATCCCCCGCCACAATTGGCCCCACTCCCTCGGGAGTTCCCGTCGCAATCAGATCGCCTGGAAAAAGGGTCATCACTTGTGCGATGTAACGAATCATCACATCGAGGGAAAAAATAAAATCTCTGGTGTTCCCGGACTGCCGCACCTCTCCATTTATGCGCGTCTCGACTCCAACCCCTGCCCACGGATCAATCCCGTCCGTAACGACCGGACCTACCGGACAAAACGTGTCGTACCCTTTCGCTCGCACCCACTGCCCGTCCTTTTTCTGCAAATCACGCGCCGAAATATCATTCAAACAGGTGTAGCCCAGGATGATCTGCCGCAGATCTTCGTCCTCGCGCGGCTTGTAACAAGTCTTACCGATTACGACGCAAAGCTCGCCCTCGTAATCCACTCGCTCCGAAATCTTTGGACGCCGCACCGCTCCTCCTGTCGCCAGCAGCGATGAACTGGGCTTAAAAAACAGCAGCGGCTCCTTCGGCACTTCATTTCCCAACTCCGCCGCATGCCCTCGATAATTTCGTCCGACGCACACAATTTTCGACGGCCTCACCGGAGGCAGCAACTCCGCTTCCTCCAGCCCCATCGGTTCGATGCGCCGCGAACGCAGCCCCTCGACGTCACCATCAGACTCCTCCGGCGGGGAAAGCAAAATTCGCTGAATCGTATCGCGCCCGGCCACCGATTCGACCAACCCGTACTGCGCTTGTCCATTCACTTGAAACCGGCAATATTTCATAAAACTATCTAACCACGAGGGACGGCAATCTGCCATTTTTCCACGGAAGATTTTTTTCGGACAGGGTTGGAAGAGCCGAAGACCTACATTGGGACGGTCGACAGGAACCCTATGGCACGCTCTCGCTCGCCTCTTCCGACCGCCCACTCTCATTTCCCCGCTGATCCACCGCTACGACCAAGTAAAAGTAAATTTTCCCCGCCGACACCTGTACATCGCGAAAGGCCGGAGACTTCACCAGTTCCGTATTTAACTTCACCAGCTCCGTGCCTTTTTCATGACGGTAGACGTTATATCCCGCAAGGTCAGCGTCCGTCACCGGAGCCCAGATCAGATCGATAAACGGTTCCTGTCCCGGCCCCGAATAGACGGCTTGCAATTCCGAAGGTACAGCCGGCGGAAAAATATCATGCGCAAAAACCTTTACTTCCGGCGTGTCGTTTCCCTCCACTTCAACCGGAGGCTTCCCCGCTATCTCCACCACACTCACGACCATACCGCGATACGAATATGTCTTCTCCCACTCGAACGCCTGGTCCAGAAATGAAGTAGTGATCTTGTCTTCCGTGCTCGGCGCAATGCCTGATGCGCCGGTTAACGGCACGAGTCCGATTGGACCCACGACGCACAGGGTGGCTTCAATATCGGCTATTTTGGTTTCGTTCGCGACTGAGTCTGGGCGGCGGTAGATGCGGAACAAGTACTTGATGTTGGTTCTTCGCCCCGCAGCCGGGGGGCACCGCCACGAGACCACCACTCCCTTTGCCGTAGTTTCGGCCGCGAAGCCGGCAAAGGGCGGCAATGTGGGAACGAGCGGCACACTCACCCTGTTCGAAAGCCCTGCACCTCGCCCTGCGGCGTTCAGCGCCTCAACTGCATACGTGGCGAACCCTGTCGGATGTTGTTCCTCAAACTCACCATTCAAATGATCTGCGTAGGTCGCGATCAGCCTCGGAGTCGCAGATTTTCTTCCCTCCGCGAAGTCCGGGGGAGGCGCGACGTTTCCTACGGGATCATCACACTGCTTCAAGCCCGCATCGAGGCCTCGACAAATGCTTGTCTTTCCCAGGTACCGCACACTTTGCCGGTCGGTCGTTCGTTCCGGAACACTCCATGTCAGTGTGACCCGATCGCCCTTACGCGAAGCGCGCAAATCCGATGGAGGCTTCGGCAACTCAAGCGATGGCGGCCTCGGCGGCCCAATCGACGCGCACCCGCAAAGGCAAAAGCAGCCGGCCACCATCAGCAACATCTTTCCGGTCAGAACTCTCATGAGAAGAACAACAGACTACATCACTCGCACATCGCTGCGCAGGAATGATCGACAGCCGACAAAAAAGGCGGGTTAGTTTCAGACCCGCCTTAGGCTTCATTTGCAAGCTGGGTTATCGATAAGCCAGGTTAAATAGTCGCGCTGGCGGTCAAAAGAGTCGTCGTCCCACTCGTTGGAACCTTCCTGCTATCCAGCGGGCTTAAGGAACTGGTGCGACTGGGATAGGGAGTGGTAGTTGATGCGGTACCGATCACGCTGTAACTCGTGGTCATTGTATCGCTGGCTTGAGTGGCCAACGCCCAGGAATAGGGGATCGAAAGCTTGCAGCTCTTCGTCGTTCCCGTTCCCGTCGCTGTAACTGTGTCGCCCTCGGAATAGATGCGCGGGCTGCTCGTAACCGAGTCCTCCACCAGCACATCGCTCGAGCAAATCACATTCGTAATGCCGGTCGTTTTTACCGTAACCGTAATCGTAATGCTCACAGTGCCGGTGAAGGTTGTTAGAGTTGGAAGTTCTCCCGCGTCGTCTGCCGGTGGAATGGGACGAAACGCCCCTGTGCGCGGATCAAGATATCCCAGAATGCCAGGCTTAGCTGGATTGCTAGCCGCCTGACCCCAGGCTGCCGGCGCTACCATAAGGCAGCACAGGCACAACATCAACAGCTTGGCGGTCCTCATATTCATCTCCTTGTTGGAATTAGCCTGCGGGGGAAGTGGAACGGATGGGCAAAATTGTACACCCTTGGGGAACTGGGTGATCCAGTTGAGGGTGGTCTAGTTGGGCGTGGTCCAGCGGAAGTTCGGGGTACGCGATCCGCTTAGAGAATGTATCTCGACAAATCCTGGTCCTTCACAATATCCGTCAACATCTTCCGCACGTAATCCGCGTCGATCGTCACGTGATCGCCTTTTCTCTCAGGAGCATCAAAGCTCAACTCATCCAGAACCCGCTCCATGATGGTGTGTAACCGGCGAGCTCCAATGTTCTCCGTGCTCTCATTCACGCGAAAGGCAAAGTGAGCGATCTCCGACAGCGCCTCGGATGTGAACTCGAGCTTCACCCCTTCAGTTTCAAGCAATGCCGTGTACTGTTTCACCAGAGAGGACTTCGGCTCCGTCAAAATCCGCACAAAGTCTTCCATGGTCAACGACTGCAATTCGACTCGAATCGGGAATCGACCTTGCAGCTCCGGAATCAGATCGCTCGGCTTTGAAACGTGGAATGCTCCCGCGGCGATAAATAAAATGTGATCCGTACGCACCATGCCGTAGCGCGTGTTCACTGTAGTACCTTCGACGATCGGCAAAATATCTCGCTGCACACCCTCGCGCGACACGTCCGGTCCGTGGCCGCCCTCGCGGCCTGCGATCTTATCGATCTCATCCAGAAAAACAATTCCCGAATTTTCCACGCGATCAATCGCCACGCGCGTTACTTGATCCATGTCGATCAGCCGCTGCTCTTCTTCCTGGATCAAATATTCAAAAGCCTCGTTCACCTTCATCTTCCGCTTTTTCGTCCGCGCGCCGAAGATGTTAGGCAGCATGTCCTTGATATTGATGTCCATCTCCTCCACGCCCTGGTTGCTCATAATTTCAAACGTGGGGAAATTTCGCTCGCGCACATCAATCTCAACCTGCCGCTCGTCCAGCTTTCCTTCGCGCAATTGTTGACGCAGTTTCTCGCGCGTGCGCGAAGAAGATTCCGCCAGCGCGGTCCCGCTGTCGATCACCACACCGCCCGCCGTAGTACTTTCGCCCGGCCGCGGCGGCGGAGAAGGCGGCAACAAAATATCCAGCAGCCTCTCTTCGGCATTCAGTTCGGCCTTGTCGGAAACATCCTCCAACTTTTCCTCGCGAACATTGTCGATCGCAATCTCCACCAGGTCGCGCACCATCGACTCCACATCACGCCCGACGTATCCAACTTCAGTGAATTTCGACGCTTCCACCTTCAAAAACGGAGAATTCGCCAGCTTCGCCAGCCGCCGCGCAATCTCAGTCTTCCCCACTCCTGTGGGCCCAATCATGATGATGTTTTTGGGAATGATCTCTTCGGCTAGTTCCGGAGTGAGCTTCTGCCTGCGGGTACGGTTGCGCAGAGCAATGGCCACGGCGCGTTTCGCGTCCTTCTGGCCGATCACATGTTTGTCGAGTTCAACGACGATCTCGCGAGGAGTGAGTTCGTCGAGTGCGAGTTGTTCTTCTTCTGCGGAACTGGGTAGATAAATTGCCATAAAATTCAGTGATTAGTGATCAGTGGCCAGGGGTCAGTATGTCTTGTGGTACTGATCACTGGCCACTGACCACTGTTTTTCACAATTCTTCGATCGTCACGCTGTCATTCGTATAGATGCACATTCTGCCGGCGATCTTCATCGATTCTTCGGCGATCTGGCGCGCAGTCAACTGAGTATGTGTGGCAAGAGCTTGCGCCGCAGCCTGGGCGTAAGGCCCTCCGCTGCCGATGGCGGCCACTCCCCCGTCGGGCTCGATCACGTCGCCTTGTCCGCTGAGCAAAAACGTCGCTTCTTTGTCGCTCACCAAAAGCAGAGCTTCGAGATGACGCAAATACTTATCGGTGCGCCAATCCTTTGCCAGTTCCACGGCGGCGCGCCCCAGGTTACCGTGATACTGCTCAAGTTTCGACTCGAAGCGGCTGAAGAGGGTGAACGCGTCGGCGGTGGAACCGGCAAATCCAGCCAGGATTTTGTCGTTGTAGAGGCGGCGAATTTTTTTGGCCGTATGTTTGATGACGGACTCGCCAAGCGTGACCTGCCCGTCGCCAGCCAAAACCACGCTGCCGTTGCGGCGGATGGATAGAACTGTAGTGGAACGAATCAGGCGTTTCGTAGACATGAGCGCAATCCTTAATTATATCAGCGGGCAAGGCAGCGCCCAGGGCTTGAGCAAATGGTAAAAAGAATGTTGCAACTAGCAGGGTTCATCCAATGGCGCTGGTCGAAGTCCGCAATCTCACGAAGATTTACCCGCCCACGGCCTCCCCGTTCGGTGGCGGATCCAAACCGCAAGCCGTCGTGCGAGCGGTCGACGATGTTTCGCTGGAGATTCAATCCGGCGAAACGCTCGGCTTGGTTGGAGAGTCAGGCTCTGGGAAGAGCACGCTCGGGCGGCTGATCCTGCGGCTGATCGAGCAGACCTCCGGCAGCATACATTTCGAGGGACGCGATCTTCTGGCCGCCAATCGCGGCGACATGCGCCGCCTCCGGCGCGACATGCAGATTATTTTTCAGGATCCGTTCGCCTCGCTCGATCCTCGCTACCGGGTAGAAGAGATCATCGCCGAACCGCTGATTATTCATGACGGTACAAATATTGAGTTCACCAAAAGAGAGGCCCGGCGCGCCCGCGTGTGCGAACTCCTCCGCGCCGTGGGCCTCGACGAATCCATCCTGCGGCGCTTCCCCCACGAATTCAGCGGAGGCCAGCGCCAGCGCATCGGCATCGCCCGCGCCCTTGCGCTGCGACCGAAGTTTATCGTCGCCGACGAGCCCGTATCCGCGCTCGACGTGAGCGTGGGCGCTCAAATCGTGAATCTGCTGGCACAACTGCAGCGCGACTTCGGCCTGACTTATCTCTTTATTTCGCATTCGATGCCGGTCGTGCGTTATCTTTCGACCCGTATCGCCGTGATGTATCGCGGCAAAATCGTGGAAGTTGGAACGAGCGAACAGATCACAGAACGTCCCACGCATGCCTATACCCGCACTTTGCTGGAAGCCACGCCGGAAGTTGTCGCATAGGAAAACAGCCCATAGTACCCCTCACGGAGCAAGCGGCTGCCCCTCAGCGAAGTCATAAAGAGCCTTCGGTGCTTCACCGAGGCGGAATTCCCTATGCCATACTTTCTCGATGGCCAGTGTGCCTCCCAGCCGCGCTCGCGACCTGATCGAAGTAATTCTCGGCTACGTTGCGATCATGGGCGTGATCTGGATGCCAGACCATTGGCAGCGCGCGCTGTCGCCGCTAGTGCTTGTGCTGACTTTGTGGATCGTGCTTGCCCGGTCCCACACTCCGGACGAGCTTGGCGTCGGCTGGAACGGCCTCATCCCCTCCCTCTGGATATTGCCTGCCACGATCACAGTCTGCGCCCTGAGCATGTTCGCCGCGGCTAAAGTCGGCACGCTGCATCCGCTCTATAAGGGCGATCTTAAACACGTCGCAGGCTACGTTGTCTGGACCATCTACCAGCAATTTCTTTTGCAGGATTATTTCATGGCCCGTCTGCTGCGTCTTCTATCTCGCGGCGAGCGGAGCAACGATACGGGTGCAATTGCGGTAGTCGCCGTTCTTTTCGCGGCGGCGCATCTGCCCAACCTTACGCTTACCCTTGCCACGCTGGCCTGGGGAGCGGCCTCCTGCGCACTCTTCCGTCGCCACCGCAATCTCTGGATGCTGGGCTTGGCACAAGGGATGCTGGGCTTATGCTTCGCCGTCTGCGTACCCGATGCCCTGCACCATCACCTGCGCGTGGGGCTGGGATATCTGCGGTATGGTGGGAGTCGGCTGGTTCCCTGACGCTTGCTTGCCGAAGACCATGAGCCGGCAGCGCTGCATGTTTAAGGTGGAATTCGGTGTTGACACACAATAGCAAACTGCGCATAATTCCCTACTGATTAAGCAGCGGTCCTTCTAAGTCTGCGCAAGACCGTAGCATCCTCGTTCACTTCAGGAGAACTGTTATGCACAAGCTCTGCTTGGTTTGCGCAGTTGCCCTGGTTTCTACCGCTTCTCTTGCCGCTAAAGACGAGGTAAGTGAACCCGCCACTCGAACCGTATCGGGCACTCAAATCGGGCACTACAAAAACGGTCCGGTCCCTATCGACTTGTCTCTCGTCCAAATTGCCGCTCTCGTCCCCAATGGTTCCGGGGGATACAACGTCTTCACCGGCACCGGCACCAGCGCCGGCACATTCACTATCCCCGGCGTGCCTTCCGGGTTCTACTTGCTCCAGTTCGGCGGCAATTATCTGTGGACTAGCAATACAACCGTAGATGCCGATTTTATCGCCGACTACCGGTCAGACATCGTTTTGGCGAACTCTTCGACTACTCTGACCTTCGACCTCGTCAACCTCAAGTCTTGGCAGGGTACTGACGTGTTCGAAATGGTGTGTCCGAACAATTTAACCTACGACTCCTATCCGGGGATGACAGGAGAAACTAGCTTCACCGGCACGTTCAACTACTTTGGCAGTTTAAGTGATGCAAGCGAGGGTGATCAGTACTATGTCGCCCAACTCTCCACTCAAAACGTGGGCGGTCTCCCGTTCACGGCATTGTCCAGATTTCTCGCACCGCCGAAGTTCACTCAGGCGCAAGGCTCCGACACGCCGATCAACGGAAGCCTCAAAACCGTTGCCCAGAACAACCAGTTTGAGGCCAACATCAACGGCGCGGACATCCTGACGCAGGCGCTGGCAGCTAATCCCAACGCGACTCTGGCCTTTTCTGGTATCAGCCTCGACGTATATCCCGGAAGTTTCGCTCATGGGCAAAACACCGACACCCCAGACTTGGTTTTATATGGTGGAGTTCCTACCATCAGTACGAATGGCGATCTGGGGGTAGTGTCTTACGGCAACCCCTATCCATCGGCAAAATTCCCTTTGTATGCTTCCTATGAGTACGCTGGCCAAACACCCTATCTGGCGCCCGGAGCGACCAATACCACATCAATAACCACGGTTGCCTTTGGGAGTACGACCAATTTGCCAACGGCAAGCAGTGCTATCGAACCTCTTGTGAGTGTCGTGAACAGCCCGTCAGTAATGGGTCTGAACTTTTTCACAAATCACCGTGGGATTGGATTAACCCCATCCTTGAAGTGGTCGCCCCCAAGCGTCGGCCCTGCCACTTACTATGTCGTAAACATTGCTCAGTTATCAAATGTCGGGGGCAATACAGTTGCCACGGGCATCGCCGCTTTTCGCACTCAGAAGACGTCCCTGCGTATTCCGCCCGGACTGCTCAGCACGGGGCAAGCCTACGTGTTCGCGATCTCGGCTTTCTACATTCCAGGTCTCAACTTCGCTAAAACGCCGTACTACCTTGGTTCTACGACCGCTAGAGCGGACGTGATTTCCGGGATGATGCAGCCCTGAACCAATCTCCTGATCCGGCTCGAGGCGACGTGACCGCATAGGGGCCAATGCTAAGCCTGTTTTTTCATTGTGGCCCCAAAGTACAATCCGGATTCACATTCTGAATGTAAATGCCGTTATTGCCGATGCGGTCATCCTCGAACACAAGCGCAGTAATGCCAGCCTGTGAAATCGCCGCCGCGAGACGCGCCTTATTCGATGGCGTTGACGAGACTGGGAACTGTGGGCAGACGGTAGCTCCACCGCCCGCGATCCGCGTGGCCCGAATCGTGGACGATCCAAAGCCCGCCTGATCGACCCAGAAGGTCAGAGCGCCCGTGCCTATGGGCACGGCCGTAACAAAAATCTGTTGATCGGCGCCGAGCGGAACGATCACCAGCCCGTCCGCTCCCCACTGTGGTGCACCTGTCGAATTGAATTTCTGCCCGTAGACGCCGTTGAGCACTTGATTGGAATCCTCCTCGGTCCAGAAGACGAAGACTTCCTGGGTTGCGGCCCGATACGTCGCCGTGGGCTCGACTCGTACGTTTAAGCTGTTGGAAGAAACCGCAGCTCCATTGTGCGGAAACGCCTCAGTGCCGGCGGCCAGAATGTGTTGCGCGAAGACCTGCAGCGCCGGAACGCTGGTGTACCACGAGAACACCGCGCCGCCGTTGCCATCGTAAACAAAGTAAGGAAAGTTGCCGAACTGCAACGAGCCGACGTCAAAAATATCCACGTTTGCGCTTCCCCACAGCAGTGCGCCGCTGGAGGAAACTTTATTGGCGCGCAGTTGCATATCGCTTCCAAAGCCCTGCTCACGCACCCACGAAACGATCACTGAACCGTTATCGGCGGCGTGCAGATCGGCGAGCAAGTAGCTGTAGCTGCTCTCGCTGAACACCACTCCACTGCCCCACTGCGGCTGTCCGGCCGCGTTCAACTTCTGGAGCACTACACTGCTGTTCTCGGTCCAAGCTACGACAACACTGCCGTCGCTCGTTCCCACAATTTTCGGAGCGGCATGAAAGTTAAGATCTGAAGGCGGTGTGAGTTGTACGCCCAGCCTCCCCCAGATCGGCTTGCCCAGCGGAGGCAGCCTCGTGCCCGTGACCTGCTGGTTGTTGCGGTTCTCGCGCGTGTCGAGAAAGGCGAGCAAAGCATCGTTGCTGGTATCAATGTCCAGGCCGTAATCCTCGGTGGAACTGTTGGTCAAGTCAGCGACAATCTGCCCGTCATGCGGCAATTTCTCGACTCCCGCAGCAGTCAGCCGCTGGTAGAAAACCTCATAGCCGATCGGAGGCGGCGTGGAGGGGTTCGCATCGAACCAGCTCACGTACCATCCGTCGCCGTGAATCGGCACGAGCTTGGGCTGAACCTGATCGCTGCCGTTATTGTTATCGGCCAGCGGAAGATTGACAGCCGGATCGGAGGACCACTGCGCAAAGGCAGTGGCGGTAAAAGCGACGGCTAGAAAAGCGGTCACGACAGAGCGGAGAGCGAATTTCATTCGATTTAGGTTTCCTGCGAGCCCGATTTTGGGGGTCTGCAAGCGGCTGCGGAGAAGACTACTATCGTTCAAACAGCCCGTCAATCAAGGAATTTAGCGGATATGACCACGGGTTTCCTAGAACCACAATCCCCAGATCCAATC
>Ga0210401_10003942_pt1 | contig 15636 bp, 17 predicted proteins | sample IncBWH32MmetaG_FD_150866 | JGI IMG/M metagenome (GOLD analysis project Ga0210401, IMG submission 150866) | Forest soil microbial communities from Barre Woods Harvard Forest LTER site, Petersham, Massachusetts, United States - Inc-BW-H-32-M | ecosystem: Environmental > Terrestrial > Soil >... | reverse complement strand
GGTTCTGGTCGATGAATTCAACGAAATGCTCACCGAGATTCAAAACCGTGACACCGCGCTGCAGGCACGGGAAGAGGAATTTCGAACGCTGGCCAATTCCATTCATCAAATGGCATGGATGGGAGACCCGGAAGGGAACCTGACCTGGTACAACCAGCGCTGGTACGATTATACAGGGACCACTCCGGAACAGATGGCAGGTTGGGGATGGCAGCAGGTTCACGATTCGCAAAAACTTTTAGAAGTTCTCTCGAAGTGGCGCGAAGCCCTCGCCAAAGGGGAGATATTTGAGATGATTTTTCCGTTGCGCGGCGCTGACGGCAACTTCCGGCAATTTCTCACGCGGGCGGTCCCTATTCGAGACGCACAAGGTCAGGTCGTGAGATGGTTCGGCACCAATACCGACATCACCGAACAACTTCGATCGGAAGAAAATCTTCGCCAAACCGAAAAACTCGCGGCCACCGGACGCCTGGCGGCAAGTATTGCCCATGAAATCAATAATCCCCTGGAATCCGTGACCAACTTGATTTACCTGGCGCGAAAGCAGCCTGCGAATTCAGAAAGATATTTGCGTTTGGCTGATGACGAACTCGATCGCATTGCCCAAATCACCAAGAATACTTTGGGCTTCTATCGAGACAGCGCCTCACCCGCAAAAGTCAATATTTCAGAAATTCTGCGCGAAGTTCTGTTCCTATACTCCAGAAAAATCGAGTTCAAGCGCATCACTCTCATTTGCGATTCAGGAAACGAGATTGAGATCGTCGCGTATCCGGGAGAAATCCGTCAGATTTTCGCCAATCTGATCGCCAATGCAATCGATGCGCTCCCCGAAGCGGGTGTGCTTCGAATCAGGGCGTCCAACGCCTGCCGCTGGGAAATTATTACGGAACGTGGTGTTCGTATCACCTTCCTCGATAATGGCACAGGGATCTTGCCGTCGGACCGCCAGAAAATTTTCAAGCCTTTCTACACTACAAAAAAAGATACCGGAACCGGCTTGGGTCTTTGGCTGGTACACGGCTTGGTGGAAAAGCACCACGGAACGCTGCAGGTGCGCAGCAGTGTTGAACCGGGAAAGACTTGGACAGCTTTTTCAGTCTTCTTGCCTGAACGCGCTTTGACGAATTAGAATATAAGCCCGGCTTGCACGAAGAACATCCACAATACGGTGATCCTATGATTCAGAATCGGCAGATTCCGAACGTTTACCCATTCCCTCTATTTGGGGATTCGAAACGTAATCCTGAGGGCGTGAATCCCCTGGAAGACAACCGCGGATCGGCTGGCTTCGGCAAGCGGGTCAAAATCATGGTGGTCGATGATGAGTCCCTGATCGCTGAAACGGTCGTGGAAATCCTTCGCGATGAAGGTTTTGACGCAATTTCTGTTTCTTCAGGAGCCTCCGCAGTCGAGTTGGCGAAAATCTTGCGCCCGGCTGTTGTTTTAAGTGATGTGATGATGCCCGGGCTTAATGGGATTGAAACCGGAATCAAGATTCGAGAAATCGTGCCCAATTGCAAAATAATTCTGTTCTCAGGGCAGGCGGCGACCGGCAATTTACTTGAAGATGCGAGAAGACGCGGTCACTCGTTCGATATCCTTGCCAAGCCGATCAAACCAGAACACTTAGTGAATATTATCCGCGCAGGCCTACCATCGCAGTAATTAGGCCGGATTCGTGTCAGAGCCGGCTTTTCGCGATTCAGGTTTAATCGTTTTCTATCTACAGCAAACACTGTATATCTAGCTCACTCACCTAAGCTATATAAGCTAGCCTGTCATGAGCCACCCCTAATTGTACAACTTGAATGTTTCGAGACTGATTGTTGTCGAAGCTGCTTATTTGAATTTGGTGCTCTAGCTGGATCTTGATTTGACACCAAAAAGGAGTTGCGTTGCCAAAACGCCAAAAGACAGTTGAGTTAGAGATTCCCATGAACGGGGACCTTCATAACTTGGCGCTGCAAAAGGCCCCTACTGGCATCCATGGACTCGACGAGATCAGCAATGGAGGATTTCCCCGCGGACGTACAACTATCATTTGTGGGGGACCCGGCTGCGGCAAAACCATGCTGGCAATGGAGTTCCTCATCCGCGGAGCCCAGGAGTTTGGCGAGCCGGGAGTCCTTATCGCATTTGAAGAGACTCCTCAGGAAATGGAGCACAATGTCGCTTCGCTCGGATTCGATCTAAGGAACCTGGCGAATCAAAAAAAATTATATCTGGATTATGTGTATGTCGAACCGAGTGAAATTCAGGAGACCGGGGATTACGACCTTGAAGGATTGTTTATTCGTTTGCAACATGCGGTTGATTCGGTGGGCGCCAAGCGAATCTGCCTGGATACGCTCGAGGCTCTTTTTTCCAGCTTTTCCAATGAAGCTGTGCTTCGAGCGGAACTGCGCCGCCTATTCCGCTGGTTGAAGGACCGCGGCCTGACCACGGTCATCACCGCCGAAAAAGGCGAAAATATGCTGACCCGCAATGGTTTGGAAGAATACGTTTCCGATTGCGTTATCCTGCTGGATCACCGGGTACGCGATCAGATTTCCACGCGCCGACTGCGGATCGTGAAATACAGAGGCACGAGCCATGGCGCTGATGAATATCCCTTCCTGATTGACAGCAAGGGCATTTCCGTCTTGCCGGTTACTTCCCTGGAACTTCGTCATAAGGTTTCAAATGAGCGCGTTTCCACGGGAATCGCTGACCTGGATGAAATGCTCGGCGGAAAAGGTTTCTTCCGGGGTTCCAGCATTTTGATCAGCGGCACGGCTGGCAGTGGAAAAACCACAATGGCTGCCAGTTTCGTGAACGCAGCTTGCCAGCGCGGAGAGCCATGTCTTTTCGTAGGCTTTGAAGAGTCGGTTGCGCAGGTCGGACGAAACATGGAATCCGTTGGACTGAATCTTAAGCAATGGGAGGATCAGGGTCTGCTGTTTCACGAAGCATGGCGCCCGAGTCAGTACGGCATTGAACTTCACTTGCTCCGTATACACAAGCTTATAGAGCGGGTAAAGCCCCAGCATGTGGTCATCGATCCCATTACAAATCTCATCACAGGGAGCCAGCAGAAAGAAGTTTATTCGATGCTCGTTCGCCTGATGGACCACTTGAAGGGCCAGAATATTACCTCGCTTTTTACGAACCTGAATGTGAATAACGACCAGCTCGAACAAACCGACATTGGAATTTCGTCGTTGACGGACACGTGGATCTTGTGCCGGGACCTGGAATTAAACGGCGAACGGAACCGTTGCGTTTACATTCTGAAATCTCGCGGTATGCCGCATTCCAATCAGATTCGAGAATTTGTAATGAGTTCGGACGGAATTCAACTGATTCCGCCATACATCGGTTCGGGTTTGGTGCTTACCGGGTCTTCGCGCGTAGCTCAGGAAGCCAAAGAAAAAGCGGAGGAACTGCTTCGATTCAGAAGTATCGAACAGAAGCGTGAAGCGCTCGAGAGGAAGCGCAGCGCACTCGACGCCCAAATCAAAATGCTCAATATGGAGTTCGCCGCAGAAGAGATGGAATTGGAATCGTCCATAAACCAGGAAATGTTGAGCGAAAAACAATTGGAACAGGAACGGGATGCCATGAACCGCTTGCGGTTGGGGGAATCCAGATCGACGGATAGGACGACATCGGCGAATGCCGTGGGAGATTCCATATGAAGAAAGGCGCCAAAGTAAACGGAAAAGCTGCCCTGCCCAAAGACACGGTCATGCAACTTCGGCTGTACGTTGCTGGACAGACTCCTCGATCGCTGGCCGCGTTGGCCAATTTGAAGCGAATTTGCACCGAGCATCTGGACGGAGAGTACGCGCTGGAGGTTATTGATCTGGCCAAAAATCCTCAATTGGCACAGGGCGATCAAATCCTCGCCATCCCAACCCTGGTGCGCAACTTGCCTGTTCCTATTCGCAAAATTATCGGTGATTTATCGAATGTGGATCGCGTCCTCGTAGGCCTGGATCTTCGTGGACCTGAGCAGATGACGGTTAAGAGCTCGCCGCGAAACGATCGGCGCCTCGGGGCGAAAGCATGAAGCGTTCTGTTCGGAAGAAGGCAAATCAAACAGCGAAAAGGAAATCTTCTCAACGGAAGATGTATTCCCTTCGCCTCTATGTAACCGGGCAGACGCCGCGTTCCGCCGCGTCCATTCGCAATCTTCGCGACGTGTGCGATGAATATCTTGAAGGACGATTTGAATTGCAAGTGATCGATCTTTACCAGCGACCAGAGTTGGCCAGGGAAGCCCAGGTGGTCGCCGCACCCACTTTGATCAAGAGATTGCCGCTGCCATTAAGAAGATTGGTTGGCGACCTGTCTGATAAGCGAGAGGTATTGCTTGGTCTTGACCTTAAGGAATAGTGATGCCAGACAAACTAGCCGGCAGGACAAGAAGATCGGCCGCAAAACAAATTAAAGATTTGCGGACCCGCGTGCATGAACTGGAGGAAACGTTCCTCGCAATCAAGCGCGGCAGGGTAGACGCAGTGGTTGTAAATGGCGAGGAAGGTGATCAGGTTTTCACGCTGCAGGGAGCCGAGCATCCTTACCGAGTTCTTGTCGAAACCATGAACGAAGGAGCCGCGACGCTTGATGAACACGGAACGGTTCTGTATGCCAACGCCAGTTTCGGAAGCATTCTGGGGATTGCCACCGAGGAAATCATCGGTACTTCGTTACAGAAATACCTGGAGCCTCAGGAACAAATCAAACTGAACAACCTGATTCACAATTCGCTCAAAGACGAGTCCCACGGCGAAGTGATTCTCGCGACTTCCGATGGCAAACGGCGTCTTGTTCGCATGTCTCTGAGCCCCATTCACGAGTTCGGCGTCCGCACCATTTGCGTGATCGCTACGGACATGACAGAACTTTCAGGCGCGAACGAGGCTCTGAAAGCCAGCGAAGATATTCTGAGAAATCTTTCCGGCCGGCTCTTACGGCTGCAGGATGAAGAGCGCCGCAGGATTTCCCGGGATCTTCACGACGTCACAGGGCAGAAGCTAGCCGTTTTGTCCATGAATCTATCCAGCGCACTCAAGAATAGGGCCGTAACCAAGAATGAAGAAATGAATCGGCTCCTTGCCGAGTCCATCGGTATTTCCAACGATGTGAACAAGGAAATTCGCACACTATCGTATCTTCTGCACCCGCCGCTCCTGGATGAACTCGGTCTGTCATCGGCCATTGAATGGTATGCGCAAGGTTTTGAAAACCGTACCGGCATTCGCACCAGCGTGGATATTCCAACGGGTTTTGTGAGGCTTGCACCCGATGCGGAGGTTGCTTTGTTCCGTGTCGTTCAGGAAAGTCTGGTTAATGTTCACCGCTATTCGGGTAGCGCGACTGCTCAAGTTCGAGCCATGTGCGACGGCACGGAAGTCAGATTGCAAATTGGCGATGCTGGCATTGGCATTGGCAAGGAAATGAAAGTGTCCGCTCCGACGGCCACCGCGCTGGGAGTCGGCATTCAGGGCATGAAAGAGCGCCTCCGTCAGCTTTCCGGACGGCTTGAAATCACATCCGTTCCAGGCAGCGGTACGCTGGTCACTGCGATTCTTCCGGTTTGCAGCCATGAAGCGAAAAATTTGGTGGATTACGCAGATTCGGCGAACCAGGATGTCCAATCCACCGCCGTCGAGGTTGTTTCCGGGCAAAATGGCTGGCGCAAACGGATTTTAATTGCGGATGATCACGATGTGCTTCGGCGGGGAATCAGGACCATGATTGAAAGCGATCCCGGGCTGGAAGTTTGCGGCGAAGCCGTTGACGGAAAAGACGCCCTGGAAAAAACGCTCTCGCAAGGCCCTGACCTGGTCATTCTGGATATCAATATGCCGGTCATGAATGGATTGGACGTTTTGAGGCAGATCGTGCGGCACAGGCCTAAAATAAAAGTGTTGGCATTTTCTGTGCATGACTCGAAGCAAATTGTTGAGGAAACCCTTGCCGCAGGAGCCCATGGCTATCTTTCTAAGGCTACTGCTGGCCAGCATCTTGTCCATGAAGTGCGCGCTCTGCTCAACAGCACACCACAAGTCGTCAATGCGTAATGATTGACCGTTCTGAATGGGCGATAAACGGACCAAACCCTTTTTGAAAAAAATCTTTAGAGCGGTTTCGAGTCAAGTATTTACATTTGACAGCACTGGTCTCCGGTGCAGGACAGCCCCGCCAGGGGCGAAGGAATGTAGCCCACCACGGAAGTGGTGGGAACGAACATCGAAATAAAAAAGCCCTGTAGGGGCGGCGCACAGGCCCGAATCAATGTGCCGGCCCCTACGGGGCTGAATTTTTACGGCGCGTGAACCCCCACCACTTCCGTGGTGGGCTATGTTGTTGCGTCCCTCCGGGACTCCGGACGATCGGACTAATGTGCCGTAAATACTCCAATCGAAAATGCTCTGGGATCATTCTGACTTAAGCGAAATCTTGAGTTTTTCGCCTTTGTTGGGGGCCCTGCCCTGCGAACCGCGCGGATTATCCCGAAGTCTAAATTATGGCGCCTTCCCAATCCACCAGAGAACCTTGGCTATTATTTTCCAATTATTGTTGCGATCGAGGGTGACCGATTCATATTCACGATTTTCTGGCTGCAAGACTTCGGTGTGGTCATAGCGACGGAAGCGAGAGACCGTTAATCCAGAATTTTTGTGCCAGGCAATGACAATCTTGCCGTTGAGCTGAGTGCGGTTCGTCTGTGATGAATCCACTACGAGAATGAATCCATCGTATATCATAGGATTCATTGAATTGCCACGGACTCGCAGGCTATAAGTGGAGGCGGGACTTGGACACCATTCTTTCGGAGCAGCAAGCATGCTTTCAATCGGCGCATCGTGAAGCATGGGGACGTCATCGCCTTTTTCGCCATCCGTGGTTGCCACTACCTTCAGCAAGGGAATGGCGACTAATTGGGCTTTTTTTAACTTTTTGCCAGCTACTCCCGCATGCACAATTTCAATACTAGCCGTATCTGACAGTTTAAACCGATTGCGCAACTTCGGAACAACCCGCATCAAATCTTCGCTGCTTAGACCTGCGCGACTCCAAAAAAACCAGCAATCCGGATCTCCGGCGAGATTACCCAGCTCGATATAACTGTGTGAGGACGGTTCCTGCGCCCCGCGTTCCCATCGGGAGACGCCCATCGCCGATGAATGGACTTCGTGGCCAAATGCTGATTGGTTCATGCCCAATTTATTGCGTAATCGATAGATCATCGAAGCCCATTCAGGCTTCGCGGCGGATTGCGATTTGCTATTTGGCTTTCGCATCAAATTCGTTTCGCCCCGACCTCCATTATCTGCAAATGGCTTTCGCTTTCAGTGTACGCCACCGTACCCATCTGTCAAACAGAATCCAGTCATGGTCCGTGTTTAACATTTGGAGCTAGCATGATGCGATAGAAAAGAGTAACTTTAGGACGCCTAATTGATCATCCACACAATGTCGCCTGTGGTTTCTTAACGATCAGGCAAATTTCGTTCAGTGGAGCAGCATGGCTGGTATTGCCCGCGGAACTGGTCCGAAAGTGTCTGTCAAACGGCAGAATGCCGGTTCAGGCCAGCAGAGCATTGAGAACGAGATTCTTCGCGGAATTCCTACCTCGGAATTGGACGTGCTGCTGCCAAAAATGGAAATCTCCGCTTTTCCAGCCCGCGCCGTTCTAACCGAAGCGGCCAAACCAATCGAAAATTGCTACTTTCTGAATGGCGGCGTGGTTTCGATTATTCACGTCATGACGGATGGCCGCAGCATTGAAGTGGGCCTGACGGGAAGTGAAGGTTTTATCGGCCTCTCGGTGATTGTCGGTTGTGAAATCAGTTTGGTCCGGTCGGTCGTTCAAATTGCTGCCACGGGACACAGGATCAGCGTAGAAAATTTGAAATCTGTTCTACAAACTTGTCCGGTGCTTGAGCGAAATCTACATCGTTATTCCCAGGAACTATCAATTCAGACTATACAAATCGCTGCCTGCAATCGACTGCATTCCGTCGACAAGCAATTGTCCCGCTGGTTGTTGATGACGCAAGACCGCGTGGGGAAGTCCTCTTTTCCACTGACTCAGGATTTCATCTCGCATATGCTCGGCACACGCCGGGCCAGCGTTTCCGTCGCTGCCAGTGCGTTGCAGAAAAGAGGGCTGATTACGTATACGCGCGGGCAAGTTACCATTCAGAATCGCTCCGGATTGGAACAGGCTTCCTGCGAATGCTACGGGGAAATCAACAAGCTATTGGAAGCCTGGGGGAAGGTTTTACAGTTACAGACTTAGTCAGGATCGATTACTCCAATTTGGGGGTAAATGCCGTAGAAAAAAGTTGCCAAAATTGTTAATATTTTTGCACCTGCTTTTGAATTTTTAAGGGAGCGGTATGAAAAAACTTAAAAAACCGAGGACCACAAGACCAGGCACCGTCGAGAAAATCATCAATTCTCCCATTCCGCACGAACCTGAGAAAGCCGAAATCTCCGTGGAGGGTGCCGATCATTTGTACCGGGAAATTCGAATTGAAAATACCCTGCGTGATGCGAACGGGAAAAAAGTAAAACTTAAGGTTGGTGCTCCGGTCGATGTTACGTTCGAAGCGGATATCAAGGACACTGTTCCCAAAAGCAAAAACGACAACGCCTAAAATTCACGCGGCAAGCACATGCTCATCCAACTCCAGGTAATTAACTCCCTCTCAAGAAATTGAAATACAACTATCAATCCGCCCTGTAGATAAGCTGGTACCGCTTATAAGCCGTTTGATTCCTGCAATTGGGGCATTGCAGTCGAATGCCCTCGTTCGGAAGCTCCGGTTTGTCACATATCCATGAGAATGCATCAACGAGCGATGGTCCATACGTGTCTATCACCTGACTGTGAGTGAATTCCAGTTTGCATTCAGGACATGTAAGAACCCAACGTGCCAATTTCAAACTCCATTCCGGTATCCGAAAGTTCGTGTGCCAATAAATGAAAGCTGGCTCCTCAATAAAACATAGGCTCATAGCGGAAACAATACTCCGAACGCTGTAATGTTCGCGTAATCTAAAGAAAATCGCTGAATGGAGAGCCGCAGAATATAGATTTGCTGTATTGAATTGCAAATCAGGGAAGGCACCCCGGCGTGATTAAAAGCGGCCCACAACTGTACAAACGGGCTGTCGAGAAGACTGATCGGGCCACGGCCGGGGGGCAAGCCTTGGCCCGGATTATCGCTCCGCTAAACGGCGGATCGCCGGTCGAGCAAGGCGAACACGATTACGATAATCAGAAGCATGCCCAAACCTCCGGCAGGGTAATATCCCCAACCGGTGCTGTACGGCCATGCCGGCAAGCTTCCAAGCAATGCCAGAACCAAAATGATAAGTAGAATTGTCCGCAGCATATTTTCGCCTCCGGAATAAAATTCGATAGACCATTTGCGGGTCTAAGCTAATTCTTCGAGCGTCAGCCGGTTATATTTCTCGGCAAATTTCAATCCGTAAGGTTGAACAATCTTGACAGCCTGTTTAGATCGTTCACCACCTGGCGCATGCACCACAAGAAATCCGCAACCCTCTTTCGCCAGTGCCAGATACTCCGCAATTTTTGCGACATCCTGTCCCACTTGTAGTGGATCCGCCGCATGTTCATTGCTTTTTTCGCATTCAAGAATTACTTCTTCCTTTGAATAACGTATCACCTCACTTTCGTTGAATCCCTCTGCAAGCAAGGCGGCTCGAGCCATCACAGCGCAGTCGTTGTTCGGGAAAGCCATTACGATGTGCCCGGTCGGGCTAAAGACTCCAAATGACGCGGGAAATTTGGCGCGCACTGCTTTTGCCATAATGATTCCTTTCACTCAGGGCGCGTTTTCTAACCGGTTGCGCATCTATCTAATCCAACTTAATTTGAGGTTACATTCCAAATTGAGGGGCCAACAATCCACGGGAAAATGTAGCGCAACTGGAAGAACCCTGTAGGTAGTCGCCTACAGTAGGGAATTCTAAAAGAACGGGGGCTGACTAAATGTCGTCAGCCCCCATAAATTCATGCATGACCATGAATTACAGTCTAATGGTGGGAATAATCATCCTTGTCATACCGATCATGATCCCAGTCGGCCTTGCGATCCCGGCACCATTGTCTGTCGGCTTCCATTTTGTCTCTGTCCCGATCGACCTGGTGGCTGCGCTCACCATGACGGGCAATATCCCGATCTATTCTTGCGCGATCCGCCTCCAAACGCCGATGGCAATCATCACCATCATCTCTATCTGCTCGAGCCACTCCGACAGTGCCCAGCATTAATCCACCGGCCAATGCAGTAATCAGTGCAGTGCGGCTTAACCATTTGCTGTTCGTCATGACAACCTCCAGGGGCGAATTTCGCAATGAAGCCGTGCCCCTACGGCATAAAGAAGAAATAACAGAGCGGGGAGCGGCCACACATCCGGTCAAGGCTGTAATTCCACGGGACAGATTGCCCATGCGCTAAGCGACAGAAGAAAATAAGCTTAGTGGCGATTTAATTGACTGAGACTATTTTGTGGGCGCCACGAATCGGCTCACGGTTCCGCTGCCAAGTCGCGGAGCCGATGGAACGAAATTGCGTTTAGGGGCGGTCTTTATCGGTGAACGTGATTGAAGCGGCCCGTTCTTGCTTGGGTTGCACAGTGATGGATTGCTTCTTCGTGCCGAAGGTTTCGTGCCATGCGGTCAGCGTATAAGTTCCTGGCGGAATATTCCGTAGCGTAAACTGCCCGTCTTTCCCTGTAACTTGAAAATACGGGTGATTTATGACCGCGGCGTAAAAACGCATCCATGGATGCATATTGCATTTAATGGTCATGGGAATTTCTTCTTTTGAGAAGTGCCGTAGGATGGGTTGGCCTCCCTGGACCTGCGTTTCATTCCATCCCTGGTGAAGTTGGGACATCGCATTGATGTTGTGGGTTACACCGTCCTTGTTCGTGACCTCCAGCGCGTCGCCTGTCATTAAGGCCACGATGTGCGGCGCGTAGATGCAGCCCTCCTGATCGACTTTTACCGAGCCTGTGGCTTGCGGAAACGAATACGCGCTGAAATCACCTTGGAGATAGACCACCACATTTTGCAATGTACTGTTATCGCCCGGCACAACATTCTCAGCCATCACTGGCGTCGCGTGAAGCTTGGCGCAGTTGGGCACATCGATCATGTTGATTGTTTTCATCTGGGGGACGACGCCTTCGAAATGGATTGTCCCGGTTATGGACCCGGCAGTAGATGGGTCCACAGGTTTTCCGGCTATGTGATTCGCGGGAGGGCTGTCAACATTGTCCGCGGTGGATTCTTTTTTAGCGCAACCTGTTATGGTGAACAGAAGGAACAGAAGCACTGCGGTAAACATGGTCTTTAAATAGTATTTCACTTTGTCCCTTCGAGTTGAACATCGCGCGGTTTGCAAATGTAAGTTTGAATCTGTGGTGAATCGCCTTGTCTCGTCCATACCAACAGGTTTTTTCTTCTGAGCAAATCGATTCCCGGAGCAGGGACGAAGCTTGTTGTTAGCTCGACGATGTCACCCGGATTCATGGAAGCGACACGATCGAGAATCGTCAGGATTGGCATTTTGTTCGGATCGTGATTTTTCTCATCAATCGTTGCTACGATTCTTGAGCTGCTGAACCATTCCGGTTTCGGCGCGAAGTTAGAAGATGTATCGCCCACTCCATCCGACGAATCCCAAACAGTCTGCCCGGCTGCGAGCCGAAGTTGATTGACCAGATCAACCACGGGGATGCGCCCAACTTGAGCGACTTGTTCGAGGCTTGCAACTCTTGCAATCGTTTTGCGAAGAATCGGATTCTTTAGTTTCTGAAATGCAGGAGCGATACGAATCAAAACATCCTCGAGTTCGGGGAGTTGGTCGAGTAGCGCTGCAATTGTCGTCGAAGGCAAGATTGGAGACGCGGATCTCTGGTCAATATTGTCGGGCATCAGGGCCCCTCATTCTTCCAAACGATCCTCATGCTGATTGAAAAATAAATTTCAGTTCCCGGCTTCGAGCTTCAGCTCTTCATCCTTTAGAAGGATCTTGGCGATCCAGATGGAGTTTGTGCCGTCTTTGGTCCGATACCCGGTGATGGTGATATCGTCTCCCGTTTTTAGGGACTCTTTCGTCCAGCCGGTTCGGATCAAATGGTTCGGGCTGGTCAACTCCGCCTGCCATTGCTCCGCTTCGCCATTTTCGTTGGCGACCTCAAAAAATACCTGACAATGTGGGTTTATGAAGTTGAATTTTGTCACTTTTCCTTTGACTGTGATCGTTTTTGACATGTCATACGCCGCTGTCCCATGGTGCGCAAACGCCGCGGCTGAAACAAAAATCAGGCCGAGACCAAGAGCCAATAGATAAAGAGCTTTGCGTTTCATTCGTAACCTCCTTAGAGAAATCCTGCGTGAAATGGAATTGAAAATTAAGTGACTGAAATCATGCTCGCGCCATTGGCGGAAAGAATCTGTGATCTGTGTCGCATGGGGATGTGACCGCCCTCACGTAGCAGGGTGCTCCCAATCACATATTTCTGAAATGAAAGAGCGCAACGTGTCTCCCATGTTTTAAGTCCGGAGGCGTCCGGCGCCACTTCTTCTGCCATCCCATATTTCGTTGTGCACAGACAATCCGGCGGCAGAGCCGACGCTGACCCAAAAGTTCCTCTTGCGAAAATAGGGAAGGAGACTTCATGCACCTTTTTGAATTGTGCCAATGGTTGCAATCCACGTCCTGGGCGACGGGGATTCGAGAATCGCTCAATCTATATCCCGCAATTTACACCCTGCACATATTCGGTTTCGTGATTATGGTTACGGCCACCTCCGTGCTGGACTTGCGCGTTCTTGGCTTGGGGCTGCAGAGCCGCTCGATTTCCGATATTGCGTATCTTACGCTGCCATGGGCGCGCGCGGGACTGATCGCAAATCTAACCACTGGGTTCCTTGTTTTCGCAGCTCAAGCGGTGGATATGTTCACGAATACAGCGTTTCGTTTCAAGATCGCAATGGTCCTGGTGGCCGGGCTGAATATTTTTATGCTCGAAAGAGCTATCAAAGGAAACGAAGGAAAATGGCAAGAGCCGGGGAAAACACCGTCCACAATCAAGTGGAGTGCCGTGATTTCTGTTCTCTTGTGGTTTGGAATCGTGGCGATGTCCCGAGTAATTGGATTTACCGGCGCACGCGAATAGGCCAATGCAATGATTCTGAGTCAAGTTGGTTGGCGCTGCTTGCCTGAAAAAAAATAAGGAGAAAACAAGAATGCTCGACCCGATCGCAATTTGTCACTGGCTCGAGGGCACATCCGTGGGAAGCACGATCGCGACATCCTCTTGGATGTTTCCTGCAATTGAGAGTATCCACATGTTTGGGATTGTCACGGTTGTAGGAGCCACTTCCATTCTGGATTTGCGGCTAATGGGCGTTTCCTTACGCAATGACCAGGTCTCGAATGTGGTGAACGGCACATTGCGATGGGCGTTATATGGTTTTGCTCTAATGCTCACTACTGGCGTACTGATGTTCGTTTCCGAGGCTACTCGCTGTTACACGAATACAGGATTCCGCTGGAAGATGCTGCTGCTCGCTGTTGCGGGACTGAACGCGCTGGCCTTTCACTTTTCCGCTTACCGCAGCGTTGATAAATGGCAAAAGGGCGGCACGCCATTTGCCGCAAAGTTCGCAGGCGCGTTTTCGATCTTGATGTGGTTCGGAATCGTTGGGATGGGCCGGTGGATCGCCTTTTTTTAATCGCGCGCATAATTGAGGGAATAGGCAGAACGACAGGCTTTGCGGTGATAATATGATTTTATTGTGCTCAATAAATGAATGGTGACCCTCCGCCTATCCGAGTCTGCCGGGCGAGGATCGTCTAAGTAATTATGGACCGTCGAACGTTCGTGAAAACCGCGATCACTCAGCTAAGTGCTCTGGCTGTGAGCGCTGTGACCGTGGGGACTCCACTCTCTGCCACAACATTCGGCAATCCAGAGGAACCACAGAACGGAATAATCAGTGTTGCTCCAAATCGGCCGCCGCCTGCGGAAACCCTTCGTGAATTTTCTTTAGTCGCGGAGCCCACCCAGTTTGAGATTCCTTCCCTTGGTATTTTTGAAAAATGGCTATATAACGGAAAATTTCCGGGCCCAGAAATTCGCGCAAGGGAAGGCGAGCGATTTCGCCTTTCCATTCAAAACAATCTCCCCGAAGGAACCACGATTCATTGGCACGGGATTCCTTTGCACAACGCCATGGACGGGGTTCCGGATATAACACAACCTGCGATTCCTCGTGCTGCGAATTTCGTCTACGAGTTCGATGCAGCGCCTTCAGGAAGTTTTTTATATCACTCGCATTTCGGCCTTCAGCCCGACCGAGGGCTTGTCGGCCCTTTGATAGTGGAAGAGCAAAAAGCGCACATTCAATATGACCGCGAGTACACGCTGACCTTAAGCGATTTTTTAGCCGATGCACCCAAGCCTTTGGGAAAGGGAATGAATGCAGGGGGTGGTCCGATGGTAGCGCCTCCTTACGTAAAGCTTCTCATCAATGGGCGCCCTCCCGAAGCGCCCTCCGTCGTTGCCATAAAAAGCGGAGAGCGCGTTCGCCTGCGGCTTATCAATCTTTCCGGGGCAACTATTTACCGCTTTGCGATTGGTGGCCATCCTTTGTTCATCACACACACAGATGGAAGGCCGGTCGAACCGTTGCGTGTCGATGCGTTAAATTTGGCACCCGGCGAACGCTACGACGTTTTGGTGGAAGCAAAGAATCCTGGCGCGTGGCCGATCGCCGCTTCTTCCGATAATGAATTGCCGCCCGCACGAGCAGTGCTGCGATATTTGGATTCGAATGAAACGCGGCCGCGCGAAGGCGCTTCGCCCGAGGGCTTGAGCGGCGGGCAGTTGCTCAAATTGGAAGACCTGCGCGGAATGGACTTGCCCGAAATGCGAAAACCGAATCGCACATTTAACTTCACGTTAGCCGGCGGAGAAATGAAGCCGGGCGGGATGATGAGCTCGCCAGGAATGATGACTCAGCAATGGACGATGAACGGTCAGGCCTACCCAAACGCTGAGCCTCTCGAGATTCATCAGGGAGAAGTGATTCGCATTCGCCTCGACAACCAAAGCGCAATGCCGCACCCGATGCATCTTCACGGTCATTTCTTTCGCGTCGGAAACATTTACAAAGACACGACCATAGTTTGGACGCATTCCAAACGCGTGGAATTGGATTTCATCGCGAATAATCCCGGGTCATGGCTCTTTCATTGCCACAATCTGTATCACATGGAGGGTGGCATGACTCGTTTGGTTCGATACTCGCCTGCATAGAATTCACTTCAGATAAAATTCAACTTTTCACTTGGGCTGTGACAGTGGTCACGCCCTGCTGTGACGCGGAATACTGACCTCCCGTGCCCGAAAGTCTACGGTGTCTCTCTGAATCGGACACCTATTCATTTATGCGAGGTGAGACGGGTGCGAACAATAACAATAATGATTCTCTTGCTGGCAAGCTCTGCCCTGGCGGATGCGCCCACGTTTCAGCCAGTCGGTACCAATCTTCAGGTGATGAAAGCGATGGTGATTCCATCGTCG
>Ga0210401_10003941_pt1 | contig 15637 bp, 10 predicted proteins | sample IncBWH32MmetaG_FD_150866 | JGI IMG/M metagenome (GOLD analysis project Ga0210401, IMG submission 150866) | Forest soil microbial communities from Barre Woods Harvard Forest LTER site, Petersham, Massachusetts, United States - Inc-BW-H-32-M | ecosystem: Environmental > Terrestrial > Soil >... | reverse complement strand
GGCCAAACCAAAACAACAAATACGGGTCCTCCTCGCGGATGACCATGCGATTTTCCGCGACGGCTTGCGCAAACTCCTAGGCTCTGATGAGGATATCGTCATAGTCGGGGAAGCTCAGAACGGCGCCGAGTGCATCAAGTTACTCGCGAAGCTGAAGCCGGATATTCTGTTGCTGGATCTGCGCATGCCCGATAAAGACGGGCTTGCCGTGCTCGAAGAAGTCAATTTCGATACGATACCCACTCGCGTTGTAGTACTCACAGCCGCGGAAGATGATCGCGACGTGGTGCGCGCCATGCGACTCGGCGCACGCGGCGTCGTTCTCAAGCAGTCCGCCACCGACTTGCTGGTGAAGAGCATTCACCGGGTTTTCGCCGGCGAAATCTGGCTCGACAACCGCATGACCTCGGAAGTCATGAAGGCGTTCTCGAAGTCTTCGGAATCCGGGCCGCGCCGCGAGAAGCCGCTGCTGAGCGATCGTGAAAAAGAGATCGTGCAACTCGTAGCCCAAGGATTCCGGAATAAGGAAATCGGAGAGAAGCTTTTTATCAGCGAGCAAACCGTGAAGAACCATCTTCACAACATCTTCGACAAACTCGGAGTGTCTGATCGCCTTGAGCTCGCACTCTACGCGATCCACCACCGCCTGATTGACCAAACGTAGCTCCGCCGCTCTCTCGAAATTCGCTTCGTAGAACATGTTGGAATCGGTGTTTTTTGATTTCTTGGTCACTGTGGTTCAAACTGATCATCACGAGCGCGAAAAACAGGTGCGACCCGTATTTTTTACGTATCGAGTGTGCGCGGCTCATACGGTGAAAAAAACTAGGTTTCTCTCGAATAAATGAAGGCTTGCGGTCTGAACAGGCTTGCGTCAATTTTGCGGTTCAGCAATAAGCCTTGTGTTTATAATAGCTTGGCGGGGTGCAGGACGTGACCGAGTACTGCTCTCAACAGCGCCGGTTCTGGTACATCCGTACTTTCAAAGCTTAAATCGATTTTGTATCCGCAGTCCTATTGTCGCTTGGCCCCACCCCGGCTAAACTCTACTTTCAATCAGGAGGCTCCGCCTTGACCGCGTCCGAACGCCGCAATACCCAGCGCTTTCAAATGCGGCTGCCGCTAACCGTCCGATGGACGACGGGTGCGGCGGTCGGCGAGACCAGTACGGAATCCCGTGATGTCAGTTCGCGGGGCGTTTACTTCTTCCTCTCCAAGGATGTCAAACAGGGTTCCGCTATCGAGATCCTCTTGACCTTGCCAAACGAGATTACGCTTGCAGGTCCTGTACGCGTGCGCTGCCTTGGCCGCGTGCAACGGACCGAAGCGCGCGACGAGGGCGCCATTGGCGTCGTCGCCGCGATCGAGCGCTACGAGTTTTTGCGTAGTGACGAAGACCGGAAGCAGTAGAAACGGGTCTTGCCAGTTTTGCATTGTTAGATTTATTACGAGTTTCTTGCTCGCTCACTGCGGAGGCGGGCAGGATGAGCCGGAGTGCCTCGGCCCCTCAGCGGAGCGCTCCGGCTGCTTTATTTCCGCGCATGCCTTACGGCGGGCCGCACAGATGCACGGCTAGCGGGTTTCCGACGGGATCGCGGTGACGCGCTGAAGCGTGCCCCTATATAGAATTCCCGCCAATCATGCGATTCACTTCGGCAGTAACTTCACAGCTAACCCGCTGACCGTGTCGTGGAGCGCGTGCGTCATCATTCCCGGACGCACGCTTTTTCTCCATTGCGCCAGAATGCCGAACAATACGCCGTACACCGTAATCACGACGACGGCTTTCACTCCCTGGTAGATGTGGCACACGCCGAAGATCACACCGGAAAGAACTATACCGGCGGGTGCGCTGCCAATCCATGCGGCGAACTGTTTTTGCAGGTAGCCACGAAAAATGGTCTCTTCACAAATTCCCGCAGTCACCGACAACGCAATCCATCCAGCCACCTGCGCGACGCCTTCCGGGGCAAGAAATCTTAGATTTTGCTGCGAACCTCCGAAATGCAGCAACTTCGCGGTCGCCGCGAGCACGATTAACGCTATGATCCAGAACACCAGCGCAATTGCTAAGTCACGAAAGAAATCTCTCGGGCCCTTCCAGGCGGCGCCCATTACCTCGGTGAGCGGGGTTCCGTGGCGGCGCACACCAAACAATACATAGGCGGTCAGGAACCATTCCCATAACATTGTTGTGGCGTAGAATCCCAGGCGGTTCGGCTGTTGGACGCTGCGCATGGTGCCCGCTGAAAAATACATCAGCTCCGCTGCCCCCAGCAGAATCACCAGGAGAACGACGGTGTGAAGCGCGCCAGCGACGGGCTCGCGCTTCCTGGTGTCAACATCCTGGACGTCGACGACAACGGCCGTGCTCATTCCCTACTCCTTGCAATCCTTGCCGACTTCAGAATCCTACTCGACCTAGCTTGACTATTGCCCCTTGTATACGCAGAGCGCTGCCAAAAGACTACCGGTTGCTGCGTCTCAACTTGCGAAAGCATCGCGAAAGGCGGGATTTCCAGTGCGGATGTTACCTCTAAGCCGCCTGTACTTCGGAGCAGGCGACTTCCTCCACTCTAATAAGCGAGGATGATCGGTGCCCGGGATCCCACCCCCGCCCGGATAACTTTGGTGGCGGCAAAATCCGCCACGCGGGATGAAGTCCGTCCTCTAACGATTTGGGGTTCGCGCTGAACTCGAGGCGTTGATCGACAGGAGTGCAAGGAATGGGATTGGAAATTCAAACGGAATCGATTGCCGAGCTGCAGGCCGCTTTGGATGCAGAGCGCGCCACGGAAGGCCACAAAGCCATTGATGTGCAAGGTCCAGCGGACGTCCAAGTTGGCGAGCCCACGAACACCGCAACGGATTCGCCGAGCGATTTGGGGCTGCGCGAGCACCCGCAGCCGGAAATAACCAACGAGGCTAGCCTCGCCTCCATTTCGATGCTGGAACTCGCCGAAGTACTGGACCAACACCGCATCTGGGTGGAGTCAGCCGGCGAGACGGGCACGAAAGCTGATCTGTGCGGCGTAAATCTATCCAAAGCCGATCTGACCGGAGTCAATCTGCAAGGCGCGTCGCTCCAGCGAGTGAACCTATCTGGCGCGGACCTTTCGATGGCCAACCTGCGTGGCGCAAGCCTGATCCAGGCCGACATGCGGGACACCAATTTGCTGGGGGCGGAACTCCGCGGCGCTAACCTTATGGGCGCCAACCTTTATGGCGCGGAAGGCGTGTGGGTCGGTCGCTTGGGCGGCGCGAATCTGTTTGACGCCATCCTCCCGGAGACTGTGGCCGCTTTCGACAGCTCCCGGGCCATCGAAGACGCCACAAAAATCGCGCGATGGTTCTATTTTCTGATGCTGTCCCTCAGCGGCACTTGCTGTCTGCTGGTGGCCACCACGTCGGATCTGCGACTCATCCTGAATTCGTCAGCGATCCCGGTCTCCCGGCTCGGCAATGTCCTTCCCATGACAGGCTTTTACCTGGGTGGGCCGCTGCTCCTGTTCATCGCGTATGTACGATTCCATTTCTTGTTGTTGCGTCTATGGGGAGGCATGGCGGAACTTCCCGCCGTGTTCGTCGACGGCCAAACGCTGGAAAAAGATGGTCCCTGGTATTTGATGGGGGTCGTCCGCCGTCATTTCCGGTGGATGCGTGATGGCCGCTCGCCGTTCGCCGTGCTAGAGACCATGCTCTCGACAATTCTGGCCTACTGGGTTGTCCCCGCGACGCTCTTCCTGTTCTGGCTGCGCTATCTTGTTCGCCAGGATTTCCGCGGCACCCTGCTGCAATCCGTTTTGCTGACCCTTTCTGTTGGCGCCGCCACTTGTCTGCCTTCCATCGTTTCCAAATTCCTGCGCCCCGGCGAATTGCGCCACCACAAAACCAAGAATCTTCTGCGCCTCGCGTTTATGACGCTGCGCGCCGCCCTCGCCACTGGTTGCGTGATCCTTCTCTTCTCTCTCGGCATCAATCGAGGCCTGCCCTCCGACCGCGACATCGCTCCGCAGCATTCCATCGCTGACATTCGGCGCTGGGCCGCGAATGTGCTCCAATCCATCGGCTATCGCCCATACGCCGATTTGACGGAGGCCGCGCTCTCTGGGCCGCCACCGAACGGAGACTGGAGCGAGCAGGGCCTGGCCGAAGTGGAGGGCGCGCACCTCAACCAGATCAATCTGCGATTCTCCCGCGCCTACCGCGCCTATCTGGTCAACGCCAAGCTCTGGCGCGCAAACCTCGAAGGTGCCTATCTCTCGGAAGCGGACCTGCGGGGCGGCAATCTTCGCGAAGCCAACCTGCGCGACGCGATTCTGGACCGCGCGAAAATCAGCCACGCTTTGTTGGTTTCCGCGAACGCCTCCGGCGCAAACCTTGTGGGCGCGGACCTTCGCGCCGCCGATCTTTCCTACAGTGTTTTCGAAAACGCCCGACTCTCGAACGCGAAGCTCGCGGGGGCTTCACTTTACGCCGTCAATCTTCGCTACGCGCAAATGCTGCGGGCGGACCTATCTCTTGCGGACTTGCGCGACACCAAACTGGAACAGAGCGTACTCTCGTTCGCCAATCTCCAACAGGCCGATCTCTCCTCCGCGAAACTGACGCAAGCCAACTTGAATGGAGCCCAGCTCAAAGGCACGATCCTGCTGGACGCGGATCTCAAGTCCGCCGACCTGCAGGGGGCAGTGCTAACAGGCGCCGTGCTGCGCGACGCCGATTTCCATGGCGCAATCCTGTCCGGCGCAGACCTGCGGGGAACGAGCGGCCTCACTGCCGCCCAAGTCTGCTCCGCCCACTGGCACGGCGCGCTCCTCGACCCAGATATGCAGACCGCAGCACAAACACAGTGCCCGCAGTAAACAGCGTCGAGTGTATGAATTCGGTATCTCTCGGGTTCCGGTAGCTTCTCAGCCCTGCGAGCATTGCAATCGTGCGGTTCGTAGAATGGTGCTGCATGTAACCATGTAATGTTGTGTAGCACGTCATTTCGTGCAAGCAGGAAAACAACATGCCCTCAAAACGGAAAAACGCTGAAGCTCAAACTACTAAAATCAACATTACCTTGAAGTTGGACAAGGATCTCGTGCAAAAGATCCGAGTCTTGGCCGCCGAGAATGGCATCTCTGTAAGTGCTCTGGTCTCCGCTAAGTTGGAAGAAGAACTCAGTCGACACATAGGTTACGAAGAAGCCAAGAAATACGCATTGGCAGTCCTTGACAAAGGTTGGGACCTGGGTGGACGTGTTCCAACGCGCGAAGAAATGCGTGAGCGCTAAGTTTTTTGATCGTCAACCCGGCGAGTATCGTTAGCGCGGGATCCAGTGCGGGTGAAGAGTGAAGAGGCCGTCAACGAAGCCGATCTGGTAGGAAAGAAACAAGCCAAAAGCAAGACTGAGCAGCCCCGAGGCGACAGAGATGCCGCGGTTCCACCCTGCAAATTTTTTAAAGGTGAACGCAAAGGGTAGGGCGATTACAGCGGTGATTAGCATCATCCCCGCAATGGTGCCCACACCAAAGAGCAGGAGATACGCGATGGCTCGCCAAGAATCGCGAATGGTGGCCATAACCAAAAGGGCCACAGCTGCCGAACCTGCGAGGCCATGCACGACGCCGATGACGAGTGGCCGCACAACGTTGTACAGCCCGATTCCGTGAGAAACGCGATCCTGGGAGAGTTTTGAGCTATCGACTTTTGATGTGACTGGCGACCGTACAGGCTGCGCTTTGGCCTCGTCGCAGTCACTGCCTATAATCCCGGCGCCTGGGACTTGTGTGCCGGGGATGAATCTCTCTTGCAGCCAGCGGAGGGTTCCCGACAGATTGAGGACGCCTAGCAGAATCAGCATGGCGGCCACAGCGAATTCCATGGAAAGGCCGAGACGTGGGGGAATGGTGACTTGGAAGAGAATGATCATGGTGCCGACGACAAAAATGGTGAACGTATGACCAAGACCCCAGAGCGCGCCGATGAGTGCGGCTTTCCCAATTCCACGCTGCTTGGTGACGATGGTGGTTATGGCGACCACATGATCCGGGTCGGTGGCATGACGCATACCCAAGAAGAAACTTAGAATGAGAATGGCAGCAAATGAGAACATCACGCCTCCTTACTGATTCGCTTCAGCGAAGCGGCCGGCATTCAGAGGCTCCGCAATCGAAAATCAAGACCACATTCGAATTGACACGATACCCGCCGATATCAACCCGCGCATGGCAATGCCAAAGCCCAGCAAAACGATCATTGCGGCCGAGCCCATTGGGAGCCATCGCTGAATAAGCGGACCTTCCAACGGCAGGCGGGAGGCCATGTGACCCGCATAGACAGCAGCCAGGCCCATGGCGATGAGCACCGCAGCCAGTCCGATACTAAAGGCAACGATTAGAAACAGGCCGAAGCCGGTGCGATGCAGGGCGACAGCGCTCAGTAACACAACCAGAGCAGCGGGACACGGCACGATTCCGCCAGTGATCCCGAGGACCAGCAGTTGCCGGGAGGAAATTTTCCTAGGCTGGCATTCCGGTGCGCTCTTTCGAGCCTCTCCCGCCGCCGAGATTTCGTCGCCATGAGTGTGTGCAAACTCCCCGCCCAGGTAGCGCTGCAGAAACAGGTAGCAACCCATTCCCGCGATAAGGCTGCCGGAGAGAACACCAAGGAAAGGGTAAATGCGGTCGGGCAGAACATATTTCTGAGCGTAGAGGGTTATCGCTCCGAGTAAATAAACTCCGGCCGTATGGGAGATTGTTACGATCATTCCCAGAAGCAAGGCATGCCGCGCGGTCCCTTTTGAACCAACCAGGTATGCCGCCACAATCGTCTTGCCGTGACCGGGCTCGAGCGCATGAAGAGCGCCAAGGCCCGCGGCAATCGCTGCGGCAAGCAATGCGATCGCAAAGTTGATCTGCTTTATCGCCATCAATTCGGTAAAGGAGTTTCGTGGCGTGCTCTGCTGGTTGGGTTTGAGTTGAGCAGGCGGGGAGTTCGCGTCTGGCAGTGATATCGCTTGCGCAGAGATCATCTTGGAGTTGCCACTCCTACCCTTTTTCGAGGGGCGCGATTGAGATGCGGCCGGAGCAGTTGCCGCCGGGGGCGCGATTCCGGGACTCGCTTGCGCAATCGCCGGCGAAGGCCGGTCGAATGACTTCTCGACCGAATAGATGATCTTCGCGTCCACATCCTGAGGCGGGCTGTTAATTAAATCGGTGGGATAGTTCGAAAGCTGATTGCTGCGGTCATGCGAAGGGACCGAACTATTTTGAATTTTGACTCCTTGGTTTGGTGAGTTGACAACCTCTTTCCAGCCCAGGCGGCCAGGAAAGTTCGTGTCGCGATACACGAGCTCGCAGGCCATGACAGCGCATGTTTCGGATACTTGTGCTCGATATACGAGTCCGAATTTCATCGTTGGAAGATTGCCCGCGCCCGGAGAGAAAAGTATGTCCTGCGAAGTGGTTTCCAGCGATAGTGGCTGGCCATTCAGAGTGACAAGCAAATTCTTTCTGAACGCCTCGGCTTGGCTCGATAGATAGGATTGGACGCGCGAATCATCCGACTGAGCGACCATACCGTTCTGCTGCATCTCCTGGAACGTGGGGATCTCGGCCATATCGATGAAATAGCGCACTTCCACGAAGCGGCCTTCGATGGTTATGCCTGCGTAACGGCTAATGCTGAAATTGCCCATGGGATGGGCACTCGAGGGAGCGGGCAATAGGGCGAGCGTGGCGGCCACGGCTAGAAAGCAACGAACAACTCGCGTTCTAGCGAACATTCGAAGCCTCTTGCTGGCTGACAGCGATTTCGTTCTGTGTCAGCTGGGACAGTGTCTCGACGGCCTTTTCGGCATTGAGAATGTTGAAGTGAGGATTGGTTGCGAGCGCTTGTCGCAAGTAGTTTTTTGCCTTCGCGGAGTCGCCTAGGCTTTCGTAGATCATTCCGGCGTGAAAGAACAATTGTGCGTCTTTTGTTCCTTGGCTAAGAGCGTGAAAGATCGCGTCAGCAGCTTCCTGAAACTTGCCGTTCTTGTATAGGGACCACGCGAGTACATCCCAGCTATAAAGGTCGTGGCGGACTTCCAGTTCCTTGCGAGCGAGTTCCAGGGATTCGTTAAGTTTCAGGTTGTGATCGGCATAGAAGAGCGCCAAATCTCGATTGTGAATTTGTTCGTTGATTTGACTCAAGTAGCCGATGAACTCGACGAGCTCGAATTGCTTTTTGGCTTCTTGTGCGTTGCCAAGTTTCTGATAAACATCGCCCAGCGCTGCTGCATATTCCGGGTACGGCACCGCCGCGATGGCTTTCTTGAAAAGATCAACTGCATCCGTGTATCTAGCTTGCGCGGCGCGGACCTTGGCCAGTCCTGCAAGCCCGCGGTAATAGCCGGGATATTGGTCGAGCGCTGCGAGATAAGCCTTTTCCGCGGAGGCCATTTCTCCTGTCTGGAAGAGCTCTTCGCCAAGCTGGTATTCGCTCCAGGCGATATTCTCGACAGGCATGTGCATCTCGATCGCCTTTTGTATCGCGCTACGCATGAGATCTATAGCGCCTGCAGTGTCGCCAGCGATGAATCGAAGGAACGACGTGCGGGTATCCCGCTGGTAGGAGAAAGCTAGTTTCTCGTCCTCGGAGCCAAACACGCTGTCCAGTTTCGAATAGGCTTGCGAGGCGCCCGCGTAGTCGCCCATATCGGCGAGCGCGTCACCCGCGATGGCCCACGGTGATGGATCACCCGAACCGAGTGCCAGAGCTTTCTGCGCCCAGGCCAGTGCATCGTCAAAGCGGTGTTCGGCCATGCAGACTACGGCCATTTGGGTCATCGCGAAGGCTGCCGCGGGGTCGTCCGAGAGAAGATCCAGCGATTTTTCGAGCGCGCCTTTGGCTAGCTCGAAGTCAGCGGCATCACCGGTTTCTCGACCCTTCTGCAAATACGCTGCGCCCAGTCCGGCATATCCGGCGTAGTCCTCCGGGTATCTTCGGACGCGGGACTGCAGAGTCTTGATCAGATCGTTCGTGGAGCTTTGCTGGGCTTGCAGCCGCCCGGGTTGCACCAGGTAAATCAGCATAAACATCGGGAATACAATCTTTCGAATCATGATGCCCTCGCGGCGTTGTCGGTCTACTTTGAGTTGCGGGCTTCGGCCGAAGTCGTTGCGAGCTTTTCGAGAGCTTCGCGCGCAGTACCGGCCGTATCGGATGATGGATTCAGTTCGAGGGACGCTTTTAAGAAGCGCGCCGCGGCGGAGCTATCTTTCAAACTCTCGGCGATCGCTCCAGCGTGATAGAGCATCGCTGCGTCGCGGACGCCGACGGCGAGAGCTTTGGCGATCTGCTCTTGCGCCTCTTCATAATGGGCACTCGAATAAAGCGCCCAAGCGTAGGCGTCCAAGGTGTTTACATCGTGGCGCTTGGCGATTTCGCCGCGCGCGATGCGCAGAGCTTCGGCGGCGTTGTGCCCGTGCGCGAGGTAGTAGAAAATGAGTTCTTCGTTGGCGTTGTCTGCTGAGTCGATCGTGTGGCGCGCACTGGTTTCGAACTCCTGGTATACAGAATCTGCTTCGGCCGTCTGGCCGGCGTGTTCGAGAGTTTCCGCCAAGGCAAAGCGGCTTGCTGCGGTCGGGAAATTCTGGTTGCGCTGACGGAGCAGTTCCACGGCTTCCGAATAACGCTGCCGCGCTGTTTGAACGCGGGCTAGGCTTTCCAGGGCCTGGTAATAGCGGGGGAATTTGTGAAGTGCGGAGCGAAGTAGACTTTCGGACTCATCAATGTGGCCGACTGATAATTGCAAGTCCGCCATCTGGGTCAATGTCCAGGCCAAGTCTTCGGTTTGAGTTGGAGGCATTTGCTGATAGGCCTGAGAGAAAAAGATCATCGCACCTTCGGTATCGCCATACAGACGGCGCAGAGAAGCTCCGCGCAGGAGCGCTGGAACATTCCCGGGGCGGAGATCCAGCATCCACTGAACCGCTTTCTCGGCATCGGCGTACTCACCAAGCTCGATCGCGGCATCGGCGATGAATCCGTAGAGCAACACGTCATCTGGAGTCTTATTGTTCAGCGTTTTCGCGAGATCGAGCGCCCCCGCGAAGTTGCCGCGACCGAGAAGGATCATGACTCGCGCTTTTTGCCCTTCGAGGTTGCCGGGTGTTAGCTCCAGAGATTTGTGAACCGCCGTCTCCGCCTGATCGTAGTAGCTCGGATCGGCAGTCTCACGAACGCGGTTGACGTACCCTACTGCGAGCTCGTTGTAAGGTTGGCTGCGATCCGGATGCGCTTTGATGGCGGCCTCGGCCCACGCGATTTTCTGCTCGGCCGGCATGGCGGATTTGGGCGGCGCCTGTGCGTAGATTGCGGGCGCCAGAAAGAGCGAGAGAACTGCCAGACCCAGATTCTTCATTTTCTTTTTCCCCTTTTCGCTTCGAACGAAGTCCGAAGCCGCGCGGGTTTCGCCGCGCGGCCACGGGTTGAGCCTCTACGACACGGGCCCGCCTCCGGGCTCTCCTGGATCGATGTGGCGGCGATTACGGCCGCTCGGCGAATCCGCGAGGAATGGGAATTGCGTCCGGAAAGGCACGTCGTTCACGTTCACTCCGTCGCCGAGGCGATTGTTGGGGAAGACGTTGAAGCCGGGAACCAAGACACCGCCGACCGCTACGCGCAAGGTGATGTCTACGGCGTCGTCAAACAAACGCCGCCCGTTCGGATAGCCGGCGGGATCGCCTCCGATCAAACCGAGACGGCTTGCGCTTTCAGGCGGTGTTGCTGGAACGCCGGTGTTGAGCCGCAGCAAGTCTGCGATCGGCCCTGCGGGAGTTCCTGGTGCCGCGATTGGCGCAGCATAGGTAACCAGCGGCAGCAAGTCGTTTCGCGGTGCTGGCGGAATTTTCAAAGCTCCGCCATACAGCGCTTCGACGATGTGCGCGATTGCTGGATCCAGGTCGAAGTGAGCGAACTGTTTGTCGTTCACGGGCTTGTCCATACTCCACCGGTCTTTCGAGCCGATACCGATCACGAGTTCGTTGATGAGCGAGTTGCCCATTCTCTGCACCTGGCGGTAGGGACCGAAATTGTTTGCTGGGTTCGGAGAATTACGAACGGTGACGCGCGGCCTGGAGGTGGTTCCCCAGATGCCAATCGTCGCTGCGGGCGAGGTCGCCGGTTCAACTTTTCCGGTGCTCGTGAGCATCCCGATCGGTACCTCAAGGGCGATGGTGTTGACGGCATAGCCCGAGACCGTATCACTCGCAAAGTTCTGGTTCGCCGCGTCCTCCGCGTCGGTGAGGACGCCGGGGATGCCGCTGCTGAGAGTGCGATAGTTTACGGTGTCGAAGGTAGCGCCGAGGTCGATGAAGAAGGGATCGTCCACGGTGCCGGCGAAAACCGATATGCCGTTTTGAAGGTGGTAAGTGCCAGCATTAAACAGCATGTCGTAATCCATCGTTCGTGGACCGTTGTTGGTGGGCACAGCGAAGAATGGCGAGCCATCGGAATTGGTGAGTTGCGTCGCTTGTACATCGTCCGCGTCATCGTCGCCGTCGCCCTTGATGTGGTGAACCATGGTTACGGTGTAGGTTTGCCGGAGATTCAGGCCAGGATTGTTGAAGTCGCGAATCTGCGGGGGTACGACGAGATTCGAGGTTCCCGGTTGATTCGCGCCGTTGTCGCCGATGCCCGCCAGCCCGACCGGTATGTTCGGAATCTGGAATTGGGTTTGGAAACGGATTTGAAAGGTGATATCCGCCAGAGCGTCGTGATTGTTATCGACGTGGATCTCATAGAGGATGTCGGGATCGAACGGAAACCAATTGGGGCCGTTCGCGGGCTCCAAGAGAGGATCAACGTTGAGAATCAGGGTGACCTTGGAGGGAGTTGTTTTTGGTTGCTGATTGGCGCTGTAGCTCACAAAGGCGTAGAGGTCGGTGATATCCGCTTTGTGGTCAAGCGCGGTTATAGGAGCCTCCCGGTGGCTGGAAGCGAATAGGCCGGGTGGCACAGCGATCCCCACCGCCACGAGCGCGGCGAGGCAACTTCGTAACCATTTCATCGGCAATCTCCTTTAGTTTGTTGCTACCCGCCCACACCCCGGAGTGAATCCCGCAGACGGATAGCAAATTGATGAGGCAGACTGTGCGCGCTGCAGGTCCACCGGAACCCATTGGTTGGAGTTCGTGTGGTAATACGCGAGGAGGCGGCGATTCGGATGTGCGCCGCGCTAATTTTTATATTTTATTTACAATGTTTTTCGGAATAGCAGGTTACCGGAGAGATTTGACAGTGGTGATTTCTATCGGACGCGCAGATGGGGCAGCTTCGCAGCGAGGTACGCATCTCCGCTCAGTTCACGTGGTGGGTGCCAAAACGATAGGTGTAGGAAGCGCTGACGTAAGAGCGCAGCCGCACGCCTACAATGCTCATCAGCGGACTGGGCTCGAGTTGTTCGGTGGTTTGGCCTGTATAGCCTTTGGCGATCAGGAAGTTCACACCCAGGTCCATTCGGCCCTGTTTGAACGTACGCAGCAGCGCGCCGCGAACTTCAGTGTTTGGCACACCGATCGCATCCGAGCCCGGCACACCAGAAATGAGTTCGCCGAGCGGCTTTGCTCCGACATATTCGAACTCGCCGCGCGCGCGCAAATGGAATGGAAGATGATCCAGCGTCGCCAGCCCATCCACAATCAGGCGGGGGGCTTCGGGCGTTGGCGTGCCGTCGGACAAATCGCGGGCGTCCGCTTTTGACACGGAGGCTTGCAGCAAACCAAAGCCAAAGTAGTGGCGCGCCGCAAATGTCAGGTAACGCAGCCGGCCTGGGCCCTCGTCAAACTGCAATCCGGTATCTGGATCAATCTTCGCCAGGGAGGCTTCGGTAGTAGTGTGACCCAGGGTAATTCGGAAATCCGTTCTGGCAAGCGTCTTGCTAGCAACGAGCTGATAGGAGTGCGAACGGCTGATCAGCGTGCCTTGAGCCGTCCCGGTACCAATTCTGGGATCGTTCGTGAAGAAGGCTTCCCCGCCACTCAACGACACGTTGGGCAACCAGGAGGGCTCGCTTGGCAGGAAGGACACGGTGGCCTTGGGATTGTTCACGCCGGCCCAGCTCTGAAACGAGTGCGCTGCAACGAGAAGGTCGTCGTTGCTGAAATCAATTTCGTCACGTCGCCACCCGAGATAGAAATGTAAATATCGATCCAGCGTGCCTTGCGCGGCAATATACGGCGAGAGATCTCCGATGGTGATGTTGTTGGCCGACACTTTCTGAAATGGGCTGTAGACGTTTGGTTCGGCCGGGTCGAAGAAATCGTAGTGGTCCAAATCGTCGCGCCGCGGAGCATCCCGCTGGTAGTCGAGTCCGGCGAGCAATGATAAGAAATCGCCAAACTTCTTAAGGTATGTCGCGTTGCTGCCGGTGACCGTGCGGAACTCGCTTTGGCGTATGAGGCCGTCTCCAAAATTGGAAAAAAGCGAAAGGTTGTAGGTGCGGAAGAAACCCGAGAGCTGCAGTTGCTGCGAACTGGTCAGTTGCCAAACATCATTCAGTACAATCTCAGCAGTATGGGTTTGATCCTTCTGCCGGGGATCAATGGTGTCGCCAGGAACAGAAACGCCCAGCGGCACGAGGCCGGGCACATACGAAAATCCGTAGTAAGCGATGCCAAAGAGTGTAAGTTTGTGGCCATCGAAAATAAACTCGCGGAAGCCGTTCCCCTTGAACTGTTTGCGATGTTCGAGCCGATCGAGAAAACCGTTGCCATAGGAAGCCTGTGCCAGAAACCAAGAATGAGCATTCGGACTGAAACCGGTAACAAGGTCAAGATCTCGATAGTCTCCGGTCAGGGTAAAGAAGGGATCAAACTGAGCGCGCAGTCCATACGTTGCCGAAAGATTCTGCGAATGGTTGCCTTCGCGCACATTGAACGCGCCCCCGTCTACTTGAACGCTACCGATGACTTCGGGAACAAGAATGTTCGGGTCGGCGTAGCCGTTGCCGTGGGCATTGGCAGACAAGTTGTTGGAAACGAGATAGCTGCCGACTTGGATGTACGAGGCGATGGGTTCGCCGTGGTCTCCGGCAACGCCCGGCGCGAAATATTGCGGCGCTTTGATTCCGCCGGATGCGGTCTCGATTGGCAATCCTGGAATGGAGACCGGCGCTCCGGGTCGCCCGGGATTGGCGTCGAGTGTTTCCTCTCGAATGATGAGGCGTTGTGCAGGATCGGGCCTCGCCACGTCCGGTTCCAGCACATCACTCGACACTCTGACTTCTTCATTCGTCGCCGCGATTTTCAGCTGTATGTCGGAAGTTAGAGACTCTCCAACACGGACAATGAGGGGCTGGCTCACGTCCTCAAAGCCGGCGACGCGCAGCTCCAGACGGAATTTGCCCGCCGGAATTCCGCTAAAGACGAACATCCCATCGTTTCCAGTCGTGATTTGCTGAACCAGTCTCCCTTCATCGGTGAGAAGCCTCACCGTCGCATTTCCTACCGGGTGGGTTTGCGGGTCCGTGATGCGTCCTTCAATGTTCACGGCCTGTGCGCGGATGACGCTGGGGAATGATAGGACGCCGGCGAGAAAGAAAAACCATGCAGCGACATCAATGACATGATGCCAGACACTTTGCAGGCGGGAGGTACTTCGTACGCTTGTGACGCAGAGTTTCATTCGACTTCGTTGCCTGCCTTCGGGTTCTGCTCACCATAATCCTGAAGCGACCGTACCTCGAAATCGGACGTCACTCGGACGTCGACACCGAGCCATAAACCTGGACTTAACTTCTCGAAGACCTGAAGCCGTCGAGACATATTAAGGGGAAATCGCGCACAGGCGGCGAATTGATAGGGCAGACTGCCTGCGCTGCGGGTCCGCCAGGGCCCCCTTGGACAAGATCAAGTAGTAGTACGCGGGCCCACGATGATCTGGATGCGCTCCAAACAAATATTGTTTGCCTCGCTCCCAAGTCAGACTCGGTGCCATTCAGCAGTCGCAGCCATGGCTCGACCTTTCGCGAAGCAACGTATGCTCAGCTCGAGCAGTCGCGAGAGGCCTTATACTGTCTTATCGACGCTGCATTCTCAGGTGTGGCGGTCGGTTATACCTTACCCCTGACGGTTTGAGAGCATCGGCGTAATCGAAGACTGCAGACGAAATGACGGAATGGAACGCGCCAGGATACGCCAAGATTGCGGGCCTTCAGGAGGCGATGGCCGCCGAAGTGCTCTCGCTGCTCGATCTCAAAGGGACCGAGAGCGTGCTGGATTTGGGATGCGGTAACGGCAAAGTCACGGCGGAGATTGCAGCGCGTGTTCGGGAGGGGACTGTAGTTGGCGTGGATTTCTCCGCGGATATGATCGCCTTCGCATCGGCCCACTTTGGCCCGACCGTCTTGCCCAATCTTCGATTCGAGGCCGGTGACGTCCGTCATCTGCGGTTTCGAGAAGCATTCGATCTTGTGGTTTCTTTCAATGCGCTCCATTGGATACCTGACCAAGACAACGCACTCCGCTCGATCCTTGCTTCGATGAAACCCGATAGTCTGGCGCAACTGCGCCTGGTCCCCGCCGGTAAGCGCAAGAGTCTTGAAAATGTGATTGAGGAAACCCGACTATCCGCAAATTGGGTTCGTTACTTCAAGGACTTTCAC
>Ga0210401_10003940_pt1 | contig 15643 bp, 14 predicted proteins | sample IncBWH32MmetaG_FD_150866 | JGI IMG/M metagenome (GOLD analysis project Ga0210401, IMG submission 150866) | Forest soil microbial communities from Barre Woods Harvard Forest LTER site, Petersham, Massachusetts, United States - Inc-BW-H-32-M | ecosystem: Environmental > Terrestrial > Soil >... | reverse complement strand
CAGCCGGGATTGCCGAACAACACGGTCGTGTGCATTTTCTTTCATGTTTTTCTCAAGCATGTATTCGACCATGCCCTGACCAGGGCGGACAAAAATGATACGTTTCTAGTGTCGATTCCGGAGGGCTTCGTTCGTCGCCCTGTAGAGAGGCAGTTCTTGCGCGTTGCGCAACTACCGGCAATTTAACACCGAACCTAACTTACCAAGGAGATCGTCATGAAATTTCTGAGCATGTACAAATCCGTAGAGAAAGGCAGGCCCCCTTCGGAAGAGGAAATGTGCAACATGGGCAAGCTGGTCGAGGAAGGCATGAAGGCGGGCTATTTGCTCGCCGTCGAAGGCTGCATGCCCACCGCAATGGGCGCGCGCGTCCGGCGCTCTGACGGCAATATCAACGTGACCGACGGGCCGTTCAGCGAGTCCAAGGAGGTGGTCGGCGGCCTGGCCATCATTCAGGCGAACTCCAAGGAAGAAGCCATCGCACACGTCAAGAATTTCCTGAACTACGTAGGCGACGGCGAGTGTGAGCTTCGGCAACTATACGAAGCGCCGCAAGCACAGAGCGCAGCGAAATCCTGACGGACCTCAGCTGGAACACGGTGTCGCTTGCACTCGCAAGGCCTCTTGCTTAGCCTGAACTTGCTAAGCAGGAGGGCTCACCGTGTCCGTCGCTGATACCCATCGCGCCATCGATGCCGTGTGGAGGATCGAGTCGGCCAGGCTCATTGCCGGCTTGGCTCGAATCGTTCGCGATGTTGGTGTGGCCGAAGAGTTGGCGCAGGACGCCCTCGTCGTCGCGCTGGAGCGCTGGCCGGAGTCAGGCGTGCCGGATAATCCGGGCGCGTGGCTCATGGCCACCGCAAAGAATCGCGCCATCGATCACTTTCGCCGCACCAAGCTACTCGAGCGCAAGCACGAGGAACTGGGTCGCGAGCTGAAGTCGCAGCAGGACGTCGCTATGGCGAATTTCGACACCGCAAATCTCGATCACGATATCGAAGACGATCTCTTGCGTCTTGTGTTCGTGTCATGTCACCCGGTGCTCTCGACCGAAGGTCGCGTTTCACTAACACTTCGGTTGCTGGGTGGCCTGACCACCCAGGAAATTGCCCGCGCCTTCCTGGTACCCGAGCCCACCGTCGCACAGCGCATCGTGCGCGCAAAGCGAACACTCACCGAGGCGCGCGTTCCTTTCGAGGTGCCGCGCGGGCCGGACCTTGCGGCCCGCTTGTCGTCCGTGCTCGAAGTGGTCTACCTCATCTTTAACGAAGGCTATTCCGCGACGGCCGGCGAAGACTGGATGCGGCCCGCGCTCTGCGAAGATGCGCTGCGGCTTGGGCGGATTCTGGCAGGGTTAGTTCCGAACGTGCCGGAGGTGCACGGGCTGGTCGCGCTGATGGAAATCCAGGCCTCTCGGTCGCATGCTCGCGTCGGCCCGAAGGGCGAACCCATCCTGCTGCTCGATCAGGACCGCACGCGTTGGGACCACGTCTTGATTCGCCGCGGCCTCGCGGCGCTGCAACGCGCCGAGGAACTTGGCGGCGGACTTGGCCCATACGCGCTGCAGGCCGCCATCGCCGCGTGTCACGCCCGAGCGCGCACCGCCGCGGAGACGGATTGGGAGCGCATCGCGGCGCTCTACGGCGCCCTGGCACAACTGATGCCCTCGCCGATCGTCGAGCTGAATCGCGCCGTCGCGGTCGCCATGGCCTTCGGTCCAGCGGAAGGCCTCGAAATCATCGATGCGATTGCATCGGAACCCTCATTGATGGCCTACCATCTGTTGCCCAGCGTCCGCGGCGACTTCTTGTTTAAGCTGGGCCGCTTCACGGAAGCACTGGCGGAGTTTCAGCGCGCTGCATCGCTCACCCACAACATCCGCGAACGCGAATTCCTTTTGGGCCGCGCCCAAGCGTGTACCGCAGATCCTTCACCGCCCGAGCCACATTGAAGTTCTCCTGCTGTTACGGGGCGGCTAGCATCCAGGATGTGACCTTTATCACTGAAAAGCGCTAAGCTGTAGCCGCGTCGCCCGCCCAACGCTCTCTAATTTGAGATGGCGACGGCGTCCTGCGAGAAAATCAAGATCATGAAAACTAGGACGAATTTACTAACGCTAGCGGCGGTTTTCGTTGCTTTGTTCACGGTTTGCTTGCACGCGGCTGTTCCAAAGTCCGCCCTGGAAGTCGTGGTGCTGGGTTCTGGCGGGCCGCGCGCCTTCGGGAGGGGCGGCTCGAGTTTCATCGTGGAGGTCGACGGCGAACCGCGAATATTGGTCGACGCCGGGCCAGGAGCGTTCCTGCGGATTGGAGAATTGAACCTGGACGTCGGAAAAGTAGACACCGTTTTGCTGACGCATCTGCACATCGATCACAGCGGTGACCTCGCCGCCTTTTTCAACGAGCGGGCGCTGACCAGCGACGGACCCATCGCGTACCACATTTTTGGTCCCGACGGCGCCGGCTTATTTCCCAAGACCTCGCGATTTGTCGACCTGTTGGTGGGAGCTGACGGCGCGTTTGCCTACCAAAAAACATTCGGCGCTCGCGAATCTTTTGTCGTCCGTGATCTGCTGATTCGTCTCGATTCCGCGAGCAGCAAGATTGTGGACGACAACGGTTTGGTGGTAGAGGAGATTGCCACGCATCACGACGACTGTCCGTCGGTGGCCTATCGTATTTCCTACAAGGGCGTTGTGGTCGTTTTCTCCGGCGATATGGATGCATCCGCGCTGCCGAATCTGGTGCAGCTGGCAAGAAACGCGGATCTGTTGATTTTTAACTGCGCCGTGCTGGACCCGCCGGATTCACCGTCACAGTTGTACGCCCTGCACACGCCACCCAAGAAAATTGGCCAAGCCGCCCGCGACACCGGCGCAAAGAGCCTGTTGCTGAGCCATCTAGCTCCAGACGTGTTGGGACAAGAGGCCGCCGTGCGGAAATCAATCCGCACGTCCTTCACCGGACCGATTCAGTTCGCGACCGACAAGTTGCGCGTACCCGTTGGAAAATAAGCGGCACCGGATGCCCCGCCCTGTAGCCGCCCTCTCCGAGAGGGCGGGGTTTAGAGTCAGCTCCGCCCAACAGTCTCTGCCAATCTCCACGCTGCGTTTACGTACGAGCTCATTTGCACTCCAAGAACGACCAGCCCTCCGGCCTCGCGCCGGCACACGTGTTGACTCCAAGCCCCGCCTCTCACCCTTCGGGGCTCGGCAAGAAGACAGCGGCTATAGGTCTCGAAGGTATACTTGGATCGATGAAGATCGTCCTGATTTCGACGTACGAGTTGGGCCGCCAGCCTTTCGGCGTGGTGTCCCCAGCGGCATGGTTGCGCAACCGCGGCCACGAGGTAGCGTGCTTTGATTTGACGCGTCAGGAATTGGACCAAAACGTGGTTCGCGCCGCTGCGTTGATTGCGATTTATTTGCCGATGCATACGGCAACGCGATTGGCGGCGAAATTGATTCCCTCGTTGTGCGAACAAAATCCCGCTGCGCATGTCTGTTGCTACGGCCTCTACGCGCCAATGAATGCGGAGTATTTGCGGACAATGGGTGTGCGAACGATCTTGGGCGGAGAGTTTGAAGGTGGGTTGGTTAGTTTGGCCGAGCGCATTAGTGCGCACAGCGACGGCGGAGAAAAACCCTCCCACGCTCAGAGCGAACCGGTCTCCCAGGAATCCGCAACGCGGCACAAGAGCGTCGCCCACGCCGACCACCCGGCCCAGCCTGAACCTATCATGTCACTGGAGCGCCTGGCATTCGAGGTGCCCGACCGGTCTGGGATGCCCGCGCTCGCGAAATACGCTCACCTGATTATTCCCGGCGGCGGATATCGCGTGGTCGGATCGACCGAGGCCAGCCGCGGCTGCAAACATCTCTGCCGGCATTGCCCAATCGTTCCGGTTTACAACGGCGTCTTCCGCATTGTGAGTCGCGAAGTCGTAATGGCAGACGTGCGGCAACAGGTGGCGGCGGGCGCCCAGCACATCTCCTTCGGCGACCCGGACTTTTTCAACGGAATACGCCATGCCCTGGAACTCGTTACCACATTTCATTCCGAATTTCCCGATGTGACCTACGACGTCACCATCAAGATCGAGCATTTGCGCAAGTACGACCAGCATTTGACAGCCCTCCGCGACACGGGCTGCCTCTTCGTGATCAGCGCGGTGGAATCCGTAGACAACAAAATCTTACAGCGCCTGGACAAAGGCCACACCCGCGAGGACTTCTTGCATGTAGCGCGAAGATTTCGTTCGTTAGGCGTGACGTTGCATCCAACATTTGTAGCGTTTACGCCGTGGACAACCATGGATGGCTATCTGGATTTGTTACGCGTCCTGGCGGCCGAAGAGTTGGTAGAGAACGTGGCGCCGATCCAGCTGGGAATTCGCCTGCTGATTCCCGAAGGCTCGCGCCTGCTGGAGTTGGAAGAAGTGCGCCGCGGAGTTGGCGCATTTGACGCCGAGTCTCTGGTCTATCCGTGGAAGAATCCGGACGTGCGTGTGGACGACCTCAGCGATAGCGTCCAGGCGATCGCCGCAGACGCCGACCGGAAAAAGGAATCGCGGTCGGTAGCGTTCGCAAGGATCTGGACGGCGGCCCATGCCGCGGCTGGAATCTATGCGCCTGAATTGGCGGGGCTATCCGGCACGGCAGTGCCATTCTTAAGTGAGCCCTGGTATTGCTGCGCCGAGCCCACAAAGGAGCAATTGGTTTCGATTGGAAGCGCGGCAAAGAAGCCCGCCGAACCAGCGACCGTGAGCGCCGACGGCTTCGTCTGAAATGTAGGCGCCGGGCTTCAGCCCCGCGAACCAAGCCGAGCTCGTATCGTCCCGGGCCCCAGCGGCAATCGAAACCCGGCGAACCCTTTCAGAGAAAGGCAGCACCAGTGAAGCGCAAGCAAGTATTAGTTTTTGCCAGCAAGCTGGGATACCAAACCCGCAGCCTCGACGAAGCTGCCCGCAAACTCGCCGTGGATATCCTCTTTGTGACCGACCGGTGCCACCAACTGGACGATCCCTGGGGCGATCGCGCAATAGCTGTCCATTTCGAGTCGCCAGATGCGGCGGCCTACGCAGTCTTAGAGGCGGTCCGCGCCGACGCCCAGCCCGTCGATGGAATCCTGACGTTTGGCGATCGACCCGCCGTCGCCGCGGCCCACGTCGCTCGCGGTTTAGGTCTCGCTTACAACCATCCCGCAGCCGTCCAAGCGTGCCGCAGCAAATTGCGCACGCGTGAAGTGTTTCGCGACGCAGGATTGCCTGGGCCGTGGTTTCGCACCGTAGCGTTGCATCCCCTACCCGAGCCCGCGCTTCTCGGCATTTCCTATCCGTGCGTGCTCAAGCCGATGTCGCTTTCGGCGAGTCAGGGAGTCATCCGCGCCAACACCCGCGAGGAATTCGTTGACGCCGCGGAAAGAATCCGAAAGCTGCTGGCATCGCCCGAAATTTTGGCCACGCGCGAAGCAAATCTGGATCAGGTGATCGTCGAAGGTTATCTTCCGGGAAGAGAAGTGGCCGTGGAAGGTTTACTGACCGATGGCCGACTTCGCGTGCTAGCCATCTTCGACAAGCCCGATCCGCTGGAAGGCCCATATTTCGAAGAAACTATTTACGTGACGCCGTCGCGCCTAGCGCCATCGGAACTGCGCGACACCGAGCGATCCGCGATGGATGCCACGCGGGCTCTGGGCCTGACGCAAGGCCCTATCCACGCGGAATTTCGCATCAATGAACAGGGAGTGTTGCCGCTCGAGGTTGCCCCGCGGCCGATTGGCGGCCTTTGCGCGCGCGCCCTGCGATTCCAGCACGTACAGGACGGCGCCCTGGAAGACATGATCGGCCTCGAAGAGTTGTTGCTCCGCCACGCGGTGCATTTGCCGGGCGCCGATTGGCCCCGCGAGTCCAAGGCCTCCGGCGTGATGATGATTCCAGTTCCGCAGAGTGGGGTCTTGGAAAAGGTACAGGGAGAAGAGGAGGTACGCGGGACACCGGGTGTAACTGACTTGCAGATCACGGCCCGTCTGCACGACTATATTGCGGCTTGGCCCGAAGGTTCGAGTTACTTGGGCTTTTTGTTTGCGCGTTCGCAGACTGCCGCAGAGGTCGAGATGGCGCTGCGCCACGCGCATGCGAAATTACGATTTACCATCGCTCCGCGACTCGTGGTGGAGCACCCGGCGACCAGAGGCATGATCAGGTAAAAACGGATTGCGCTGACTGGGGCCAGCAAAACTGGCGAGCGAAGCCATCCGGGAAAAATCAGCCCTTGGCCTTGGGCGCCACGTAACCTTCCGGAAGCTTCGATCCCTCACCGAAGAAAAACTGCTCCATCTGTTCTTCCATGATTTTCTGCGAGTTCGGATCGAGCGGGTTAAGCCGGTATTCGTTCATCACCATCTTCGAATGTTCAATCCAAAGCTTCCAGGCATCCTTTGATACGCTCTCGTACACGCGCTTGCCGAGTTCCCCTTTCCAGGGGATGCGATCGAGCCCCGGCATCTCTCTTCCAAACTTCACGCAGTGCACCATGCGCGAGCCGGGCTTAACGGGTTCGTTCGGCGCTGGTGTAGGATCGCAAGATTCATTCGCCATCGGGGCTCCTGGAAAACACCTGAATTTCGACGATACCCCAAGCAGGAGGGAAATTCCACTTCGGGGGTGAGAAGTGCGGCACCAGGCGCTTAGTCATAGCGCGGAGCGTTTGGCATCACTGCGAGCGTCACGGTAGAATGATTCTTATACATTTAGTTGATGATTTCTTTACTGCCTAGCCAAATATTTTACCTCGGCATGCCGGCCGTGGCTTGGCGCCGCGAGTTCGACAATTTAGTGGCCGCGAAAGCCGTCGATAGGTTATGGGCAAAAGATGTGGCCCTGTGGCGGGGCCCCGAAGCCCAAAAGCGATCCGTAGGCGGGAATCTGGCTTGGCTCGATTTGCCGGACCACATCGGCGCGTATATGGAACGCGTCGCACAATTGGCGGCAGCCACAAAACAGGAAGGCTTTCAGGACGTGGTCCTGATTGCCATGGGTGATTCCAACCTGGCCGCGGAGACTTTGTTAAACACACACGCAGAGAAACGATATGGAAGAGTATTTCTTTTGGACAGCACCGACCCCAGCGCAATTCGCGCCGTCGATAAACGGCTGGACTATGGAAAGACGCTGTTTGTTGTCGCCAGCAAATCCGGGAAGAGAATTGAGACCCACGCGCTCCTGCTCTATTTCTTGAACAGGCTCAAAGCGCAGGGCTGTCGCGGTAACCGAAGTGGATTCATATCTATCGGTGCTATCGAAAAACTACGGATTTCGGGCCACCTTCCTTGATTCACCGGGCATCAAGGGCCGTTATTCATCTTTGATTCATTTTGGACTGCTACTGTCCGCGGTTTGGAACAGCGAGCCGCAAACCTTCGTGTCGCAGGCCGCAGCCATGCGCGACGCGTGCCGGCAGTCCGCTGCTGTGGACAAAAACCCAGCCGTGGGACTTGCTGCATTCCTCGCGGCCGGCGCGCTTGATGGGAACCACAAGCTTCTTCTGCTGGGTTCAAGGAGCATGCGGAATTTGACCTACCGGATAGGGCAACTGGTTGGCGCAAGCATGTGCAAGAACGGGCATGGATTGCTTCCGGTATGTAATGAACTCCCCAGATGGCTGGAAATTTATCGTCGAGGCTTCAGCGTCGCGATTCTAGCGATGCGCGAGGACGAGAAGTCCGAGGTGAACGAATTCGAGACGCTGCTAAGGAAGGCCGGGCTGCCAACGGTGTCGATCGAGATAAATAACCCCGACGAGTTAGGTGCGGAGACGTTCAAGTGGGAAATCGCCACGGCGCTGGCATGCGTCCCGCTGAACGTGAATCCGTTCGATGAGCCGGACGTCCAGGAAAGTAGGGGAAGGGTCTCCACCATACTTGAGATACTCTCCACCAAACACCAACGGCCGACTCGTACCGCGAGGGTCCGCGAGAAGGGAATTGAACTTTACGCGGAAGCCGAGACCCGGCTTCAGATTTCGACTTTGAATCTCTCCGAGGCGTTACGAACTTTCCTGGAAGCGCAGGAGGCCGATGGATATCTGGCGATCATAACCTATGCCGGCAACCAACCCACGACAGATGCTGCGCTCGGCCGATTGCGCGAACAGCTCGCTTCGCGGCTGCAAATTCCCGTGTTACTGAGCTCCGGTCCTCGGTATCTTCGTAATTTCGAGCAAGTGTATAAGGGTGGGCCATCCAGGGGACTGTTCTTGATTCTTACCACTGAACCGGTGGAGGATATCGGCATTCCTGGCGCCGGATATACCTTTGGACAGCTACAATTGGCTCTGGCGTTGAGCGACTTCGAATCCCTGGAGTCGCGACATATGCTGGTTATGCAGCTGCACTGCACTCAGGGCCTGGAGCTTGACAGAACTCGAGCACTTAGTTCAAAAGCTCTAGCAGGCTGCGGAAAAAGTCTTTTTCTTCAGGAGGTCGGTGCTTTAGCGCCGACGTAAACTGCGTGCTCTCAACGGGCTTCAGCCCCTGAAGGAAGCTTTTTCTTCTTTTTGTTGCATTTTTCCGCAGCCTGCTAGGTCACGCTCGCGGAGTCCACCGGAATCGAGGGTCGCGGGTGGCTTACCGAACAAGAGTATTTAAGGAATGACTTCGAGGCGAGGTGTTGCGGGCGTGTCCAAAATCACTACGCTGTTTTGGGATATCGGTGGAGTGATCCTGACCAATGGTTGGGATCGCGCCTCGCGGCGCGAAGCCGCCGATGTCTTTCATTTGGATTGGGAAGAGTTCCAGGACCGCCACGAACTCTCTTTTCCCGCCTTTGATTCCGGGCACATCACTTTGGACGAGTATCTTGATCGCACGCTATTTTATCGAACCCGCTCGTTTACCCGGGAAGAGTTCACGGCCTTCATGTTCTCGCAGTCCAAGGAATTCCCACAATCGAGAGCGCTCCTGAAACAGGCCGCGCAATCCGGCAAATACTTCATCGGAGCGATTAATAACGAACCGCTGGAACTCAATCAGTACCGCATTGAGGCGTTTGACTTGCGCCGCGATTTTCTGGTTTTCTTCAGTTCGTGTTACGTGCATGCGCGCAAGCCCGAAGAGATGATTTTTCGCGTGGCACTCGAGGTTACCCAGCGGCCGCCGGAGCAATGCGTGTTCATTGACGACCGTGCTCTGAATCTCGAGGCCCCTCGGCGATTGGGCATCAATGCCATCCACTATCAGAATGCCCAGCAACTCCGCTGTGATCTGCAAAAGTACGGCGTTGAGGTATAGTGTCAAACGCCGTTCATCGCCAAGCAACGCCTGAATTTCACCCGAGGGGAGACCGAAAACCATGGACGCAAATCGTTCCGGAGGCGGAAATGGCTGTGATGCATGCACCGTGGTTTTGTTTGGTGCGTCCGGGGACCTCGCCAAGCGCAAAGTGATCCCCGCCATGTTCGACTTGGCCAGGCACAACTCCCTCGGTCCTCAATATGCGATTGTGGGCTACGCGCGCACGCCCATGAACGATGAAAGCTTTCGAGGCTCCATCGGCGATGCCGCCAAGAACATGTCGGAAATCGGACCGATCGATCCCAAAAAATGGGAGGAATTCGCGTCGAACCTTTATTACCAACCGGGGGAGTACGGCAAACCCGAAGATTTCGTTAAACTCGCACAGCGCATGAAGGAGTTAGAGTCCGAAAAAAAGCTCGCAGGCAACCGGCTATTCTACCTTTCCACGCCTCCCGAGGTGTACAAGGACATCGTTGAGCAGCTTGGCAAAGCGGGACTCGCCCGTCCAACTTGTCCCGATTCCTGGGTGCGCATCATCATTGAAAAGCCGTTCGGCCGCGACCTAGCTTCCGCAAAAGAGTTGAACAAAATCGTGCTGAACGTCTTTGAGGAACATCAGGTCTACCGCATCGACCACTACCTCGGAAAAGACACCGTACAGAATTTATTGGTGCTGCGTTTCAGCAACGGCATTTTTGAACCCCTCTGGAACCGCAACTATGTCGATCACGTTCAAATCACCGCCGCCGAGACCCTGGGCGTCGAAAGGCGCGGCGGATTTTACGAAACCACTGGCGCGTTGCGAGACATGATTCAGAGCCACGTCTTGCAACTCACGTCACTCGTCGCGGTGGAACCTCCCGCATCCTTTGACGCCACCGCGGTACGAAACGAAAAACTCAAGGTGCTGCAGTCCATCCGGCCGTTCGATCTGGGAATGGTCGCGCAGTCGGTGGTGCGCGGGCAGTATGCCTCCGGCCAAATTGACGGCAAGCCCGTTCCAGGGTACCGCTCCGAACCCGGCGTCAGCCCCGCGTCTCGCACCGAAACCTTCGTTGCCGCGCAAGTGTTGATCGACAACTGGCGATGGGCGGGCGTTCCATTTTATTTGCGCACCGGCAAGCGCATGGCGAAACGTACGACCGAGATCGTGATTCAGTTCAAACGTGCGCCACATATCGTATTCCGCGAGCGCGACGTCGAGGCCAATCGCCTGGTCCTCAACATTCAACCCGACGAGGGGATTTCTGTCTCGTTTGGCGCCAAGAAGCCGGGACCCGACATGGCCATCGGCAACGTCACCATGAATTTCAGTTACCGCGAAGGATTTGGCGATGGCGCGCGAAGCGCATATTCAACGCTGCTCGGCGATTGCGTGCGCGGCGACGCCACACTATTCGACCGGGGTGACAGCGTCGAGGCCGCTTGGGCGCTGGTCGATCCCATTCTGGATGTTTGGAGCGCGGCGAAGACCGCGAACGTACCGCAGTATCCAGCAGGGAGCTGGGGTCCACGCGAATCCGACGTTCTGCTGGAACGCGAAGGCCGACAGTGGTTCAATTCATAGCCACAGCTGCAAGCGCATAAGCACACAGCTCGAAGTAACGAACTAGGAACAGGGGGAAAGGTGATCCTTGCCGGTGACGTAGGCGGCACGAAGTGCAACCTTGCGCTTTTCTCGGAAAAGCGCGGGAAGCTGACGACCGTTTTCAAGCAGCGGTTTGCGAGCAAGGAGTTCGCGAAGTTCGAGTTGATCGTGAAGGAATTTTCGCGGCAAGCGGCTTCCCATTTGTCTAACGATCGCGTGGTCGCGGCAGGCTTTGGAGTTGCCGGACCGGTGATCGAAAATCACGTTCGCGCGACCAATCTTCCGTGGACCGTGGATGCAAAAATTCTCGAGCGGGAATTAAACGTCGAAAATATCGTGCTGTTGAATGATCTTGGAGCGACGGGACACAGCATCGAACACCTCGCGCCTGAAGAATTCACGGTCCTGAATGCGGGAAGACCGGAACCCGGCGGCACCATGGCGTTACTGGCGGCGGGCACCGGACTCGGGCAATCTTTCCTGGTTTGGGATGGGAAGCGCTATCGCATTGCGCCATCCGAGGGCGGGCATTCCGATTTTGCACCACACACCGAACAGCAGATCGAGTTGCTGCGCTTCATGCGCCGCCGCAATCCGCAGGTCAGCTGGGAGCTGATTCTCTCCGGCCGCGGCTTCCGCACCCTTCATGAATTTCTTGCGCCGGAAGTGAAGCACGCTTCCTTCGAGGACCCCGACGCGGATCCCGCGCCGGAAATCACGAGCAAAGGCTTGGCCAAGACCTGCCCGGTCTGCGTGGAGACACTGGATTTGTGGACTTCCATCTACGGGGCAGAGGCCGGGAATCTTGCGCTTAAGGTGCTGGCGCTCGGCGGGGTTTACGTGGCCGGCGGCATCGCGGTCAAAATCATTGAGAAGATGAAGGACGGAAAATTCGTCGCTGCGTTTAAGGACAAGTGGAAATTTGAGAGTCTGCTCGCGAATATTCCGGTATCGGTGGTGTTGAACGAGTCCGCTCCGTTGCTTGGCGCCGCTTACGAAGCACTGGCTTCGATCCGCAGGTAAAGCTCGAGGATCTTCGTAAGCTTCGTGGAAGTGCTGGTTACAGCTCGCCGCAAGATTCCCCGATTCTTGAAACCTTCCTGGAATGGGGCCCGCACCGTCGGAACTCAGGATAAAAGTGGTGTGCCCGGCAATCACCTGTGGTTCGTGGCGCCCACCTCGACAGTGTTAAACCTTAGGTTGTTTGGTAAGCTGTGCGTTCCAGCTGTATTTTGCGCAGAAAGATTGCGCGGGTTAGAAAGAGAACGAGGAGCTAGACATGAGCAGCGCAACGACAACACAAGCGATCGATTTGCAGAATTACGTTGGTGGCGGCTGGCAGCAATCTGCGGCCACCGAATACGTGGACGTCGCAAACCCGGCGACCGCGGAAGTCCTGGCGCACACCCCGCTCTCCACCGTCACCGAAGTGAATGCCGCAGTGCAGGCCGCTGCCGATGCATTTCCCGCTTGGCGGCGCACTCCGCCGGGTGAACGCGTCCAGTATCTGTTCAAGCTCAAAAATTTGCTCGAAGAACACATCGATGAGATTGCCCGCTTGATCACGCGGGAAAACGGCAAGACCTTTGCCGAAGCCAAAGCTGAGATGCGACGCGGTATCGAGAACGTCGAAGTGGCCTGCGGCATTCCGATGATGATGCAGGGCTACAACCTGGAGGACGTGACGCCGGGTGTGGACGAGATGCAGATCCGCCAGCCCCTGGGAGTGGTGGCCTCGATTGTGCCGTTCAATTTTCCGGGGATGATTTCGTTCTGGTTTTTGCCCTATGCCATCGCCTGCGGAAATACCTTCGTGCTCAAGCCGTCTGAACGCGTTCCGCTGACCATGCACTATGTAATGGACTTGGTCGAGAAGACCGGGCTGCCCAAGGGCGTTGTCAATCTCGTGAACGGCGGACGAGATGTGGTGAATGCGCTGTGCGACCATCCGCAGGTTCGCGCGATCAGTTTCGTCGGCTCGACGCCGGTGGCGAGACATGTTTACGCGCGCGCGGCGGCCAGCGGCAAACGCATGCAGTGCCAGGGTGGCGCGAAAAATCACGTGATCGTGTTGCCCGACGCGGACATGGAACTGGCGACTCAGATCATCAGCGATAGCGCGTTTGGGTGCGCGGGGCAGCGGTGTCTTGCGGTGTCCGTCGCGGTGACCATCGGCGAAGCACAGAAGAAGTTTGGTGAATCGATTGCCGACGCGGCGTCCAAGATTCGCATTGGCAATGGTCTCGACGCGGGCGTGCAGATGGGCCCGGTGATTAGTCAGGAGAGCAAGCAGCGCATCGAGTCGCTGATCGGACAAGGCGTGGGCGATGGCGCCACAGCGATTGTCGACGGGCGCAACGCCAAAGTGCCGAATCACGAAGGCGGCAATTTTCTAAGGCCGACGGTGTTGGACGGTTTACCGGCGTCGAGCAGTCTGGCGAACACGGAAATATTTGGCCCGGTGTTGAGCCTGGTTCACGCAAATTCGATTGATGATGCGATGGAATTTTTGGCCAAGAGTCCTTACGGCAATCAGGCGTCTCTGTTTACGACCAGCGGCGCGGCGGCGCGGAAGTTTCGCTACGAGGCGCCAGCGGGGAACATTGGGATCAATATTGGCGTGGCGGCTCCCATGGCTTATTTCCCGTTCAGCGGATGGAAGGAAAGCTTCTTTGGCATTTTGCACGGGCAAGGGCGCGATGCGGTGGAGTTTTATACCGAATCGAAGATCGTTGTAGAACGTTGGTCGCGCCAGGAGACCCGGAAGTTCTAACGTGATGAGCACTGAACCAGTGCGACCAATAGCGCCGCTGCAACTCGACGTCAGCGAGCGGATTGAGTGCGCGCAGACGCTGGCTTCGCGGTTCTATACCGATCCCTCGATTCTGGAGATCGAAAAGGCGCGGATTTTTCGACGCACCTGGCAACTTGTCGGGACGCTCGATCACGCTTGCGACGAGGTTAACGGCTTGAAGCGGACGATTGCCGATCGCGAGACTTTTTTCACAGCGGAAGTCGCAGGCGAGCCGATTCTGGTGGTGCGCGACAAGGAGGGCACGCTTCGCGCCTTCAGCAATGTGTGCCGACACCGGGCTGGGCCTATCGCGTTGGGTAGCGGGTGCAAGAATGTGCTGCGATGTGCGTACCACGGTTGGACCTACACTCTGGATGGTCGATTGATCGGGACGCCGGATGTGGAGGGCGTTGAATTTTTCGATCGCAGCACGATGGGGATGGTGCCGCTGCGGTTGGAAACCTGGGAGCAGTTCATCTTCGTAAATTTCGACCGCGGTGTCGAGCCGCTTTCGGCTTATTTCGGAGATATTCCCGAACAGGCGCGGGGATTTCAGTTTGCAGGTTTGCAGTTTGCGGAGCGGCGCGACTACGTGCTTAATTGCAACTGGAAGGTGTACGTCGATAATTATCTGGAGGGCTATCACATTCCTATTGCGCACCCCGGGCTGATGCGCGAGATCGATTATTCGCAATACCGGACGGACACATTTCGATATCACTCGCAGCAGTTTGCGCCGATCCGGGCGATGAAGCCGGAAGATGCAGGCGAGAGGTTTTATGCTCCCGCGAACGCTACGCAAGAGGCCTTGTACTTTTGGATTTTCCCCAACTTGATGCTGAATATTTATCCGGACAATGTGTCGACCAACTTGATCGTGCCGCTTTCTCAGGACAAGACACTAACGATTTTTGAGTGGTTTTTTCACGACATTGCGTCGGCGAAAGTACAAGAGCGGATGAAGAAGGCCATTGCTTTCAGCGACGAGGTGCAGCAGGAAGATATTGGGCTGTGCGAGAGCGTGCAGCGGGGGTTGCAGTCCGCGCTATACGACCGCGGGCGTTATTCGGTGAAGCGGGAGAATGGCGTGCATCATTTTCATATGTTGCTGGGAGAGTTTCTCGGCCAATCCTAGAATCCTTGGTTGATCGAGATCGCGTTTGCATAGTGACTAGCTGATTACCACCCTCCCTCGTATTTTTTGTAAGCATTCATTCTAGACACTTACGTGCCCCTTGGAGTCTGTAACTTACAGATTGTATGGGCTAGATTCTAGGAATTCTATAGATTTCGTCGCGTTGTAGGCCAGAAATATGCCAGAAATATGCCAGAAGGTCCCGACCTCAACCGCGAGACGGGCAAGCCACGGCAGCCCTTTCTCCTACTTTGTCCTGCCATTCCGGCCTCCTGATCATCTAAGTTGTGGAGGTGCCCGATGGAAAACTCAGGAACGACTCTTAGAATGTCCCTTCTGCGGCACTGACAATCCACCGGAAGCGGCTCGCCGGAACGACGACGCTCCTACGAAGCGATCTGTCGGAGTTGCGGGAAGAAGTTCTCCGAGACCGTGCAACTGGAGTGGTCGGCCAGTTAGGTCGATGCCAATTACGAAGAACGACGAGTCGCGGCGTTTCTTGATCATGGCAAGAGTCCGCTCGATGACTCGACGACACGCCGCGTTCTTATCAACCTTAAGTTGTCCCTCTAACTGATCCAGGAAATCGGTGTTCATGATTTAGGTCCAAAATGTGTCTTGCGCGGCGGCCAGCAGGCATTTCTGCATTACCACCGGAGTCGAGAATGGTTGAGAGTGCCGCTAGAAGATCATGCGTACTAGCCTGCTTTCTCTCAATTTGGTGCCATAAAAGGGCACCAGAAACAGCCCCCGCAACACGTCTTTCAACAATGCGCGCTGCTGGTTGAAGCTCATCAACCCGCGCCAGCCGAGCTTTCCGAGAAGAGAGAGCC
>Ga0210401_10003937_pt1 | contig 15655 bp, 21 predicted proteins | sample IncBWH32MmetaG_FD_150866 | JGI IMG/M metagenome (GOLD analysis project Ga0210401, IMG submission 150866) | Forest soil microbial communities from Barre Woods Harvard Forest LTER site, Petersham, Massachusetts, United States - Inc-BW-H-32-M | ecosystem: Environmental > Terrestrial > Soil >... | reverse complement strand
AGGACTGCGAGATCCGCGCTCTCGAGGACTACCGCCTGGTGTTCAGCTCGGCCAGGAAACCGAGCGTGCCGAGCAGCTAGGTCTCGGCGGGCGGCTGGACCCGGGTGCCGATTTTGCTGGGGGTCGTTGCCGGCGCCGATGAGGAGTCCGTACAGGTGGGAGCCGAGCGAGCCGAAGAGCTTGCACGGATAGGTGGGCCTTGTCGCGAGCGGCGCTGCAGTGCGTAACCGGCAATGCCGGGGAGCGAGGTCACCGATCTGCCCGTCAGCCCAGCATCGAGTCGGTGTCCCGCGCCACGTCAGCGCTGATCCGGGTGGCCGCTGCGCTCGCATCGAGCGGTACGGGTGCCTCGGCGAGGGTCCCGGCGAGGGCTTCCAGGGCCCGGGCGGCGAGCGGGCTCCACTTCTTGATCCAGCCGGAGAGTACCTCGGCGTTGGCGGGGGTGTCGTCGATGAGGTGCCGCAGCAGGGCTGTGGTCCACGCGCGATGCCAGCGCGCGTCCTCGTCGAGCGAGAAGTGGATGCTGGTCAGGATCGGGTCGCCGTTGGCTGTGGCGAGGGTGCCGGCGATCTCCTGGTTGACGAGCCGGTCGAGGCGGGGCTTGATGACCAGGTTGGTGACGGTGAATGCTTCGCCCCAGTCGTAGGCGATCAGGGCCCGTTCGATGAGTTCGCGCAGCGGCTGGAACGCCGCGGCGTCCTCCCAGGCCGCCTGCTGTCGCCGTGCTGCCCCAGCGTCCAGCGGCGGGCCGCTGAGCTGCACGGTGCGGTACGCGATCCGCTGGACGCGGCGCAGCTCGTCGGCGGCCTGGAACGCGGCGCAGTTGGTGACCCGGGACGCGGGCGCCATCTGCGCGACGTAGGCGGCCAGCATCTGCAGCCCGTGCACCGGATAGCGCAGCGGGGCGTACCAGCGGTCGAGGAACCGCACCCACTCTTCGGCGAGGTCCCGGTCGTACCCGGTGTCATCGATTTCCCGGAACAGGCCGTCGATGACGTCTTCCCGGCTGTCCTGCAGCTGGGTGTAACCGCGGTAGGTCGTGCGGCGCGGGTCGGAGAACTGCTTCCAGTCGCGGGCTTGCAGCGCGGAGCCTTCCCGGTAGCGGTAGTACCAGGCGACCACCGGGTTGACGGCCGGCAGCTCGAATCGCCTTGGGTGGTTGTAGTGCAGGTCGGTGCTGACCAGCTCGTACTCGGTTGGGACGCGCCGGCCCGCCGCGAGCCGCGTGTAGGTCTTGCGGCCTGGCGGGCGTCCTACTGGTCCGGTCATCGGCCACCTGTCCGCGGAGCGGCGGTTTCCGCTGCCGGCTCGCGCGCGAGCCGCCAGACGGCACCGTCCTCGGTCAGCTGGATGACACCGGTGAATGACGACATCACAGCCTCGAGGTCGCCGGGGAACCGGATAGCCGAGCCCGTCGCGGCCTCGAGCCCCGCCCGCGACAGCCGGCAGACCCGGGGGACCAGCACCCGCAGGTATGCCCCCTCGTCCCGGACGAGCACGTCCGTGTTCTCCTCCTCGATGACCGAGACGACCGACCACGCGAACGGCGTGGCGTGCAGCACCGGGCCCACCCCGGAGCCGGCGTCACCGGATGTGCTCACTCGTCCTCCTCGACGCTCACGAAGATCCGCTCGCCGTCGAGCCGCACCGGGTAGCGGTGCAGGCAGGCGCTGGCCGGGTTCACCCCGCGACCGGTCCGCACGTCGAACTCCCACTCGTGCGCGGCGCAGGTCAGGACGCCGTCAGCCAGGACGCCGTCGGACAGCGGGTTCGCCAGGTGCGGGCACCGGTCCGCGTAGGCGACCAGCGTCCCGTCCAGGTTGCACAGCAGCACGCCGACGGCGCCGAGGGTCACGGCGTGCATCTCGCCCGCCCAGATGTCGTCCAGCGTCCCCGCGTACCGCCACATGGCCATGGTGCTGTCACCGTCGCTCGACCGTGAAGATGTCACCGTTTCCGAGCCCGGCCGCTTTGATGGTCGCGGCGGGATCGAGGATGCCGCCGGCCTCATTGCGCACCGTGACAGGTCCGCCCCGCTCGGGCGCCAGGCCCCAGGCCACCAGCTGACCGGCCAGCTGCGCCACGGTGCGCTGATCGGGGGTGACGATGACCCGGCCCAGGAAGTCGTCGCTGGCGAAGCCGAACAGGTAGACGCGCATCGTTGCGCCCTCAGCGCTTCGGAACGGGGTCCAGGCGCCACGGGTCCAGGCCGCGGCGCAGGTCCTTGCCGGTCTCGACCGGCGCTTCGAGTCCCATCCACCGGTGCAGGTCGGTGAGCTTGCCGGGCGCCTGCCCGGCGACGATGCGGTCGACCACGCTGTTGTGGCCGGCGAACCGCGACCTCTCCTGCTTGAAGATCCAGCGGCACGGCTCGGAGCAGAACAGGTAACGGCGGCCGTCCATCTCCAGGGTGCAGGCCGTGTTCCGCCCGGGCCGGATGAACAACGCGGGGAGCTGGCACAGGTTGCACAGCGCGGGCAGCCCGTAGGACAGCGTGCCGGCCTCGCCGCCGGCCTCCCAGCGTCGCTCGAGCTGCTCCCAGAGTGCCCCGTAGGTCTCCTCCCACCGCGGGTACTTCTCGTTCAGCCACTCGCGCTCGGCGCGGTCGGGCATCGCGACGTCGAACCACAGCGTGGTCCGGTAGGTGTACAGGCCAAGCTGGAAGCTGTGGTGTGCGTAGTCGAGCTCTTCGATGAACAGGTCCCAGAACCAGGGCTTTTCGAGGTCGAACTCGGCCAGGTTCTTCATGAACTGCTCGGTCACCCACTCGGTCATGAACTCCTTGAACGAGCGCGTCCGCGCGCTGACCGGGGCGAGGTACTCCATGGCGGTTCCGCTCAGCGCCAGGAACAGCCGCCAGCACCGCCACCACATCTTGTGGATCAAGTACTGGGCCCGGTCGCGTGAGCCGTTCTCGATCAGCGCCCGCAGCACGGGATGGCCGATCTGGGCGTGGCGTGCCTCATCGGTCTGGATGCTCGCCACCATCTTCTCGAACAAGTGATGATGGGCCCGGTCCGCCATCGCCGCCATGGCCATGAACTGCAGGTTGGTGAAACCCGTCTCGAACACGAAGTTGAGCTGGACCGCCAGGTCGATGGCGTCAGCAGCGAGGAACATGTCATCGAACAGGTGCCGGGCGGCGAGAATCACCCACTGGTTGGTGTGGAACGCTTTATGGGTCCAGTCGAAGTTGCCGTCGTGGGCCAGCAGGTCGTGGCCGATCAGCAACGGGATCTGGGTGTGACGGATCTCATCCAGCGCCCCCAGCGTGGCCATCGTCCGCCAGGCGCTGTCGCGTCCGAAGCGGGCCATCCGCAGCTCGGCCACCGCGCCCGCGTACTCCGCCAGGGCCACCGCGCCGTTGTGGAACTTGACCAGCTGAACCCATCCGGCGTCGAGGTCGTCGAACAGGCGGGGCTTGCTGAGCGCCGCGCGCACACCGAGCACGGCGGCGTCCTTGTCCCGCTGGTTCGCGACGTACTCACGGTAGGTCGTGCGGTAGGCCTCGTTCCAGTCGCGCCACGCGTCGTGCGTCAGCCAGGGGCGGCCGCTGATCTCCTCCGGGAAGAGTTCCCGCTCCTCGACGTAGCGGGGCGTCCAGTCGACCTTGCGGGCCAGGTCTAGCCAGTCATCACGTCGGAGTACCACTGTTCCGCTTCCTTGGTTACCGGAATCACCGTGCCGGTATCGCGCTGCACCGCCTTGGCCAGGACCTCGTCGGGTGTCAGGTAGTACGGGTTCTCGATCACCATTCCGCCCACCAGCATCCGGGGATGGGTCATGACCAGGTTGACGAGGGCGCCGCTCCCGAACTGGTCCATGTCGTAAAGGCACATGACGACCTGCGGGTAGAGGGGCAGGTACCGGTTCATCTCGGACTCGAGCATCAGCAGCTCGTTCATGTCGGGTATGACGTCGCGCCGCGACCATGTCTCCACCACGCGCACGGCGTCGAACTGCCCGGCGTACATCGCGTCGGATATCGCGGCCTTCCAGACCCCGATCACCTCGTCGGCCGAGAAGCGGCCTGACCGCAGGTACATCTCGGACGCGCCGATGACCTCGAGCTGCTTGCCGGCGGTGAGCGCCGCGGCTTCGCCGCCTGGCCCGAGGGTCGAGACGATCTGTCCCGGCGCGGTGCCGTCGATGACGCAGATGCACTTATCACCTGACGCCAGGCCGGCCTGCAGGAACGGGATCAGGATCTGGTTCCGCTCCTCCTCACCGGAGAACACCCCGCAGATATGATCGCCCGGATCGGCTTCGAGTCCGCCGACCCCCAGAGCGACGCGATTGGGCACCACATCACGACCGATCGGGAGAAGACCGTTCGAGCGTAGATCCGCAGTTCCCCGCAGTCAACGAGGCGAACATCGGCCTATCCGGGTTTCGCGGACGCCGCCCTGGTGCTGCCCCTCCGTCGGTGCTGCCCCTCCGTCGGTGCTGCCCCTCCGTCAGGTCCTAGTCCTTCGGGCCGGGGCGGTCGGTGAGGTCGTCGATGACCAGGCCGAGCCCGATGCCCATCAGCCACGCGTCCTTGGCCAGCGGGATTCCCTGCTGGGTCGGGAAGAGACTGCCCTGTTTGCGCATGCCCGGCGTCCTGGCGTACAGGCCGAGCAGGCCGCCGGAGTACGCCGCCAGCCCCGCGCCGGCCACCGCGGCTGGGACGACCGGCAGCAGGGCCGCGCCGAGGGTGATCTCGCCTACCGCGAGCAGCCGGGTGAAGTCCGCCGGCTTGAGCTTGTTCACGAACGGGTAGGCGCCGGCCGCGAACTCGTGCAGCTGCGCGGCGGCCTCCTCGTCCGCGCGCAGCTTGCCGATGCCCGAGTTGAGGATGAACGCCCCCGTCGCGACCCGTTGCGGCAGGTGGTGTGCCTTCGCGGAAAACCGCATGGTTCCTCCGTGCTCATAGAACGATGTTCAGGGCGAGCCGCGGCCCGCAGCCGCGGTGGACCAGCACGGCGATTTCATGCCAGTCCACGTGGTCGGCGACGGCTTCGGCCAGGGGCCTGGGGAACCCCAGCCGGATGAGCTGGGCCGCCCTCCAGTCGTGGAGCTCGCCCTGGTCGATGACCTCGTGCCAGGCGAAACCACCGCGGTCACCCGCTCCGCCTCCCTGGGCTGGTCTTCGGGAGAAGTTGGACCTTCCGATGTGGCGGATCTTGCCCTCCTGCTTCACCTCGGCCAGCGCGCCGATCAACTCGGCGATGGGCACCTTCGGGTCGGGTCGGCGGAGCTGGTACAGGTCGATCCGGTCGAGCCGCAGCCGGGCCAGGCTGCCCTCGCAAGCCTGGCATAGGTGCTCGGGGCGCCCGTCCGGTACCCAGCGCCCGGGGGCCCGTACTCCAGTCGGTTCACGGTGAGATCGCCGCCGACGTCGATCATGCCCGCGGCAGCTGTCGTCACCGTTGCCTTCATGGACGTCCCTCTCTAGCCGGTTACCTGGTCGCTGCAGCGACCGCTAGTCACAGCTTCCCGGCGGCGCGACGCGAGCACATCCCTAGTCCGGCTAGTTCCCGAGGACCTCCTCCACCCAGGTGCGCAGGCTCACGGCCGGCGCCGCACCGGCCCGCTGGGCCGCCGCCTGCCCGCGCCGCAGCACCATCAGCGTCGGGATGGCCATCACGTCGACCACGACCGGGATCGATGCCACATCCCCAATCCGGCTAACGGCGGGCATCAGGCCTAGGACTGGCGCAGCGCCTCCAGGGTCCGCCACGCCCGGGTGGCCAGCTGCAGGTTGAACTGGTTGTCTGGGCGGCTGAGGTCGTAGCCGGACACCTGCCGGATGCGGTTGAGGCGGTACTTCAGGGTGCTGCGGTGAACGGAAAGCGCCTTGGCCGAGGCGTCGTAGTTGCCGCCGCACTGGAGGTACTCGCTCAGCGTCAGGACCAGTTCTGTGCCGCGCGCGGAGTCGTGGTCAATCAGCGGGGCGAGCCACTCGCCGACAAAGCGCTCCATCGAGGAGGTGTCGTTCGCCGAGGCCAGGACCTTGTAGACGCCCAGGTCGTCGTAGAGCGTGCTCTGCTCGGGGCCGCCGGATCCCTTCTGAATGCTCATCGCCAGCTCCGCCTCGCGGTACGAGCGCGGGAAGTCCTCCACCGCCTGGCACTGCCCGCCCACCCCGATCCGGCAGTGGCCGCCGTGCAGCTCCGCGACCACGTGCTTCCTGAACTGATCCCAGGGAGCGGCCGGCCCGGCCAGCACGATCACGTCATGCAGCCGCGGCGCCAGCAGCGACCCGACCCCGACCGCCTTGGCCGCCCGGCTCACCGCGTGGAAGAACCTGTCGATCCCGTCGGCGGCGTTACCGTCGGCCAGCACGACGCGGTGCGGCCGGCCCAGGTCGTAGCCGAGGGCCTGGGCCCGGTTCATGATCCTGGTCCGGTCCGCCCCCGCCACCAGCTCGAGCACCAGGTTCAGGCGCAGCCGCGCCGCGGTCTCGGTCAGGCTCTGCAGCCGGGCCAGCTCCATGGTGAGCACTGTGGTGGCGTGCTCGATTGCCACCCGCTCGAAGTCCCCGGCGGTCCCGCCGGGGTCGCGCAGGACGAGCACGCCCATCGGATCTCCGCCGAGCACGGCCACTGAGACCAGCCGATCCTCGTCCCGTACCGGGCTGCCGGCCGCCATCGCCCGGACCAGGAACTGTTCCCGCTGGCGCGAGCCGGCCCTCGCGTAGGTCTCCGGCTGGTCCGGGCCGGCCCACACACGCAGGTTGCCGAACCGGTCCTCGATGGCCACCGCGCGGTCGGTCAGCTCGTACACCGCGCGGGCGATGCCCTCCTGGCCCTCGCCCGCCAGCGCGACCCTGGTCAGCCGGTCGTGGATCTCCATGCCCCGCTGCAGGGCCAGGTTGGCCGCCTGCAGCTCCTCGGCCTGCTCGCGTTCCCGCTGGTGCAGGCGCGCGTTGGCCAAGGCGACCGCGGCCTGCTGGGCCAGCACCTGCAGCAGGAAACGCTCACTCTCGGCGGGCGGCCCGGCCGCCCCCACGATCAGGTAGCCGGCTGGCCCGTCCGGGCTGACCAGCGAGTAGGCCCACCCCCACGGCAGGTCGGCCAGCTCGACCTGACCACCACCCGGGGGCAGCCCGGCGGTGACCAACTCGGCGGGCAGCGGGCTCACCGCCGCGGCCCCCCGGCCGGGCACTGCGACATCCTGCCGCCGGCCGTCGAAGTAGATGCCCTTGAACTGGCATCGCCCTAGCGATTCGACCGCGTTCGCGACCATGTTCAAGATGGTGCCCTGACTGTCCTGCTGGGTCAGCAGCATGGCCAGCACGAGCAGGCTCCGCAGCGCGGAAAGCTGCTCGCGGGCCGGGCTGTCCCCGTCGCTTCGGCTGCTCGCCATCGCCTAATCCGTATCCCGGGCATGTCGCGGCCGGGAGAAGGCGCAGGCGTTGCCGCCGCCGGGAGTCGCGCAGGCCCGGATGTCCAGGAGAGCAGACGCTGCCGCCATGAATCTCCGCTCGTCAACACGATCCTAGGCCGCCTGCCCCCGGAAGAACATCGCGGCTCGCAATTGCTTCCAGTCCCGGGCACTACCCGGTTGCGTGATGTGACCAGCTCCGCCCGGGCGCAAGCCCGGAGGCGACGCCGAGAACAGGTAGCGTGTTCGTGTCCTCGCGAGCTACGCGGCGCGGGCGCAGGGCCGCGCCGAGCGCGCCGCCCGGCGTCGGGATCGAAGCAGCCAGCCAGGCCAGGCTCACCTGGTCGGCCACGCCGGCCGGGTGCCCGAGGATCAGGCCGAGCAGGTCCGGGTAAATCGGCGCGGTCCGCATCCGCCTCAGAACTAGCTGGTCTGATGATGTGCGGCCCACCGCCCGTGGCGAGCATGGGGATATGCCAGCACAGGAGGATGCGAGCATGGCCGTGCAAACCGATCCGCACCTGAGCCTGGTCCGACCGGTGACACCGCGGACACCCGAAGGCTGCGAGGAATGCCTGATCCTGGGGTCCACGTGGGTTCATCTGCGGCTCTGCCTGACCTGTGGCCACGTAGGCTGCTGCGACTCTTCCCCGCTCCGGCACGCTCGCGCCCATGCCTTCGCGATCGGGCACCCCATCGTGCAGTCGTTCGAGCCGGGCGAGAACTGGCGCTGGTGCTATGTCGACGAAACCTATGTCTGAACAGCGCACCGAACCCGGTGCTCGCGAGCATGAGCCGGCCCTTGAGTTCAGCGAGGATCTCCCAGAGACTCCTGACCTGCATGGGGCCTATCCCCGCCTGGATGATGCCCGGATCGCGGCGCTATCCGCGCTGGGCCAGCGCCGCGCTACGCAGCCGGGAGACATCCTGTTCCGGGAGGGAGACAGGAACTGCGACTTTTTCGTCGTCGTGGCCGGGAAAGTGGCCGCCGTCGAGGGGTACGGGACGCCGGAGGAGCACGTCATCAGCGTCCACGGTCACGGCCGGTTCCTCGGCGAGCTCAACCTGCTGACCGGCGAGGTCTCCTTTTCCACCGCCGTCGTGGTCGGTGCGGGCGAGGTACTCGCAGTACCTGCCGATCGCCTCAAAGAGCTGGTGGCCCGTGATCCCGCCATCGGTGACCTCATCCTGCGCGCCTACCTCCTCCGCCGCTCGATCCTGATCGGGCTCGGAGCCGGGCTGCGGATTATCGGCTCGCGGTACTCTCCGGATACCCGGCGGGTACGGGACTTCGCGGCCCGTAACCGCCTTCCGGCCCGGTGGCTGGACCTGGAGACCGACCCGGCCGCCGAGGAACTGCTCGCGCAGCTCGGCGTGTCGCCGCAGGACACCCCGATCGTGATCGTGGCCGGGCGGCTGCTCCGGAACCCGAGCAACGCCGAGCTGGCCGCCGCGATCGGGCTCCCGGCGCCCAGCGCCTCGCTGGCCAGCTGCGACCTGCTCGTGATCGGGTCAGGCCCGGCCGGCATGTCCGCCGCCGTGTACGGGGCCTCGGAAGGCCTGCGGGTCATAGTCCTCGACGGCACCGCCACCGGAGGCCAGGCCGGAACCACGTCGCGGATCGAGAACTACCTCGGCTTCCCGTCCGGCATCTCCGGCGCGGAGCTCGCGGACCGGGCGATGCTGCAGGCGCGGAAGTTCGGCGCCCAGTTCGCTGTGCCCGCCGAAGCTACGTCCATCGCCCGGGTCGACGGCCAGTACACGGTACGGGTCGGCGACGAAACCTCCCTGACGGCCCCGATGGTGGTCATCGCCACCGGCGCCAGGTACCGCCGACTCGAGGTGCCGCGGATGGAGTACTTCGAGAAGGTGAGCGTCTACTACGCCGCGTCGCAGGCGGAGGCGCAGCTCTGCCGCGGCGACCCGGTAGTGATCGTTGGCGGCGGCAACGCGGCGGGGCAGGCGGCCGTCTTCCTGGCCAGGCACGCCGCCCGGGTCGCTCTGGTCGTCCGCGAGCAGGACCTGGGCGAGTACATGTCGCGGTACCTCATCGACCAGCTCCTGCGCATCCCGAACGTGCGTGTCATGCTCAACACCGAGGTGCGCGAGCTGTTCGGCGACGAGGCGCTCGAAGCTATCGCCGTCGAGGACCGGCGGACCGGCGAACGGCAGGTCCTGGCGGCGCGGGCCCTCTTTGTATTCATCGGCATGGCACCCTGCACCAGCTGGCTCGGCGACACGGTTGACGTCGACGATTACGGCTTTATCCGGACCGGAAACGACGCGTTCTCCGACGCTGGCATGCCGGCAGGGGCCGAAAACGGCTGGCAGCGCTCGATGCTGGAGACCAGCCAGCCCGGCATCTTCGCCGTCGGTGATGTCCGCGCCGGCTCGGCGAAGCGGGTCGCCGCAGCCGTCGGCGAGGGCGCGATGGCGATCCGGCTCGCCTTCGAACGAATGCGGCCGACGTAAAACAGCACTGACCTTGACCAGGAGGCGCAGATGAATGATGGTCAGCAGGCCGACGCGGCCGACGTGCTCGCGAGCATCGGCCGTCACTGGGGCTGGATCATGGCGTTCGGGGTCCTAACGGTGCTCGCCGGCGTTGCGGTGCTGGCCTGGCCGGGCCGCACCCTGGTCGTCATCGCGGTATTGTTCGGCGTTCAGCTGATCGTGACCGGGATCTTCAGGTTCGTGGCCGCCTTCGCGGCCGACGATCTGACCGGCGGCATCCGGGTCCTGCTCGCCGTGCTGGGCGTGCTGTCCCTGATTATCGGCCTGTACGCGGTGCGCCACGTGCTGGTCACCCTGCTCGCGCTGGCGTTGCTGCTCGGCATTTTCTGGATCGTCAACGGATCCGTGGAACTGTTCATGGCCCTGTCCCACCGGGAACTGGCGAACCGCGGCTGGTCGGCCGTAACGGGCATATTGAGCATTTTCGCCGGCATCATAGTCCTGGCGTATCCCGGCATATCGCTGCTGGTGCTGGCGGTCGTGCTCAGCGTCTGGCTACTTTTCTACGGCATAATGGAGATCACCCTGGCATTCCGGCTCCGGTCCTTCGGCCACCGGGCCAGAACCCGTCCTGTCCATGCCTTCTGAGGGAGCAGCGCCATGCCGGTAATGGGTTTGGTGAAGTTCGAGCGCTTGTTCCGTGCCGTCGGCGGCGTCACGGTTGACCGGGACGACGTCAACCGCTACCTCGATTTCGTCAACGACGCGATCTACGACCTGATAGTCATCGGCCGGGCCACCGCGAAGGCGAACGTCCGCGACGTCATCGAGCCCTGGGACCTGCCGATCACCAAGGGGCTGCAAGAGAGCATGCGCCAGTTCGAAAAACTCGAAGAGGAGATCGAACTCCAGCCCATCCTCGAATCGCTGACCGCCCGGCCGCCGCTCGACGTCACGCTGGACGAGGAGACCGAGGCCCGGCTCCCGCTGATCTTCGGCGGTATCAGCGTCGCACTGGCCAAGACGTTCAAGCTCATCGACGCCGAGTTGAAGGCCGTGCACACCGAAGAATGGGAACGGACGTTCAGCCTCTTCCGGCTGCTGGTCTAAACCGGCACCGGCCGGGTGCCGGGACCGAACAGCTTAGGGGCGGCAAGGAGCAGACGTGTTACAAGCCCGCTTTAACCTGATAACTGCGGATCCGGACCGGAAGTGGCCAGCGGAAACGGCGGGTTTTTGCGGCACGCTGGGGGAGGTTGTTCTCTGCCAGCAACTCGATCGGATCGGGCCTGTCGTCGGGCAGCCGCCCGTCAGGCGCGGTCAAGCCGGGCAAAGCGCCGTACGAGGATCAGGGCCACGGCCACCAACCGGTCGGGTTCGCCAACCCGCTGCTGTACCGCCTCGCCCGTAGCTCCCCGTCGTACCCGCCGTACCACGACGTGACGGTGGGAACGAACGACCTCTACCCGGCGGGCCCCGGTTATGACATGGTCACCGGGCTGGGCACGCCCGATGCCTGGAACCTGCCCCCATGATCCCAGCCGACGCACCGACCATCGGCGCGAACGGCCCCAGGAAGAGCCGTCCGATCAGCGTCCCCCAAACATGCCGCTCAAGGTGCCCCAGGCGGCCGTGTGATGGGCCGGCGTCGTGATGTGCAGCTTGCTCTGCGGGGCACCGGCCGGCGTGAGCCGAGGACTACCAACATGGTGGATGTGGTCGTCTGCGCAGGCGGGGAGCCTGGCACTCTGCACGCGGTGCGATCGTGCTGGCCGCCGGGCCAAACGCGCGCCGCACAGCCGAGGTACCCGGCAGTCTCAGCGACAGGAGGCCGGCCATGGCATCGCTCCCGGTCCGCCGATGGCGAGCTGGCCGTCAGCTACGAGAACCAGGACTGACCCATGACCGCCCACGCCACGTCCGCCGAGCTGGTCACCTGTCCGAACTGCGGGCGCCGCAACCGGGTCCCGGCCGCCGCGGCCGGCATCCCGCGCTGCGGCAACTGCCACCAGCCGCTGCCCTGGATCGCCCAAGCCGACGACGCCACGTTCGCCGAGGTCGCCGAGGTCGCGTCCCTGCCCGTCGTCGTCGACCTGTGGGCGCCGTGGTGCGGCCCGTGCCGCATGGTGAGCCCCGCCCTGGAGGAGGTGGCCGCGACGCTGGCCGGCCGGGTCAAGCTGGTCAAGGTCAACGTGGACAGCTCGCCCCAGATCCAGGAACGGTTCGGCGTCCGGGCGATCCCGACGCTGATCGTGCTGCGCCAGGGACAGGTCGGCGCGCGCCGGTCCGGCGCTGCCCCCGCCGCCGACCTGCGCGCCTGGGTTGAGTCGGCGATCGGCCCGTAACTCCATCAGCCCGTCAGTTGATCAGGTGCCGCCCCGCGGGCGGCAGTCGCTGCAGCCTCGCGTGTGGCAACCGCCAGGCACGGTTGGCCCCGGGACGATGTTCCCTGGGCTCACGACCGGGACCGGCCGTCGGCCCGCATCCCCCGGTCAGCTAGATCCGCGACGCCGTTACTAGCCGGGCGGGGGATGCGGACCGCCGCGGCCGCGGGCCACGGTGGAAACATGAAGCCGACCCAGGCGCTGCACAAGGCGGGCCAGAGTCTCTGGCTGGATAACATCACCCGGGCCTTGCTCGGCGAGGGGATCCTGGCGCGCTACGTCGATGAGTACTCGGTGACCGGGCTCACCTATCCCGCTGGGACACCGCGGTGGCCGGCCGGGTGCCCGGCGAGCTCCGCGACCGCCCGGGCATCGCCGTGGCCAGGCAGGCCTACTGGGCGTACCGGGAGCTGCTGGACTCGCCGCGCTGGTTGCGGCTGGCCAACCAGGGGCCTCCGGCCCGGCGGCTGCTGTGGGCCTCGGTCAAGGACCCTGAGGCTCCCGACGTGCTGTACGTGGAGACGCTGGCCGCCCCGTTCACCGTCAACACCATGCCAGACCACACCCTGGTGGCGCTCGCCGACCACGGCAGGGCCGGCGCTCTCCCGGTGAGCATGGAACACACGCTGGTCACCGAGCCTGACGCGGCCCAGCTGGCCGTGAAGGCGGTCGGATTCATGGCGGACCGGATCCGGTCCGCGATCGCGGCGAACGGCACGTTCACGTGCGCGGTCAGCGGCGGTCAGACCCCCTGGCTCATGCTGGCCGAGCTCGCAGAACACGACCTTCCCTGGAGCTCGGTCGAGATCTACCAGGTCGATGAGCGGGTCACGCCCGACGGGGACCCCGAGCGCAACCTGACCCATCTGCGCCAGATCCTGGGATCCCTGCCGGTCACTCTGATTCCCATGCCGGTCACGGACCCGGACCTGGAGGGGGCGGCTGCCGCCTGCGCCAGCCGGCTGCCCGCCCGTTTCGGCCTGGTGCGCCTCGGGCTGGGCGCCGGCGGGCGTACCGCCTGGCTGGTCCCGGGGAGCCGGTCCTGGGGGTGACCGACGGGCTGGGCGCCGTCACGGGCCCCTGCCAGGGCGGCCGGCGCGTGACGCTCTCCTGCCCGGCGCTGGCCCGGGCCGGGGAGGCCGTGTGGCTGGTCACCGGGGCGGGCAGGCACGACGGGCTGGACTGGCTGGTGGCCGGCGACCGGTCCGTTCCCCGCCGTCTGCGTGCGGGTCCGGCGGTCGGTGATCTTCGCCGGCCCGCCTGCCGTCGACGGCTCCCGGACGTTGCGGGGGGCCATCTTCGACGTCGGCGGCGTGCTGGTCGGCTCGCCCCGCTGCAGCGGCTGGCGCGATGCGCTGCGGGAGGTGACGGACACCGGATGGGCCGGGCTTCGCGGCCAGGCCAGCTGCTGCCCGGAGCGGTTCACTGAGGCCGTGGACCAGCAGGTTATCGCCGGGCGGCCCGGGCTGGGCGGGGCGCTCGCCGCGCTGGAGTACTTCGGCGTGCCCGGTGCCGGGCGCCGGGCCCCGCTCTGCGCGGCGGACGGGCAGGAACACCTGGTCGCGCTCATCGAAGAGGGAGAGTTCGTGGCGTTCGCCGGCGCGGTCCGGTTTGTCGTCGCGGTGACGGCGGCCGGCGTCGCGATCGCCGCCGCGTCCTGGTCCGGGAACGCCGGCCTCCTCCTGCGGCAGGTCTGGCTGGGTACCTGCGTCGCCGGAACAGGCCTCACCCTGCTCGACCTGGCGGACGCGGACGTCTGCGGGCGCGACCTGCCGTGCGGCAAGCCGGACCCGGTGATCTTCCCGGGTGGCGGCCGGGGAGCTGCCCGCCGCGCCCGCCCGGTGCTTGGTGGTCGAGGATGCGGCCGTCGGCGTGCAGGCGGCCACGGCCGGCGAGATGGCGGCCCTGGGCGTGGGCCGGGCGGCCCGGACGACGGAGGGCTGATGGACAACCACCGCGACGACGCCGCGGATGTGCTGGTCATCTTCGGTATCACCGGCGACCTGGCCCGGCGGGTGACGTTCCGCGGGCTGTGCCGGCTGGAGCGCCGCGGGCTGCTCGACTGCCCGGTCATCGGGGTGGCCAGCGACGACATCACCGCCGAGCAGCTCGTCACGCACGCCCGGCAGGCCATCGCGGGCTCCGGTCAGGACGTGGACGACGCGGTCTTCGGCCGGCTCGCCCGCCGGATGTCTTACCTGTCCGCAGACGTCAGCGACGCCGTGCTCTACCGCAGCCTGGGCGCCGGGATCGGCGACCGGCAGCGGCCCGCGTGCTACCTGGAGGTGCCCCCGTCCCTGTTCGCCCCCATCGTCGGGCAGCTCGGCGCGGCGAAGCTGCTGCGCGACGGCCGGGTCGCGGTCCAGAAGCCGTCCGGCCACGACCTGGCGGCGGCCAGCGAGCCGGACGCCCGGCTGCTGCGCGAGAGCCAGATCCTGCGCGTCGATCACTTCCTCGGCAAGGGAGCCGGTCGTCGAGCTCGGGTACCTGCGGTTCGCTAACGTCGCGCTGGCCGGCCTGCGGGACCGCAAGAGCGTGTCCTGCGCGCAGATCACGACGGCCGAGGACTTCGGCGTCGAGGGCCGCGGCAGGTTCTACGACTCCGCCGGCGCGCCACGTGACGGGGTCCAGAACCACCTGCGCAGGTGCTGGCCCTGGTCGCCGTGGACCCGCCGGCCGGCGCCAGCGCCGGCGACACGCAGGATAAGAAGGCGGAGGTGTTCCGCGCCATGCCGCCGGCCCTTCCCCGGCACTGCGTGCGCGGCCAGTACCAGGGGTACGCCGACGTCCCCGGCGCGGCGCCCGGGCCGGCCACCGAGACCTTCGTGGCGCTGCGGCTGGAGATCGGCAACTGACGCTGGGCCGACGTCCCCGGTCTTCCTGCGGGCCGGCAAGGCGCTGCCGCGCAAGGTCACCGAGGTGCGGCTGTTCCTGCGCCGCACGCCCCGGCTGGCCTTCCTCCCCGGGCCGGCCAGGGCCGGCCCCAACCAGATCGTGCTGCGGATCGACCCGGACCCGGGCCTGCGGCTGCAGCTGTCCGCGCTGGCCGGACAGTCCTGGCGCCCGGTCCACCTGGACACCTCGTTCGCCCGCGAGCTCGGCGGACCGCCGGAACCGTACGAGGTGCTGCTGCACGCCGCGATGGCCGGCGACCACCAGTACTTCGCCCGGCAGGACAGCGTCGAGGAGACCTGGCGGATCGTGCAGCCGCTGCTCGGCCGCCCGCCCGGCGTCCGCCCCTACCCGCGCGGGTCCTGGGGGCCCGAGGAGGCGGAAACCCGGGTCCGCGGCTACCCGCGCTGGCAGCAGCCATGGCTGCCGGAGGACCGCTGAGCCCCGGACCGCTGAGCCCGCGGGCTGTTACGGCGGGTCGGCGAGGGTGTGAAGCTGGGTATCCGGCTGATAGGTGTAGGCCGCCTCGCGCACGGTCTCGCGGGTTTCGAGTACCG
>Ga0210401_10003935_pt1 | contig 15657 bp, 14 predicted proteins | sample IncBWH32MmetaG_FD_150866 | JGI IMG/M metagenome (GOLD analysis project Ga0210401, IMG submission 150866) | Forest soil microbial communities from Barre Woods Harvard Forest LTER site, Petersham, Massachusetts, United States - Inc-BW-H-32-M | ecosystem: Environmental > Terrestrial > Soil >... | reverse complement strand
CATCCGGCGGAATTCTTTCGGGTACTTTCCCACTCGTCTCGTCGCCACTCGCAGTTCCTTTCCCTGCAGAGTGTGCCTTATCCGAGTGTCTCAAGTTAAGGGTTCAGTCCACAAAACGCGCAAGATGACGCTGGCGTGCAAAGGCTCCTAACTCAATGATAGACTGCGCTTAAGCGACGCGCCCGTAGCTCAGCTGGATAGAGCATCTGCCTTCGAAGCAGAACGTCGGGAGTTCGAATCTCTCCGGGCGCGCCACTCTTCTTTTGGCCTTTTGGAAAATCAAATCGAATGGCTTCTTATAGACAGGACAAAGACTTACGGCATCTATGGAGCAGTTCCCGGCTCAGCGACATCTAGTCAAGACGATTCAAGCTGAACGTTAGTTTCCACGAGTCGCCATCTTTCACATAAACGGACGTGCCATAGATCGGAACCAGCGGGAGATTCTGCCCGTTGCAGCTTCCCTCGGCAGTTCCCGTGCGGTTGAGGATGCCGATCGCCGGCGAGAGCAACGTGCCTTCACCATCGTTCACGCTGACGCTTTTGATATCGCAATATGTCGAGGTCCAGTTTTTCAGTGTGTCCGCCTTGTTGGCAAAAAAGGTTCCAAATATGTTTTGGAACGAAAGGTCTGGTGTCGTCAGTTCCTGGAGCCTCGCGGCGTCCTTTGCCATCCAGGCTTCCCAAACACTTTTTTCGACCGCCATCATAGCCACAACGCTCGGGTCGGCGGCGGCCTTCGCGATTGCAACGGCTCTATCGTCCTTCTTCGATTCCTTTTTGCCCGCGGCCTTCGCGGGCGAAGGCGGGTTCTTGGGATCGAGAATCGGATCTTGGCCGTGGAACGCAGCTCGCCAAGTTTCATCGGCTCGAATCCAAACAGTCGCAGCGCGGATCGGGCTTGGGAGCTTTATCGGCTTGCCGTCCGGGCCAGTACAGCTTCCGTCAAACGTTCCTCGGTAACTAAGCACGTAGGTGTCCGCATCTATCTTGGCCGTCAGCGGGTCTTCCAGCTTCCAGTCTTTGACGTTGCACGTGTTGCCAGCAATGAATTTTACGGCCGCCGCCTTGTCCATCTGTCGCCCGCCTTCGCGCATGACGAACTTGTCGTTTAGCATTCCCTCGAAGAACTTCGAATCACTCCTCAGGTAGGCTGCGTTGGCCTGCTTATCGAGTGCGAGCAGGATGTCAGGCGTCGGGGCCGCGGCGGCTGGCTTGGTGACGCCAGCACTCGTGTTAGTATCCGTCGACTTTTCTGGGTTGCCACATGCCGCGAGCATGAGAGCCGCTAAGCCGAGACAGGCGTTCGTGAAGGCCGCTTTCATGTCCTCTCTCCTTAGTCTTTTCGGGAAGGAACCGCCAGAGTCTAATACATTCGAATGCGCCACGCGATTTCCTGACAAGGAGGCGAAGTGGACGAGTTCGGCACCGCCGAGATCAAAGAGGCATTGGAGTAGAATAGGCCGAGATCCGGGAATGTGGCAGGGCTGCCAGTAGTTCCGAAAGAAAAGTTCTAAAACAGCCCTCTTGGGCGCGCCACTTCCCAATAAAAATGACATTTTCTGAGGTACTGACATGTGGGGTCGACTCTCGCGTGCTACCAGATTGCTACCTTTAGAGTCCAGCTTATCGCTCCCTGAACGAGGTAACCATCTCCCACCGCCCTTCGGTCTGCGAATAATTCGGATTTCTAGTCTTTAACCATCCATCCTCTGAATAGACGCCATCCTTCGTTTGCAAACAATCCCCTCAAAGTTTCGATCGTAAACACCTTTGAAACCAACAGCTGTACGAGAGACCCGACAGATGGACCAACGAAATCAACATGCCCCGGCGGCACTCCCCGTCCCGAACAATAAGAGTTCGTTTGGCACATATCGCTGCCCGTACCTTCGAACAGTTAACCGATTCCGTACGAAATTGCGCCCGTAGAACCTTCGTACCGCTGTGCCGTGTGCACGCCAAAGCTATTCTGTGCAGGAACGTCTAACAAATCCGATAGACCGGAGGAGCTCGGCATGTTCTTTTTATTTGGCACGAGACGCAAGGCCAAGGTGCTCGGTCAAATGGACCGGCACTGCGCAAAGTGCACCAGGCCTACGGTGCATAGCGTGATCGAATCGCGCCAGTGGTTCACGCTGTTCTTCATCCCCGTCATTCCACTAGGAAGCAACGACGCTATCCGCTGCAACCTCTGTGGCTTAGCGCAAAAGGCCTCGCCGGAGTTAAAGGAACAGCTTTCCGCCAAGCAGGCTGCCGCACTCGCATAGGAACTCGCGACGGCATTTCGCTGCATCAACACTGGGTATCGGATCCGCTAGCCAGCGCCACCGAGAGCGGGGCTTTGCGATTGCTTCCCTTTTCATTGACAGAACCTGTGGTGTTTCAGTCCAGGCGGACTCATCCTGGTGGACAACCTTAATAATTTGCTTCGAACTTACAAAGGATTAAGATCCACGCGCCTGAAGTGTTTTACCTGTCTGACTGACGCGTTAAATCGGGACTTTGATTTTCTCGGAGCGGCTAGTCACCGCGACGCAGTATGTGGATATGTTCAGAGCGCGGCCTGAGTCATTTCGACTGATCCTTGGCGTGGGTTACGAAGTGCAGGTACGTCGCCAAGATCGCTAGGCCAACCCCTACCGACACGATAATCCCAAACGCCAATTCCATGCTGATGTCACTCCTATGATTAACGAGTCCTGAGTAAGTAAATCTACTTCCGGCACAAATCTCGAGTAAGCCCGAGCAAGTTGGGAAATCAAGATTCAGGATGATTTATCAAATAGGAGCGTCTGCCTCATGCCCGTGAATTGAATCCAAACCAGATTTCGCGATCCATCACCATTGCTTGTGAACGCATACGCACCTCGGTCGTATGGCGCATCGCGCTTCGCCCACTTCCCGTCGACTGTGGCAACGATGTCATTGTTTTGCACAAATTCCACAACTACGAGGCTGCTGTAGGATTCCCATCGAATTGAGTAGTCTCCGACAGGTATGCGCGCACCGTTTAGCGTCAGCACATAGCTAAACGCAAAGCCTCGGGAGCCCCTCTCGAAAGCTCGCGGCTTAAAACCGCGAGATGTCAAGCTCTTACGAGCCGCTTTCGCCTCTCGGTCGTTGTCGTAAGGACCTACCAGCACATAGTAGGAATTTCCCCAAAAGCGGCCCTTCTGCGTGACCGACGTCTGAAAGCCGAGTGTCGCGAGTTTGTCCTTTACCTCATTGGCCGGGGGCTGATCCTTGAATTTACCCACCTCGAGATACATTTCCGATGGAGAGCCGGCGTCTTCTTTTCCGGAAACCACCGAGTGGACATTGGGCTCGCTGGCCGGTGCGAGTGGCGGAGCTGGGCCGAGTTTACTCGGAACGAGGTACGACCTGGACGCAACTATTATGGTTGGAAAAGATACCGGCGGAGGTGTCTCAGAAGTCAGACTGGAGCCGCTGTCTGTAGGCGCCTTGGGTCTAGAGGAACCGACGGCGACGCTCCAAACGGTGTCTGGCACCAAGGGCTCGGACTTCACTTGCTGCGGCGCTGGCAAGGTCTGTGGAGCTGGCGCATTTCGGGAGGGCTGCGGTATGAGCGATTCGGACCGTTGTGCAATCGAAATTGGCGCGCCTGGAATCGATACAGCAAGCGTCGCCGGCAGCTCCGGCTGCACAACTGGCGATGCCATTGGCGGCTGAACTTGAGGTTTCGCGGCTACGCGCTCTCCAAACCGGATGATCGACGCCCCAAACTGCCGGCGATAGCTGTGAAACGAGAATGCAGCCCCTACAAGAGCCGAAACGAGAACGCCGACGCCTATGCCGGCAGAGAACCCGCTCCACGATGCCAGCCCTTTTCGCCCTGGTAAAGCGACCTCAAGCGGGGGCGCCTTACTCTCTAGCTGGACACTGGTGTCCCCCGGAAATGCGCGTAATGTCGGCACGGGGCGCGAGGACGCATCGTCAAACAACGCAGGTGTCGCCTGGCTTGTCCAATCACGAACTTGTTGGCGGGCCTCGGCGGACAGGCCGGTAAATCGCAAGCCTCCAGTCGTTTTCGTCCGGTTGGTCCAGGCCAGTTCGCCAGTGGCTTGGATTCGCTGGTCGACCACCGGAGCGTTGGTTTCCTCTAACCACAGACGAATCTCCCGACGTGCTTCCGGGGGTAAATTCAAAAATCGCAAGCCACCCATGACGCCGGCGTCATCCGCCCATACCACCTCAGCGCCGCCCGCTATTCGGCGCCCACCGTTAATCTGGAAACCGAAACGCGTCTCGCCGCACCTTACCGGTGTAATGGCCTGGAATCCGCAACCATGCTCGGAAAGGTTCAGCATGACGCCGCCGTTCTCCTTCCCGAGATCCAGGTACACGAGTTGTTGCGGTCGTCTGCGTACGATCGAGCGCTCACCTTGCCTTGTCGCTTCCACTTTAGTTCCGCCTTAACGAGCTGCGCAGGCGAAGGCAAGAGGGCCAGAATTTCCTTCGCATTGAATGGACGTACCACGGAGGAAATATCGCAACAATAGTACTTCAGTACTCTTCCTGAGAATGGACCATCGGCCTTGCTAGCGACCGCGCGAGCGCCAATCAAAGATTCAGCAAGCGCCACCCCGCTAACTGCAGCGCCTTCGACCTGAAGTCGCTTAGTCTGCTTGGCCAACCGTTAAAGCGCCGGACTGGCGACCGTAGGCGCCACACCCGTCAGCGAGTAACGAATCACACCGGTCTGGTCCGAGTAGAAGCCCCGCTGGCCCGAGGTGCTTAAGGCGACCGGAACGGCGGTCTGCGTGTAACTATCATTCAGAGCGTCGCCGCCTACGGTAGCTGTGTACGCGAACGTGTACCGCTCTTGGCACCGAGAGACAGAACCGGGTCAATGATCCCCTTGCCGCTAACACAGACAATGCCGCTGTTCAGTTCCGCCAGCGTCGCGGAAAAGCCAACCAATGGGCAAGACGCTGCATAACTCACTTCCCCCGCGTTGATCGCCCGAACCGAACTAACCGCCGACGCTTCATTGGCGGCCATCTTGGACTTAACGAGGTTCGGGATGGCGATTGCCGCAATGATGAGAATGATGGCCACGACGATCAAGAGTTCGATTAAGGAGAAGCCCTTATGGGTCTTCATCATTGTCCTTACGGAGCGCATTTGGTCTCTATCGGAGGAATGCACATCCCTGGCCACTGCCAACCGTCAGAGCGAGGCGATTTTTCGAGGGTAGAGTTCTAGACGCGCGGCAAACAAGGGGCTTATATTAACTTATTATAAATTTCTAACTTACTTATAAACGAACTGTGTCCCTTTATGTCTACGAGGTGACCAAGACTGCCGACCGTCTCGTCCGTTACCGCATCAAATCGGGACGCTCGACTTCTTGGTCACCCAAGCGATATCTAGTGATAATAGGCAGTTCGGTGAATATGTCCCTTTCGATACAGACACCCCAGCTCCCCCGGTGCTATTCCTAGGCGTAACGCTTTTCATCTTCTCTGGCGCGTATCTGCGGCCATTCTCAATCGCATGATTGAATTTCGAGGTAAGGAGAATTTCACATGAAGACTCTAAGGGTCGTCTCTTTACTGACACTCATAGCGGGCTTGGGAGTGCTGTCACCGCCAGGAAAATCGCAGTTCGCCATCGACGCGGGAACCACCTCCAGCGTTAGCGACTCGTCCTCGAACAGTCCGACACCACGGCCGCTGGACCTGACCTATCATCGCCCGTCGAACAAAGCCAAGCTCCGAAACTACTTCTTCGACACTTTCGGCCCCTATCCCATCGCTGGCGCTGCCATCGTGGCGGCCGTCAATCAGGGAAATCACACCCCTCCGGAGTGGGGGCAAGGCTTCGGAGCCTACGGCGAACGTGTCGGGTCCAACTTCGGCATCGCCATGGTATCGACGACTACGCGCTACGCGCTGGCGGCAGCCTTCCGGGAAGACACCATCTACTACCGCTGTGAGTGCAAAGGTTTGTTCCGCCGGCTCGCTCACGCTGGCATTGCGACGGTTACCGCGCGCGTCGGCGAAGACGGTCACCGCCGGTTGTCATTTCCGGCCCTGATCGCTCCTTACGCAGGCACTATGGCGGCCGTCTATGGCTGGTACCCCAGCCGCTATGGCGCCAAAGATGGTCTGCGCATGGGCAATTACAACCTCCTCGCGTTTGCAGGCTTCAATGTCGCGAAAGAGTTCATCTACGGCGGCCCGCATACCCTTTTCATGCGTCACGGCCACTCCGCGTCTTCCGGACCCGACCCTTCTGGTCGCTCCACTCCCTGACCCGCCCGGAGCCCGCTGATGACCTACAACACCAAGCTTCCGCACCTCAGTCCGGCTGCGGATGAGCACGCGGCGCAATCCGCTTCCCTGTTGGGTTCCACCCTCGCCGCGGTCTGGAATCCCATTAACGGCTTCTTCGAGTGGTTTGGGGAACTCGGCATCTTCGTAGCTCAGGTCACGCGCTCAGCGTTCCGTCGTCCCTTCGAGGGCCGCGAACTAATCCGCCAGCTCGACGAGATCGGCTCCAAATCCTTTCCGCTGGTGGCCATGGCCGGTGCCGCCGTCGGAGCCGTCTTAGCGCTGGAAAGCCGTTACAGCCTGGTTCGCTTCGGCGCCAAATCCATGCTTCCGGCCGCGGTCGTGTTCTCCATCATTCATGAAACAGGTCCTATCGTCACGGGGCTGGTCGTGAGCGGCCGCGTCGGCGCAGGAATCGGCGCGGAATTGGGCTCTATGAAAGTGACCGAGCAGATCGATGCCATCGAAGCCTCCGGCGTAAATCCCTACAAGCTGCTGGCCTTCACGCGCATCCTGGCGTGCATCTTGATGCTTCCGCTGTTAACGCTGGCTGCCGACTGCTGTGGCGTGTGTGTCGGTTGGATCGCCGACACCCTGGCGGATCCAATTTCCTTCCAAAAATTCCTAAGTTCCGGGCTACACGGAACCACCTTCAGCGATTTTCTCGCGCCCACTTTCCGCACTGCGGTCTTCGGTTTGATCATCGGCGTGATCGCCTGTTTTCAGGGCATGAGCACTTCCGGTGGCACCGAAGGCGTGGGCCGTTCAGCGACCAGCTCCGTGGTGCTGTCTTCCCTCTTCGTCATCCTAGCAGACGTCCTTCTCGTAAAACTGATCCTGGTGTTTTTTCCATGACGCCCGCGGACCAGGCCGTAACGCTCCGAGTGACCCCGGACGGCGATGAGCTCCTGACGGAAACCGCGGACCAGCACGATGCAACCGCCCCCATCGTCCTGCAGGGCTTGCACAAATCATTCGGCGCCCAGCATGTTCTGGACGGGATTGATCTGACCGTTGGCCGCGGCAAAACCCTGGCGGTGCTTGGCCGCAGTGGCACCGGAAAGAGTGTATTGCTCAAGCTGATCGTCGGATTGCAGCAGCCAGACTCCGGATCGATTCGCATCCACGGTCAGGAACTCCCCATCTCGGATGTCGAGGCCCTGAACGAAATCCGAAAGTCGATGGGCTTCCTGTTCCAGCACGCGGCGCTCTACGACTCCCTGACCGTCGCCGAAAACGTTGCGTTTCCCCTGCGCCGCCACACAAAAATGACGCCCTCAGAACGCGCCGACCGCATTGCGCAGCTTCTCAGCGCCGTGGGGATGGAAAATGACTTGCAGAAATTCCCCAGCAACATTTCCGGGGGTATGCAAAAGCGCGTGGGCCTCGCGCGCGCCCTGGCCCTCGACCCCGGCATTTTGCTGCTCGACGAGCCGACTGCCGGCCTCGATCCCATCACCTCCCGTGAGATCGACGAACTCATTCTGAAGCTGCAAGAAGAGCGAGAAGTCGCCTCGATCGTGGTCACCCACGATTTGCACAGCGCCAAACTAATCGCGGACCGCATCGTCCTGCTGCACCAGGGACGTGTCGTCATCGAAGGCACCTTCGACGAGCTCGACCAGAGCGGCGATCCTTTTGTCGCGGAATTTTTCAAACGGGATACCTAGGGAGCATCTATGTCAAGAGCCGCCAGGCTGGGAGCTTTTATCCTCACGACGCTGCTGATTCTCGCGGCGGGAATCTTCATCATCGGCGACCGGCAATATCTCTTCAGCTCCACCTACCGGCTAAAGACGCAATTTGCCTCCGTAGCGGGCCTGGATACGGGCGCGGAAGTGCGCGTAGGCGGGGTCCATAGCGGCAGCGTGCGCCGTATCGAATTGCCCGACAAGCCCACCGGAAAAATCACCGTGTGGATGGACCTCCAGCGATCAACCCACACCATCATCAAGAAGGACTCGGTAGCCGCCATCCAGACCGAGGGCCTGTTGGGCAATGAATTCGTCTCCGTATCGTTTGGCTCCGCGCAAGGTGTGAATGTCCAGGATGGCGACACCATCGTCAGCGAGCCTCCCCTTGCGATCGCCGACCTGATCAAGAAGACCGACGCCATCCTGGACAGCAGTCAGGAAGCGCTCGGCAACGTCACCGTAGCCACGGCCAACCTCAGCGCCATCAGCGTCAAGATCAACCAGGGCCAAGGCACCATCGGAGCCCTCGTCAACGATAAGAAAATGTACAACCAGCTGGATCAGACGACCGCGGGTCTGCACGAAGCGGTCCTCCACGCGCAAGCGGGCATCACCGACTTCCAGGAAAACATGGAAGCCTTAAAGCAAAATTTCCTGCTCCGTGGGTACTTCAAGAAACGCGGCTATGAAAGCTCCGCGGACCTCGCGAAAAACGAGATTCCAGCCCTGCCCGAGAATCAACCGCTGAAAACCTTCACCTACGATCCGAAACGTCTTTTCGACAAGATCGACACCGCCAAGCTGAAGAACCAGAATTCCCTGCGCGAGGCCGGCCAGTTTCTCGCCTCCAACGAATTCGGCGTCGCCGTGGTCGTCGTCTACACCGGCATGACCGGAGAAGCCCAGAAGGACCTGGTGCTAACGCAAGCCCGCGCCACGATCATCCGCGCCTACCTGATCGACAACTTCGGATTCGACGATACCCAGCTCAAGACACTGGGCGGAGGCAAGAAGATCAATGCCAGCGCCGACCCCGGTTGGGGCGCCATCGAAATTATCGTGTACCCGGCCGGCACCTCTCTCGCACCGACCGCCGTCCAGTCGCTGACCACTGCACCGCAGTAATCGTCAGCAAGTCGGATCCAACGGACGGAACATTGCGGCGACCCGCAGGCCGACATGCTGGCACGGGCGTCGTAAAACCTCTGTTCACTCGAGGTACCGCACCGACACGTCCAATAGGCTCTGCCCGAAGTCGTGCAAGACAAGATGGAATCCCCTGGTGGGGAGCCACAGGGTTGATTGAACCGGCACAGATGCGACATCTCTTGCTGCCCCGAGACCACCCATTCTGTACCCTAGAAACAGCTTTGACCCTCATAAACAAGGAGATTAGCAATGAAAAAGGCCCTTACCGTAGCCGCCCTCGGTGTGTCGTTTGTCGCTGGCGCATTGATTGCCCGCCCCGTCCACGATTGGCATGATCTCGATGAAGTCCACAAACACGTCCTGGAATCGATTCACGAAATGGACAGAGCCCGCGCTGCCAACCACTACGATATGGACGGTCACGGTGCTAAAGCCGAAGAGCACCTGCACGCGGCGGAACATGAACTAGGCCTGGCCATCGCGTCGGCAAAAGCTCACTAAACCGTCGTCGCCAATCCAACGCGCTCCCAACACCGACGATTCCCAAGCCGGCTGAATATCCGGCTACCACCGGTTCAATCCGCAGGCTGGCGCTTCGAGAAGCGCCAGCTGCGGCATAACTGGCTCGCGTTCGCGGCATGCGGCCTGCGTCGTCCCGTGCGGCGCAATCCCCGTCTTGGTAACAAACTTCCCCAATCCAACCCCGATCCACCTAAGTCTCGCTACACGAAAGTCCGGAGCCTCGATTACCAGATTCGGGGTATGGCTATGACTTTAAGCGTCTGACAGTATGCTCACGCGGGCTACCAAGTTCGCTAAGTTGGGGGAGGAGGGGCGGCGTGGTACGCTTCGAAAAACGAGGCGGTAGGGCTGGGACGCGACGCTTCTCCTTCTTCTAACGAATTCTTCCAACGAGACCTGCCGTAGCACAGACAAGCGTGTCTGCCCTCAGAAGGAAGAGGTCTGTGTCCCACCCAACCAGCAACAAAAGGTGAAGCCGTTCGGGAAACCTCCCCGGACTGATCCCACGCAAACACCCCGTATGTGCAGCTACCCGTGTCGACTTATAATTCGCCGAGTGAGAAGAAGAACTCCTAAACCGGCGGATCGGCGAAACGCCCCTCCTCACACGCAAGCCGACCGCGCCAAAAAAGTAGGCCTCGCCCGAGCCCTCTCCAAAATGGGCATCTGCTCGAGATCCGGAGCGGCCCGCATGATTCAAGCGGGACGAGTGCGGCTGAATGGCGCCGTGAAACGCAACCCGGAAACGCCCGTGAATTTCGGTTTCGATCGGATTGAAGTCGATGGAAGCGCCGCTGTCGCCGCCCACAAGATCTATCTGGTGCTCAACAAACCGCGCGGCACCGTCACCACCGCGTCGGATGAGAAAGGCCGCGAGACCGTCTACGGTCTCCTGCCGCCGCATCCCGCCTCGCCGAAAAATTCCACGCCGGCCCCGGGACCAGGCCCGGTGAACGACCTTGAAATTCCATGGATTGCGCCGGTCGGTCGGCTCGATAAAGCCAGCGAGGGTCTCCTGCTGCTAACCAACGATTCCGAGTGGGCCGCCCGCGTTCTTGCGCCCGATACCCACCTGGACAAAACCTATCACGTGCAGATCGGCCGGATCGCCGATGACGAACTGCTCTCCGCGCTGCAAAAAGGAGTTCCCAGCGAAGGTGAATGGCTGCGCGTTAAGCGCGCGACCCGTCTCCGCTCCGGTGAAAAAAATTCCTGGCTTGAAATCGTGCTGGACGAAGGAAAAAACCGCCACATCCGCCGCATGTTGGAGGCCCTGCGAGCCGAAGTGCTGCGCCTGGTCCGCGTAGCGATCGGTCCGTTGTCGCTGGGCGATTTGCCCAAGGGTGCCTCCCGACCGCTCACGCCGGGCGAGAAAGCTGCGCTGGACTCGGCTTTGTCGCGCAGGTGAAGCACGTCAATTGGAACGCGGCGGGCCGGCTTGGCGACGCTGGGCCCCTGGCGCCGCGCCGCACTCGCTTGCAAATAATCCCGCGACACCCTACGCTCGTACGTCGATGCCTGACCTCACACCCGAACTCCTCGTCTACGGCTTCATCTCCTACATCGTTTTTCTTTTTTCCACCACCTGCCACGAGGCGGCCCACGCGTTTGTCGCCAAGTTGGGCGGAGACAGCACCGCCGCTCTCGCCGGGCAGGTGACCCTCAATCCGGTGCCGCACATCCGCCGCGAGCCCTGGGGCATGGTGGTGATTCCCATCCTGGCGTTCCTGTTCACCCGCGGGATGATCGGGTGGGCCAGCGCACCGTTCGACCCCCTCTGGGAGCAACGCCACCCGCGGCGAGCAGCACTTATGGCTCTGGCCGGCCCAGCGGCGAATTTCACGCTGATGCTGATCGCCGCGGCGGGACTTCGGATCGGAAGCTCGACGGGATGGCTGCACTGGATTCCTGGGCAGCGCCCGGACTTCGCCATCGTGACCTTGTATGTCCTGTTTTCGCTGAACCTCCTGCTCGGTACCTTCAACCTCCTCCCGGTCCCCCCTCTGGACGGAAGCACCGCCATCATGCTGCTGATGAACGAGACTACCGCGGGTCGCTATTTGTCGTGGCTCCGCGGCAGCAGCTACGCGCGGTTGGGACTCCTGCTGGGACTTTTGGCGTTCCGTTATTTCTACGGTCCCGTCGAAAGCCTCGCCGAAAACCTGCTTCTCCGCAGCCACTTCTAAGGTCTTGGCCCGGGTGTCCGAATCCGAGCGAGTCGTCATCTCAATCTCAAACCTCTCGGCTGCAATCTCACCGAAATTCTAGCCGAACAGCTTCCCAATGGGACGATGCACACGTTCAGCGGCGTGGGCGCTGGTTTGGAGTTTCGATCCTTCGCAGCTTGTGGCTCACGTTATACTCATCCCCCATGCCGCTGCTAAAAGGACAAAATTTAGGCCCGTACCAGATTGTTTCGTCGCTTGGCGCGGGCGGCATGGGCGAAGAGTATCGCGCCACGGACACGCGGCTGGAGCGCGATGTTGCGATTAAGGTGCTGCGACCCGGTTTGCTGATTGATGAGGGAGCACGGCGGCGACTTCGCGAAAGCCGAGCCCGTTTCCGACGATGTATTTCGCGCTTACAAGGCGATGTATTCCTATGCGCAGACTCCGCTGAACGCCAAGGTGGAAGAAGTGGCGCAACAAACCGCCGACTGGAAAGAGGAGAAAGTTACGTTCGATGCCGCGTATGGCGGCGAACGCATGACTGCCTATTTATTTTTGCCCACGAATGTGCGGCCGCCCTACCAAACAGTATTATTTTTTCCCAGCGCTCGCGTGCTGGGCCTTGCCGATAGCAAGACGCTGGGAGACGTGAAGTTTTTCGATTACATAGTGCAGAGCGGCCGCGCGGTGATGTATCCGATCTACAAGGGGACCTACGAGCGGCAGACCACCGGCGCATTTCCGTGGACCTGCCCGAGCACCTGCAACATCGCGCGCCACGCACGCCACAGGGAGACCCATGGCGGCCACTGGCGCTCGACGAGGTCCGCAAGCTGCACATCCAGCGGTGCTGGACCTGTGCCAGGGGAACCGCTTACGGGCGGCGCAGGTTCTGGGAATCGGGCGCACCAGCTTGTACCGCTATTTGAAGCGCGACGAACAGGAGCGCGCTGCACCGGAGCGCGACGAACACGGGAAGTCCGGCGGCGCGACGGCTTGATCCCTAGATCTCGTCAAGGACTGCGCCTCGAGGATTTGCAGCCAGGGTGTGCGTCCCAGATCGGGAATCTGCGCCATGGGGTTGCTCTACCAACCAGCAACCTCAATCGCTCGATGGTTCGATCCTACGCTGGTCGAGTAACTCGTCTCGTTCGTGCGCGAACTTGCGCGGGGGTCACTGACTCGTCGCGTTTGTGCGTGAACCTTCGGTTGCGAGACTTCTCCCGAGAGAGCTGTTCCGCGGAGGGACAGATTCCGGCGTTAATACAAAAATGGATTTGCGCGCTTCCGGCAAACGACACAAACGGCGAACGTTACGATTTTCAAGTTTGGCACGATCCCTGCACTTAGAAACTGTGCTCGATCGATAGGTTACAAAAGCATTAGAACGAAACGCGAACTGGAGCGCTGGATTGCTGAGCTGAGCCCGGTGCATTCGCTCGATCGACTGAGCAAATTCTTGAAAGGATTCCCGCGAAGGTGCCGAGCCCAAGCGCGTCAAATACGACGGGCGCATTGAGCGCGTCGAATGCGACAGCGCGTCGTGCGAGGCAAGTGCACCGGCGCTCTAAGCGCGGCCAGTGCGTCTGCGCTTTGAGCGCGACGAGTGCGTCGATCACGACAGGCGGCGCCCGCGGAAAGGTTCCCGCCAACTGTAAGTACTTCAGCGAACCCACAAACCACTCGCCAACACCCCCGAGCGCCGTGTAACTGTCCTTCTTGGTTGCGCGGCGCTCTTTCCTCGTAATGCGGAAAGTAGAACTCAACGTTGGCAGCTAGAAAAAGAAGGAAACAGGATCGCGCGCCGCCGAATCGCCGCTAGGCGCGGCGATCCCAAACTCACCGGTGTCTCCCGCTTCCAATTTCCGGCTCGCCCAATCTTCAACCGCCAATCTTTAATCTCCAAGTCTCAGGCTTCAACCTTTAACACCTAACATCCAACCTTTAATTTCTGAGTTTGCGATATAGATCGAGGCACGTTTTTGCGGTGTCCAGCTCGGAGAGGCGGCTGCCTTCCTGCTCGATCAGGTAGTATTCGACGCCGCCACCGCTTTCCGCGGCCTGGAAGATGGCTTTCCAGTCGGCTACGCCTTCGCCGAACAGCACGGTGTAGCCTTTTCCCGAATCGGGTGACCAATCCTTGCAGTGCAGCGAGTGGATACGCCCGGGGTTGGCGCGGATCCAGGCGACCGGATCGGCGCCGGCCTCGAGGCACGTGCCTACGTCGAGCTGGAGCATCACCGTTGGCTTGGTGTTCTTGGCGAGGACTTCCATGGGGCGCACGCCGTCGACGGGAACGAACTCCACCTTGTGATTGTGGTAGCCGGCTTTCAGACCCGCGGGTTCCAACTGCTCGGCGGCGGAGTTGAGGGTTCCGGCGAAGGTCTTCCAGCCATCGAGGTCCGTATAGGGGTGCGTGGAGGCGATTACCACGTACTTGCAGCCGAGGATCTGGTTGCGATCGCGCGTCTTGGAGATGTTGTCCTTGCTCAGGTAGTCGGCGTTGTTGTGCGTGGAATAGCAACGGACGCCGAGGTCGTCGAGGAGTTTTCTCATACCCTTGGTCTGGGCCTCGGTCCAGTCGAAATAGGGCGCGTAGAATTCGACGCATTGGTAGCCCATCTTCGCGACCGCGCGCACTGTGCCTTCGAGATCCTGCTTCAGGGCGGCGCGGACGGAGTAGAGTTCGAGGCCGACCGGGATGGATGAGGCCGCGGGAGTGCGCAAAGCCAAAGGCAACATTGCGGACAGCGCCAGGAAAGAGCGACGTGAAAGAGCAGTAGAGTTTGTCATACCCCGAATGCTACGACGAAACCCGCCCGATTTCATTGGTTAACCGTTCGGACCCCTCCCCCCGCCTTTTTTGTAAGTGCGGATTTTAAAGAGTTTAGTGAGTAGTGGGTGGTGAGTAGCGGGTAGTTTGGGAGCAGAGGGCAGTTTGTACGACTATGAGAAAAGGCGCTCTCTCGGGCACGAGATATTGAGGAAGACAGTCGCTGTTGGCGGGCTTGATCTTGAAGCGTCATAGGTGAGGATGGCACAGATTGTTAACTCTGTAAAATATTTATTAATCGTTATCATTCGAACGATGCGGGACCGGATGACAAACGGTCGAACGGATCGGCACCGCGCTTCGCTGATGTCGCCTGGATGGCGCGCCTCGAAGGTAGACTCGCCGCCGATAAATCCGAGGAGCTGCGCGGACTCCGCCCCGCGTTGCAGAGCTTCCGTCAGCAGCGTGGCTCGACGGCACTTGGTTGACACAGCCAACACTCTACGTTTTCTAACTCTGGATGGTAAAACCCGCAAACCTAGATGCGAAGGCGCCCGCTTCGGAAAGCGGCCGCTACAACGGTTCGCAAGCGGGCTCGAGGGAGAAAATCAAAACCCGCACCCTCAAACCCCAAGGGTGCGCCACCCTGGGAGCCCAGGCCCGGGCCAACGCGCCCGGAACGATTCGCCGCTGAACGACTGACGCGGGAATGCAGCGGGGCAGCGCGCCTAAATACTGAGTTCGGGGTATGGATTCAGCCAGGTGCTTCTGTTTTTCTTGCAGGGTGGAGGAAAACACAGAATGCATCGAGCTACCAAGTTTGTGGCTTCACTATTTCTCACGACTGCTCTCGCTGCGCCCTTGGTGACTTTCGCTGGGCCTGCGGCGCAGGATCAAGACAACCATGATCGTGACCGCGTGTACGACCGGGAGCACAAGGATTACCACCAGTGGGACGACCACGAGAAAGACGCGTGGGGGAGGTTCCTCGCGGAGAAGCACCGGAAGGACCTCGAATTCGCGAAGGCTAGCAAGAAAGAACAAGACGAGTA
>Ga0210401_10003934_pt1 | contig 15658 bp, 11 predicted proteins | sample IncBWH32MmetaG_FD_150866 | JGI IMG/M metagenome (GOLD analysis project Ga0210401, IMG submission 150866) | Forest soil microbial communities from Barre Woods Harvard Forest LTER site, Petersham, Massachusetts, United States - Inc-BW-H-32-M | ecosystem: Environmental > Terrestrial > Soil >... | reverse complement strand
AGAATCGTTTCGGCTTTCGTTTCGAGTGTGGCTTCCATCACCAGATTTCCGCTCGAATCCCGAACCGCTGCCGAGATCGTTGCTGTATGCACATCCATCCCAATATACTTAGCATCATTCATGAGGGCGCTCCTTGTTGTAGGCGTTGATGCGAACGATCAAACCTACTTCAAACGGGCGCCCTTTTATAATGCGTTAATCAGGACTTAACTTCACAATTCCTGACCTTTCAGACGAATCAAGGTTCGTGTCCCCCCACTGGAAGTATTGCCAGTATGCAGTAATAAGTCTTGGGATCAGTCTGGTGGCGACATCCGGCGCAATTGCGTCGACAAATTGGGCTTTCCATCGGCGTACTCTCTTACGCACGCGCATTTAACATGAGGCCACTTGGGGAGAGCAAGAATACTCTTGGCGGACGATCACCTGGACTCATTGGAGACGGTAGAACGTCACTTGAAACCAGAGTTCGAGGTTGTAGGGAAGGTTCGCGATGGTCAACTGTTGATTGAGGAAGCCATGAGATTGAAGCCTGATGTTATCGTCAGCGACATTTCTATTCCCCTGCTGAACGGCATAGAGGCTGCCGATCAATTGAAAGAATCAGGCTGCCAGTCGCGTATCGTCTTCCTGACCGTTCACACCGACTCCGATTTTGTGCGTCGATGTCTTTGCCGCGGGTGCTTTCGGCTACGTTGTGAAGTCCCGGATTGGCACTGAGCTCGTACGGGCCATCCGCGAGGCGCTGGCGGGGCATATCTTCATTTCCTGTCTTCTCGCAGGTCGGTACCACTAACGCCGGACCCGACCCGCGCGGCGTCCGGCGTACTCCCGCAACTCGCGCGTTTGCAAAGCGAATCTTTCCTCTCATCCACCTGCGCTGGCGACGCTGGCCTTTGTTTTTTTAACCTCAAGAGGCACCCGAGCGGTGATCGTGGTGCCGTGGCCCGCCTCGGATTGGATGGAAAACTCGCCGTCCACCAGGTGCAGTCTCTCCCGCATGCTGATGAGCCCCAGCCCGTGACGTTCTATGGCGTCTCGCTGGTCAAAGCCAATTCCCGAATCCCTCACGGTCAGTTGTATCTCTTCCGATGATCCCCCCAATTCCACCCGGAAGTGCCGCTCACCACTGTACTTAACTGCATTCTGCAGGGCCTCCTGTAAAACCCTGAACAAACAAAGTGAGATTTCGTCTGGCAGGCTGGGCGGTATCCCTTCATGGCTGAATTCGATCTCCACCTTCTTTTGCTCGCACAACTCTTTGCAGAAGCTTCTGGCTGCCGACACAATGCCCAAGGTTTCCAGCTGTGAGGAGTGTAGACGGTGCGATAGCGCGTGAACGTCCTTCCCTAACTCGATGAGCTGTTGACAAACCTGAGGAACGTGATCGGAGACTTCAACGCCGGAGCTGGGCGGACCTGGATACCCTTGATCCAACTGGAGCGCCAACAGCGCTATTCGCTGATTGATGTCGTCGTGGAGTTCTCTCGCGATCCAGGTGCGCTCTTCCTCATGGGCTTCAATCAACCTTCTTCCCATCTGGGACAAAGCGTCCTCTGCAAGCTTCTGGTCTGTAACGTCTAGGCATGAGCCTATGTAACCAGCAAGGGAGCCATCGAGATTCAGTCTAGGCACACCTATATCGGACACCCAACGATATACCCCATCGCGCCGCCGCAGCCGGTACTGCATCTTGAAGGATTCGCGAAGATCAAAGGCCCGCATGTAGATATCCAGGCAATTCTTCAAGTCTTCCGGATGCACCCCTTCCAGCCAGCGGTTGCCGAACTCAGCTTCAAGTGGCCGCCCGGTGAACTCGAGCCATGGCTGATTGAAGTAGTTGCAGAGCCTGTCGGGACCGGACATCCAGATCATCACAGGTGCGGAGTTGGCCACCAGTCGGAAGCGACGTTCGCTCTCCTGTACTGTTTCGAAACTATTCGCTAGCTGGATTTCGGCCTCTCTTCGTCTCGCCCGCTGCCATAACAACGCGACGATCAGCAGCGTCTCCACCAATGTCAGTGAAATGCTGGCGATGATGTAAGGCTTGTATGCTTCCCAGACGCTAAGCGGTTTGTTGAGGACGATACTGCCAGCCGGAAGTCCAGCTTCTTTCAGATGCCAATGCTTGAGAGCGCGCCAATCGAACATGTAAACGTTCGCGCCATTTACAACGGGGATGTCCTGCGGCTTTTCACCTCTTAGGATTCTCCCTACGATATCCCCCACCACCTCACCTTCCTTGGCAAAGCTAGTGAGATCGCCGCCCACCTCTCCGTGACCAAGGTCCACATCGCTTAAACTAACGACGGGACCATTAGCGGCGCTGACCACCATCGGCGTTGCTTGTGTTGAGGCCACGAATTTTGTACCCGCGACATCCTCTGCAATATCCGTCAGGAGGACAATTGAGTGTGGCGGCAAATGCTTCACGTTCTCAAGAAGCTGAGGCATTGTGAAATCCGTGAGATACGTGATGTCAAGTCTTGATTCGTAACCGCGCAGGGCCCCTTTAACCAGAATCATAAGGTCTCGATCAGTTGCGGTCGTACCTCCAATTACAACTGCGTGCTTCGTACCCGGCTGGAGGAGCAAGGCGACCTCCAGAGTTTTCGCCACCTCGAACGTTTCCCAAATACCAGTGAAATGAGAATCAAGGTGCGGATGTCCCGCTTGCTCTTCAGAAGTACCGCAGAAAACGATTGGAATCCCGCTAAAGGATTTCTCATGTGAATCGAGCAGAAATCTTAGTGGAGACGGCCCAGCAGCAACGATGAGGTCTGGCTTGATATCTCGGTACTTGTGAACATACCACTGGCGAAATTCCTGCTGAGTGGCTGGAGCGGGAAACAGAGTGGTTTCCAGATACTCGCGATAAAGCTCAATTTGGTAGGGCGAATTTTGTAGTGCTTTCCGGATGCCTTCATCGACAAGGTCCACCCCGGGAGACGAAAGCCCCAGTTCGTAGAAAATGAGGACGCGACGGACTTCTTTGACTTGCGGGCGGGCGATAGGCTGAAAAAAGCAAGCGAACACAAAGCACAGCAGCGCGACCCTACTTAACCAGCAGACCCCAAGGGGCTGGCGGTTTGGGAGTCCGCGCAAAGGTCCACCAAATTGCGGCCGTGGACGTTGCGCAGAAGGTCGCATAGGTATTTTGCCACCTCAAGCTCATGAACCGCTTGGAAATACTAACAGTATTTTGACTCATACTGTGACAAGGCGGCCCTGTTAAAGTTACCAGTATCCCGAATTCAGAAAAGAGTTTACTCCTCGTCCATCCGGGAGCCCCAGGCATGACGCGGGCTTCGATCTCCTTTGTTCGAAAATGTCCAATCGGTTCAACGCATCGCTGGGCAAGCCGTCTGGTGATCTTCTGGTCTCGATTATCACAATTACCCTTTGTCTCGGCATTTCGGCCCGTGTATACGGCCAGACGGCCTCGACCGGTGCGCTTGCGGGTGTTACTTTGGACCCGTTCGGTGGTGTTCTCCCAGATGTGGTCGTTACTCTCGTAAACGAAAAGACGAGTGAAACACAGTCTATCACCTCTAATAAAGAAGGATTCTTCACCTTCGTCTCAGTTTTGCCCGGCAGATATGAACTTAGGGCGAGCAAATCAGATTTCGAACCGCTCGGTATTCAGGGGTTAAATATCCACGTGACCGAAACGCTTCGACTCGAACTACATCTTCAGCTTGCGAAGCGCTTCGAGCATGCAGAAGTGTCTTCTGACCCAGGGATGGCTCAAACGGCTACCTCCGCCCTTGGACGAGTGGTGAATGAAACAGCGGTCAGCGGTTTGCCGATGGTCAATCGGAACTTCACGCAAATTGCTAGCCTCTCGCCGGGGGTGGTCGCTGGAGTCTTTAATGCAGGGGAGCTTGGACTCGGCGGGACAGCGCTATCTCAGATTGCTAAATCCAATGACGGAATTTACGTACACGGAGCACGCTCCTATGACAACAGTTGGCAGTTAGACGGAATTGGAGTCAGTGACGTGCAGGGGAGTGCAGGTGCGAGCGGGGGAATACCGATCCCCAATCCCGATGCCTTACAGGAATTCAAGGTACAAACAGGACTCTTTGATGCGGCTTACGGACGCTTTGGCGGCGGCAACATTAGTGTGATTACAAAGGCGGGCGGTGACGCTTTCCACGGAACGATCTTCGAGTTTGTTCGGAATAATATTCTGAACGCAAACGATTTCTTCCTAAACGAAACGGGCCAGCAACGCCCGGACCTCAAACAGAATCAGTTCGGATTCACACTCGGAGGGCCAATTAAGAGAGATAAGCTGCTTTTCTTTGGCTCGTATCAGGGGACACGCCAGGTCAACGGCCTTGCAGCTGGTCAATCGAGAGCAGGTTGCGCCGCCACTGTCAACGAGCCACCTCTAACCAACGACAGGTCGCCCGCGGCTTTAGGGCGACTATTCGGCGGCATGAAGGGTGCTCTCGGAGGCATCACGATTGCGTCCGACGGGTCGAACATCAACCCGGTGGCTCTCGCTCTCCTAAATTTCAAACTCCCTGATGGTAGCTTTCTAATTCCGACACCCGAAACTATTGACGCTTCCAAGGCGATTGCTAGCCAAGGGTTCTCGGCATTTTCTGTGCCTTGTTCTTTCAACGAAGACCAGTTCCTGCTCAATGTTGACTACGTGGCGTCGCAAAAGAGCCGTATCGCCGCCCGGTTTTTCCTTGAAGACAGCGATCAGCTCGTCACTTTTCCGGGCAACGGTCTGAACCCGGCGGGCAACACTCCCGGGTTTACAAGCCCGGGTGACTCTGACTTCACGGTTTTCTCTATTGCCCATACTTACGTACTCAGTAATGCCTGGTTGAACCAAGCGCGCATCGGCTATGTCCGCACAATGACTGGTTCCCGAGCCGAAGCTCCGTTCAATTGGTCTGGCGTTGGTGTCTCCGAGGGCGAATTCAATGACAACAATGAACTGCCAAGCTTAAATATTCTCGGGTCCACCAGTATTGCTTCAGGATTCCCCCGGACGATTACGCAGAACACGTTCGCCTTCAGCGATGATCTCAGCTTTGTACGTGGAGCTCATGCGGTCCGATTGGGAGGAGCGGTTACCCGGTTACAGGACAATATTCATATTGCGGGAGTCGGATCCTTCGTTCAGTTCCTCAGCTGGCCGGATTTTCTACTCGGCCTCGACGCAAGCGGAAATGGGACCGGGACTTTCAGCAATGTCTTTGCCTCGGCTGATATTTATGGCCTTGGAAATCGTGAATATAGAACCTGGGAAGCGGCAGGATTTGCGCAGGATGACTATCGCATTAGCCGGTCGCTGACTCTGAACCTCGGACTGCGTTACGAACGATTGGGGCAATTCGGCGACAATCTGGGCCGCAACTCGAGCTTCGATGTCTCCAGGGCCGACGCAAACCCACCGCCGGGCGGAAGTCTCGATGGCTACATCGTAGCCTCTAATTTTCCGGGTGTTCTCCCAACAGGGGTAATACGTGCGAACAACACATTTGGAACCTACGGGGAGGGGCAAAACACAATCGCTCCTCGGATCGGTTTTGCATGGCAGATTTTGCCTCTAACAAACCGATTGGTACTTCGAGGAGGGTATGGCGCGTATTACTCTCAACCCAGCGGGCAAGCCTTTTTTCAAACTGCGGTAGGGGCGCCCTTCGCTCTGGTTCGGTTGAATGCCGGGGCGGCAAACTCACAAGCTACGTTCCAAGAACCGTTTCAACAACCGTTTCCCACGGTGGACTCGTTCCCTTTGTTCACGGCGTACTCTCCCACGACAACAACGACCGTATATTCCGTCGCGCCCAATTTTCGGCCCGCCATGATTCAGCAGTATTCATTGAATCTTCAGATGGAGTTATACGACGGTTGGCTGTTGGAGGTTGGATACGTCGGCACTCGGGGGATTCACTTGATGCGTCAACGCTCACGCAATCAGGCGCTGTCGGCCTCTCAGAACAATCCAATAAGGGGATTGACACAGGACACTCTCGCAAATGTTCCTTTGCGGGTTCCGATTCTCGGAATTCCGCCGGACTCATTGCAGGAAATGGAATCCGAGGGCGGTTCCTGGTACAACGGGCTTGAAGTCAGTCTCACAAAACGAATGAGCCATGGCTTACAGTTTCTTGCTTCCTACACCTTCTCTAAGACGTTGGACACGGACGGCGCTGACATTAACTCAACATCGTCAGGTAATGCTCTCACGCTAGGGGACCAAAACTCTCCCGAGCAGCGATGGGGACGGGCAAGCTTCGACCGTACTCATCGATTCGTCCTTAGTGAAACATGGAGTCTCCCCGGCCCGTCAGCCGGAGTCCAGCGGGCAGTTCTGGGAGGATGGGACATCGCTGCCGTAGTTACGATTCAATCTGGCAGTGCTCTCACCATCTCGGATACCAATGCCAACAACGTTTTTGGGATAAGCGAAGACCGCGCGCAACTCAGCGGCACGTGCTCGAAAAGCCAGTTAGTGACAAGCGGGGCGGTTGAGTCGAAACTCAACGGTTATTTCAACACATCTTGTTTTACTAGCCCGCCCATCATTGGGGCGGATGGCATCGGAACCGCGTTTGGGAACAGCGGGACTGGGATCGTAGATGGTCCTGGACAAGCAAACTTGGATCTTGCTCTTTCAAGAGCTGTGGCATTGAAATGGCCCGTTGAGAAGAGCAGTCTTCAATTCCGCGTTGAGTTCTACAACGCCCTGAACCATCCTCAGTTTGCCAACCCCGACACTAATTTCACCTCACCGACGTTCGGCGTCATCACCAGCACGTCCGTAAATGCTCGCGTTGGGCAATTAGCCCTGAGGCTTGCATTCTAGCTGGCTCCTCTCTAGCTGAGTCGCACGCTGCCTCCCGGAAGTCGCAGTTCAAATCATCTTTCCCGCGCATTTGTCCGATGTTGTGTTGATACCTGGCCTCAAGGTTAAGGTAGACGGAATGTCTGACGACAAGGGCCGGTTTGTAGCCGGTGAGATTACCGTCGACGGCGACGACCTGGAAACGGCTGAGATGATCCAGTCTGGCTTGCATCCCACTGCGGAACAAGTCGCAGCTAACGTGCAGACTCTTGCGGCCCACAATGAGCAGCTCGCAACTCACCAGCAGAATATTGCCGCCAACCAGCAGAATATCGGTACCAACCAACAGAATATCGCGGCCAACAAACAGCAGATTGAAGCGAACATGAAAGATATTGATGAGAACACGCAACGATTTACCGCTCAGGCCGAATATGACGTAAAGGGCCAGGCAACCGTGAATTTCGCTACCGGTAGCTCTAAGATCTCTGCCGCTGACCAGGAAGAACTCAAGAAGTTGGCGGGAACGGCGACTAGCCTTAATGGATATATCATCGAAGGAACAGACTATGCTGATGCAACCGGCAGCGCTGCCATGAACACAAAGCTGAGCGAGAACCGCGCGAAGGCTGTGGTTATCTATCTGGGTTCAGCAGGTGGCGTGCCGATCCGGCTCATCGTGGCGCCTGGCGCGATGGGCGAATATGGAGCGGCGGCACCGAACGAGACTAAAGCCGGGCGGGCTGAGAACCGCCGCGTTGAGATCAAGGTTCTGGTCAACAAGGGCATCGCCGGTACCTAGGGGGCACTCTCCTGGCAGTGGGGGCATGGGCTGCTGTTGTGCGAGAAAGCAGCACGTGCCTTCGGCCTGAGCGGCAATTGCTCACGGGTGATGGCGGGCCGGCGGTCAATCTGAAGTCGTAGCCACTCAGACACCGTTTATCAGGTACACGCTCGACTAAGTCGGTGAAACGCGCCCTCAATTGCCCCTCCCGAATCTACTATCTATCACTTTTGACAGCACTCCCCAACTTGATTCACGGCACGAAACTGACTGTGCAGGACAAAGAACGACCTCGTTGAGTTTCTGCGCGCTTCTTAGAAGTACCTGGCTGGCGAGGGAGCCGTGCCCGGTAAGTGCGCGTCGTGCTTAGGCACCTGCCATCGGTCCCACGGCAACCAACACCCTGCAACACATTACAAAGAATGGAGTCGCGCAGTAATGCAGTCTTTTATGGAACGATCTCCAGAAACTAATTCCAGGTCATGGGGCAGTGTTCACGGACTAAGCGAGTCAAGCCTCGTGGAAGCCGCCAAGAGAGGCCATTCCATGGCGTTCAACACGCTCTCCGAACGATAGAGGCCGCAACCCTTTCGTGTCGCACACCGAATCACCAGAAGCATTGAGGACGCCGAAGATGCGGTTCAGGACACGCTCCTGAGCGCATTCCTTCACGTGAGGGATTTTGATGGTAGGTCGGGTTTCGGAACCTGGCTGACGCGCATCGCCGTCAACTCGGCGCTGATGAATCTCCGGAAGAAGAAACGAACTTCGCGTGAGATTGGCACGGACTATAACGATGATTCCGATGCGGATGGTCTGCACTACGAAATAACCGACCACCAGCCGAATCCGGAAATGCGTTACGCCCAAAGCGAAGAGGAAACCGTACTAGAAAAAGCCATCGGGAGCCTAAGACCGACCCTCCGCGTCGCACTTCAGATTCAACGACTGCAAGAACAGTCGATGCGGGAAACCGCCGAAGCGATAGGCATCTCTTTGGCTGCCGCCAAGACTCGGCTGTACCACGCCAGGGCCGCGCTTCGCAGGTCATTGATCCCAAAACTCATTCGCCAACCTCGATTTGGCAGCCGATTCGCAGTTCGCCCGGCAGGGTGATGGTTCGGCCAGACTAAGGCCCGGGCACAATTCGCCCATTTTCAGCGACCCAATCACAAGAAAGAGACAGATAAGAGGAACGTCTGGGAGATTTAGACCTGGATCGCCAGGATCTTGAGCTGCTCCTCAAGACTAACGTTGTACTCGGTTAGTCGCGCGTCCTCGATATTTCGAATCTGTGTTTCACATCGCATCAGGGCATCCGAATGGGCTGAACAATCCCCTCGGTCGCCTTCCCCCGGGTCTGGAGTTCGCCTTTCGCTTACGTTTGGACTCCTTCGAATGTGCTTCTCGCCAACGCAAGGGAGGGTTCGTTGTTGCTGTTCAGGGCTTCAGCAGAAAGAGCGTTGAACGTATCTGTAAGCTCTGCTTTCGATTCTTGGAGCAGTTTGCGCGGCTCGTCGAGGCTGGTTTGCGCCTCGGCGAGTTGTGTTTCTGCCTTGACCCGGAGTTCACCTTCGGTTTTGAGGCGATCGCACAAAACCAAAAAACAGACTACCTCGCTGGAAGCTACGACAGCTCCCTCTGAGATATTTCGAGCACCGCACCGGCGCTGGCACACCCAGGGAAATTCCCAGGTGGCTAGACCGTTGCGGGAATCAAATGGCCCCCGAAAGGATTCAACTTCAGACTTCTACTTTATTGAGGATTGAGGTGACAGGGGCAGTCCGCGCGAGCGATGGATTCGCGGCTGAAACTGGTACCCTGCCGAGGTCGTTGACTTCCCTTCGCTTGTTTTTCAACCCGTACTCCAACCCGAGATTCGGCCGACTTAGGCGTATTTGCAAGTACCTGGCAGTCCCTTGTAGCCTTGTAAGTTGTTGTCAGTACTTGTTGTTACCGCTCTGTCACGACAGAGGTCGCGAGTTCGAGTCTCGTCGTCCCCGCCATTCTTCTTAAAGACTTACAACTTGGCCTTTGCCCACTGGGTGTTGCTAGGGTGCGCTAGCTTTCGCTTCAGCCTCCCCCGATTGTTCTAATTCGTAGTTGCACCGGCAAAATAGCCTCGGCCGCCTTGGAAAACGGGACGCGCCTCGCGAAAGTCTCGGTAGTCCTGAGCACTGTCCATCGCTGTGGGGTTACTTGGCGGGCGTCTTTGAACCGCGGCCGCCGTGCCTCAGTAAAAACAAAAAAAACCACTGATTACGTTTTCTGTTGGGGGGATAGTTCTTCAAGAGCTTTTGACGCTCTTCGCGATGCCCTCAGAATCTGAAGTGTCATTCTCTGTCGGTTGAGAGTATACACATCAGCAGCATAGGCGGGAACGGACCATGAACGTGGAGAAAGATCGTGAGTGAACAATTTGCAGCGATGGAGACGTCGGTTCCCTGGCGCTGGCGACCGAAAGTTGGACTGTTTTTGTTCATTCTCGCGCTGGTGTCGCCCTTGCTCGTGCCGCTCGTTCTGGTAACGGATCCTCCCAGAGATGTGACAGTCTCGATTGTCGGCCTGCTACTGTTCGGTCTTCCTATGGCGCTCTCACTAGCAGTCGTCGCCTTGATAGGTAGACCAGCCTTTCTATTCCTTAGGAGTCGCGTCGCGAAGCGGGGCACGCCTCCCTCGCCTGTAGGCGTTATTCGCTATCGCATCGGATTGGCGCTCCTCACCATTCCTGTCATCACAAGCTGGCCCGTGCCGCTTGTGTCCCTTCATGTTCCCGAAATTGGAGCGCATCGGGCTTTCATAGGGGCGGTTGCAGATGGCGTCCTGCTGCTCAGCCTATTCGTTCTGGGTGGAGAGTTTTGGGCCAAGGTGCATGCGTTGTTTGTCCATAGCGCGCGTGTGGCGCCCGAGATCTCAGGGGCAGGTGGAGTGGCTGGGAATCCTGAACCGGTGCAGATGGGTTGGCGCTTTTATCTAGGCACCGCCGTCTTCGTTGGGACTGCAGCCGGATGGCTGCTCGTCCCGCTCGCATCCGCCTTGGGAAAGAGCGGTAGTCAGATTGCAAGCCTGTCGGGAGTTTTGTTTATCGCGAATAAACCGGCGCTGGTCATCGTTATAGCCATATTGGGCAAGCCTGGCTTCAATCACTTGAAGTGCCTGCTCTTCGAAATGCTCCGCAAGCTTGGCCCACCTCAACAGGTAGGCCGTCGTCGCTATGACCTCGGATTGATTTTGATCATGGTGCCCATGCTGATGACATGGGTCGAGCCATATGCCGCCATTCTGGGCCCGCAGAGCGTGTATTGGTTCCTGCAGGACCTGCCGCTCGAATTGTTGCTACTCATAGGGCTGTTTCTCGTTGGAGGCGAATTCTGGAACAAAGTTCGCGCGTTGTCTAGGCATGCGGCGAAGATCGAGATCGTTGCCGAAGCGCCAGCGGCGCCCGCTTGACTTCACCTTCGTCTAAATACTCTTGCGAGGATCTACCTGGCTACCGGCAGCTCGGTCGGTTGCTCGAGACGGAATTCGAGAAGAGTTTCGCTTGGCACGGAAACCTGTTCGCCCTTCTTAGTCGCTGCTACAGCGGTTCCTGCGCCTGCTCCCGCGAGCGCTCCAATCCCGGCTCCTTTACCTCCACCAGCCAGGCCGCCAATCAGCGCGCCTAGCCCTGCTCCACCCAAAACCTTCTTGGTCGTGTTGCCACCCTCGCCCTTGCCCTTAACCTCATAGTCAGTGGTCATCAGCGGATAGGCGGTTCCATTGATCACGATGTCCGTGAGCTCTAGAGTCAGTTGGGAACTGCCCTTAAATTTCCCGGATGACGATGCCTGCGCAAGGACTCCATAAACGGTGGTTCCCTTCCGCGCCACCGTTACATCGTAGGCCTGCAGATTCGCTTCTAGGGCCGCAGTGAAGCGAAACCCAGCTTTCTGTTTGCTCGAATCCACAGAATCTATCATACGAACCAATATTCGAGTTCCTGCCGGCACGGCGACTCTCTTCGAACCCTGAGCGGGTGACAAGGGTGTTAGCCCTAATGTGAAAATCGCCGTCAGCAGGAGCGCCACCCCTTTAATTTTCATGTCTTGCATATCCAGCCCCTCCTTGATGATCTTCATGAGCCCACCACCGGCAGCGCTGAGGCAATCTTGAGGTCGATGATCGTCAGCAATTGATGTTCAACCTGCACAAAACGAGCGGCCGTTATCGCTCCCAAGTCCTGTTTGACTCGTTCATAGTATTTGGCCAGCAGTTCGCCCCGCTGCTTCTGATAAGACATTGCGTTCTTTATCAACTCGTCCGCTTTATCGTCGGTCATCGTCGTGTACGACTTGGCGTACTCTTGAATGTTCGCCACGCGCATATCATTGAGCTTGCTGAGCTCGGCGTCGTAGTCCCGATAGATGGGCCAAAACTTGGCCGCGTCTTCGGCGTCGAACTGCATGACCGTTCCCAGCAGCGTTGCTTTTTCCGTTCGCACGTCCTTGCGCAGGAGCGCGATGTACGCCTTTATGTTCGCGTCCTCTGGAGTCTGAGCCGTCGCAGCCGTCGCCGGCGGCTTCGTCGCCGTCTTCGTTTGCGCGACCAAGGCCGCGCTTGAAGTCATACACACGACGAGAAAAACTCCCATTGCCATTGCACGCATGGTGATTGTCCTCATTTTTCCTCGCGGAACACCTGAGATTTGTGGCGGCCTGGAAGTCAGAAGCGCAGGAGCAAACCGCCGAAACAGTACACCCGGCACTCAAATCGAGTCAAGTTTCCCTATGTCTCGGATCGACCTTTCTTCGCGTTATTGTTCGGCTGCCCGTGATTCCGACTATGATTCTCCTATGAAAGAAATTCATCCCGACACTGGTAATTTTGACAGTTAACAAACCTCACTCCTAAAACCTATCTTCCACTCTCGGTCAACTGCAAGGCGAAGATGGGGCTCTAGATTTACGTTCGAAAAGCTAGAAAATTCCTTTTTGTTCAGGCTTTTTCTTCCTGGAAAGCACCGTGGGAACAGACGGAAAGAAGGTAAGGCAGCTCATGACACTGAAACGTCTACGAACAAAAGCCCGCAAAAGGATTTATCAGAGTCTCTGGAGTACGCTGTGTGTTCTAGCCCTTCTGCCGGGCGACACCGCGGTGTACGCACAGGAAGCGCAGCAACAGGGTGCGCCACAGGAAGAAGAACCTCCCAAAATCCCCAATGATCAACTGGATGCGCTGGTTGCCCCCATCGCGCTGTATCCAGACCCGCTACTGAGCCAGGTGTTGGTCGCTTCGACGTATCCGCTGGAGATCATCCAGTTGCAACAGTGGCTGGTCCAACACAAGGATCTGAAAGACAAAGCTCTCACCGACGCGGTGATGAAACAGGACTGGGACCCCAGCATTCAGGCAATGGCCGCGCTTCCCGATGCGCTGAAACAACTTGCAGAGAATATCAAATGGACAACGGACCTGGGCAACGCTTTTCTTGCGCAGCAGAGTGACGTGATGGATGCCGTGCAACGCATGCGAACGAAGGCGAAAGATGCCGGCACCCTAAAGTCCAATGAGCAACAAAAAGTAGAAACAAAGGTCATCGAGACCAAGACGGTCGTCGTGATTGAACAAGCTAACCCGCAGATTGTCTATGTCCCCTCTTATAACCCTGTCGTCGTATACGGGCCGCCTGTGTACCCGTACCCGCCGATCTACTACCCCCCGCCTTCGTATTACGCGGCCGGAGTGTTTATGGCGTTTGGCGTTGGCGTTGCAATCGGAGCAGCTTATCACGGAGGCTGGGGCTATCGCTGCGGATGGGGAGGGTACGGCCACAACAACATAAACATAAACATCAACAATAACTATGTGAGTCACTACAACAAGACGAACATTAACAACGTAAATCGGAACAACATCAACAACATCAACAACCGGCCATCGCAACTGCCGGCCGGTGGCAACAACACCTGGCAACACAATCCGCAGCACCGCGGCGGTGCGCCTTATTCCAACAAGGCAACTGCAACAAAGTATGGCGGCACCGCGCGCGGGGATTCCATGGCCACAAGGCAGGCGAATTCGCGGCAGCAGCAAGCAGCAGGCAACATGGGACAGCCTACTGCCACGAATCGAAACGGGTCCGTCGCCAACCGGGCATCAACCTCGAACTCCGGCGCGAGACCAAGCGATATGAGCGCGAATCGTGGCGGCACAGGAGGAAACAATATTGGCAACCGGCAGGTTCCCAGTAGCAACGCATCGAAGAGCACGAGCGCGTTCGCTGGAGCGTCAAGCAAAGGGAGCGCCCAAGCCACCAGTTCGCGGGGTGCATCCAGCATGGGATCCTCCGGTGGCGGCAGTCGTGCACGTTCTGGCGGCGGACGGCGGAGGTGATGAATCCATGGACAAGGAAAAATATATGAAATTCACAAGAGTCAATCCTCACTTCGCGAAGATTATGTGGACAGCGATGCTTATTGCCGCTTGCTGCGTTCTGGTAATCGGCTCGCCCGCGGCGCCGCAAACACAGGCAGCCGCTGCCGTTGCGACTCAGTCGGCTCAGAAAACCTTCGACACTCCACAGCAGGCCGCAGATACCATGATTCTTGCTGTCAAAAACGATGATGTTGCCGCACTGCTGGAAATCTTCGGGCCCGCTGGCAAGGATTTCGTCGCCTCGGGAGACGATGTGCAGGACAAGAACTCGCGTGCCAACTTTGCCGCCAAGGCGCAGGAGAAAACGCACGTCGACATAGACTCTAAAAATCCCAACCTCGCTATTCTCTCGGTCGGCGAGGAGGATTGGCCTACACCAGTTCCCATAGTCAAACAGGGCGGAAAATGGCATTTCGATTCGAAGGCCGGCCGTACTGAGATTCTTAACCGGCACATCGGAGAAAACGAACTGGACGCCATCCTTATTTGCCGCGGTTACGACGATGCCCAGGAAGAATATGCGGCGGAAATCCACGACGACTCCGGAGTGAACCAATATGCACAGCGAATTATCAGTTCTCCGGGAAAGCATGATGGCCTGGCCTGGAAGAATCCGGATGGAAGTTGGGGTGGGCCCGTCGGAGAGACGGTAGCGAAGGGCCTGGAAGAAGGCTATACGGACAAGGGAAAGCCATTCCACGGCTACTATTTCAAGATTTTGAAAGGGCAGGGTCCTGCTGCCCGCCTGGGCCAACTCGACTACGTGATCGAAGGCGCGATGATCGGCGGGTTTGCGCTGGTTGCCGTGCCTGCCCAGTACCGCGTGACAGGCGTGATGACTTTCATCGTCAGCTACGACGGCGTGGTCTACCAGAAGGACTTGGGTCCGGACTCGCTCGATATAGTCAAGAAAATGGAGCGCTATAACCCGGATAAGACCTGGCAGCCCACGGACGACGAAGAGTAGTTGACTCGCTCCTTAAACGGGTTGCGCCAGCGAAATATGCAGTTTGCGTCTCGAGGATCTAGACCTCGGAGTCGGCTTGGTTCACGACGAGTGGTGTGATTGATGCCAGTCGCTAATTGGGTCTGCCCAACCAGGAATACTGCCACGCGACGGACACATTTTGGTAATTTCCCCCATATCTGATATAGGCACCGTTGTTGTAGCTGAGTTTTATAGACTGATGCCTGGTCACCGGGATCGACGCAGTCACACCCACCCGCGAGTTCCTCTGTAGCGTCACAGGATTTTCGACCCCGTTTACGCTTGTTGTGCCTCCGAACCAATAATTGCCGTCAACTGAAATCCAGAGTCGAGGCTTAAAATCATAGCTGAGATGCCCTTCGAAAGATCCGACCGGAGTCTCGGACTGGGTATTGGTGCCGGGAGAGAATTGGTTGTTCGAAAAGAATTCGTGATTATCTGTGAAGAACCAGACGGCCCCATAAGCATCGAGGATCCAGTGGCCCCAGCGTCGTGAATAGCCTAGCTCAGGTTTGATGGCCCAGCGATTGGTTCCCAGATTGATGAGTTTCGTGGGATCGTACTGCCCTGCCAGCGGCACAAGTTTAATGCTGGCGCCCAAGATGGTCTTCTGCCGCCATTTGATGAACTCGGGGGCATTCATGGCCGGGCCACCTAT
>Ga0210401_10003931_pt1 | contig 15664 bp, 15 predicted proteins | sample IncBWH32MmetaG_FD_150866 | JGI IMG/M metagenome (GOLD analysis project Ga0210401, IMG submission 150866) | Forest soil microbial communities from Barre Woods Harvard Forest LTER site, Petersham, Massachusetts, United States - Inc-BW-H-32-M | ecosystem: Environmental > Terrestrial > Soil >... | reverse complement strand
TTCGCTGTCATAAAGCACATCCTTTTACTGGGGTGAAGCTACTCTTACCATGGCGCCCTACTCCTTGTCGAAAAACGGATTGGTCTGCTTCCCGCCTTCGATATATCCGCGTGCATGCTCAATTTCTCAATCAGGTCGCCCAGATGCTTCAGCGCCTGACTTACCGAAGGGCGCACACCCAGTTCCAGAAACGCCTTGAGTGTGGATTTCAAGTGAAGATCCGAGGCTCGCGCTAGTCCCCGGCAATGCGCGTATACATCAGTTGCTGGGCAACGATATCGCGTGGGTAGCTCATCGTTACTTTGTCCGGCTTTCCGTTCTCGCCCCTGCGCAGAGTGAGCTGGGGATTGATGCCGGCCCAAAAGTTCGGCAGGTCGAGGGCCTTATAACGAGCCACCACCTGATCGCGCCATTGCGTATTGAAGTGAATGCCGTATTTGCCGATCAGATCGCGCGCGGCGCTGTAATCGCCTTCGGCCTTGATGCGCATCAGCTCCGCCAGCAGCATGCCGACGCCCTGGCGCATCTTCGCATAGTCGGCCACGACCAGAAACACTTTACCGTCGCGGTCCTTCTCCTCGATCGAACCGGGAACTTTGTCGCGAATGTAATTCACGATCAGCTGGGTGCCGCGTCGGTGATCTTCCTCGATCGTGTCGCCGGTCGGCACTTCGTGCAGTTGCATCAGAGCCGCGCGCGCTTCGGTATCGTACGCGGCTTTTGCGACTTCCTGATTCGGCATCGCTCCCATTTCGATCAGTTTCGGATCCCAGAAATTCCACATCGCCATCAGGTCGGCGCGGCTCTCTTCCAGCGTCGAATAGTATTCCTTGATATAGAAACCGGGCTCGCGCGTCAGCTTGGGATCAACGGTCCCCGAACCGTGCCCGATCACCTCGTGCATCGAAGTCCACAGGTCGGCGGCCAAATCGCCGTACTTCAGTGCCCGCTCACGTTCTTCGGGTGAATAGGAAAATTCCGCGTACACTTTCTCGCCGCGCACATCTCCCAGTGCACGGCTCGAGCTTGTGATGATGAAGCTCTTCGAGCCGTACTTGCGGTGAATCTCCTCTTCGTTGGGCAGGTTGTCCCCGATCGTGCCCACCTCGAAATCGCCCGTCTCGATCAGCATCTGCACGGCGTTGACGACCGGCGGCTTCGGATGCGGATTCTTGTATTTGTCGAGCCACGGCGCCTTTTGTTCGAAGTAGCTCGCGTTTTGCGCAAATCCATTCGCGAGCTTGCTCATGCTCGTGTCCGTTACGCTTACAAAACCCTGAATCGCGCCCTTCAGTTGCCGCGGGTCTTTGTAAACTTCGACGAAGCCGCTTGAAAAATCCGGATTCGTGTGGTCCTGCACCCAATCGGTGTCGACTTGAATCCAGTCGGCGCGTTCTCCTGTCTGGTAATAACGGACCAGGTCGTCGATCACTTTCTTTTGCGCATCCGGCGCGTATTCCCGCGCCCGCTGCAAGTATTGAATCGCCAGACCAAGTTCGTGCGCACCGAGGCCCGGCGGAACTTTCCCGTCGGGCGTTCCCGCGCGATAGACCTCCTCGACGATCTTGCCGTCCTTGTTCACCACACGAGAATTCAGCTCGTATTTGTCCGTGAACCCGACCAGGTCCTTCATGGTGACGCCGGAATAAAAGTTCACTGAACTTGACTGCAATACATCCCGACCGTTCGGCGGATTCTTCATCGTGAGCATCGGCTCAAATTGCGGATCAAAGATCGGCTTCTCCAGTTCCTTGAGTTCCGCCTCGGCCGCAGCCTGCGTGTTCAAACTCTTGCCGAATGAGGCGCCATTTTTGAGAGCCTGCTCGGCAGCCGCGCGCAATTCGTCCGAGGTAAAGTCCGGCACGAATTTCGCAGAAGTGAAATCGTTGTGATTTCCCTGATTGCCCCAGAAGAGCATCGTGTAGCTCTTGATTTTGTCGAGCACCGCGGGATCGATGCCCTTTGAATGCGTGAGGATTCCTTCGAGCAGATGCTTTTCGCGCAGGCCGTAAGCCGAATTCTGCTCGTAGCCGATCGGATTGATCGCGATCGAGGCCATCGAGAGCCAGTAGGCGTCGAGCTTTTGCTCCGGGGTGAGGTCGCTGAAGGCCGGCGCGGCCGTTTGGACGAATCCGGTGTCGCGCACCATCGCCACCAGCGGAGATTGCGCCGCGAGCCGCGGCGGTACCGGCTCGGTCACCGTCGGCTTGGGTGCCGTCTTCGCTGGCGCCGCGCTTCCATTTTGCGCGCGCACCGCAATCGCCGCCGGGCCGCACGCCAAAGCCGCCAACAACGCTCCTGCTGCCACACTCCGAACGCGCATCATTCCTCCTGAGTCTCGCCCTCCCGAAATATACACCCGCACGCGCGGCGCGCGTTTTTTGTTTAGCGCTTTGCCATCTCTGCACTAAGATGAACCTATGAAACGAGCCATGAAAATCGCATCGATGGCAGCCATGGCGACAATCGCTCTCACCGCTGTGGCTTCTTTGCGCGCGCATCAAACCGCGCCGCCCGCGACTGCCGCGAAGCCCTACATCGTTCCCGACCTCGCGCAGCGCGTCGCGAAATTCAAGCAAGTGAAAATCGCCTACACCGCCACGAGCCTCGCCCCCAACGAGCGCAAAATGGTCGTCAAGCTCGTCGACGCCGCTGGATTGCTTGACGACGCCTACTGGCGCCAGAGCGATCCCGAAGGTTTGCAACTTTACGTTTTGCTCGCTTCAAGCAAAGATCCGCAGGACATGCTGCTACGTCGCTATCTCCGCATTAACGGCGACCGCTTCGACTTGATCGACGACAACAAACCCTTCGTCGGCACGCAGCCGGTGCCGCCCGGCCGCGGCTTTTTCCCGCAAGACCTCACGAAAACGGAATTCGACGCTTACGTCGCCGCGCATCCCGATCAAAAAGCGGCGCTTTATAACGGACAAACCGTTGTGCAGCGCAACGGCAGCGCGCTCCTGGCGGTTCCCTACCATGTCGCCTACAAAGAATTCGTCGATGGCATGTCGCAGGACCTTCGCGACGCCGCTGCGCTCTCGCCCGATCCTGCGTTTGCAAAATTCCTTCGCATGCGCGCCCAAGCCCTGCAAAGCGACGACTATTTCGCCAGCGACGTGCAATGGCTCGATCTCGACAAGCCGAAATTCGACGTCGTCTTCGCGCCTTACGAAACGTATCTCGACGATTTCCTCGGCGTGAAAACTTCCTATGGCGCCTCGGTGATGATCCGCAATGACGCCGAAAGCCAGAAGCTCACTGTCTTCCAGCAGCACGTCCCGGATTTGCAGGAAGCACTGCCGCTTTCGCCCGAGGACTTGCCATCAAAGCGGGGCAAGCAATCGCCGATGGAAGTTGTCGACGCGATTTATCGCGCGGGCGATCTGCTTCACGGCTATCAAGCCGTTGCGGACAATCTCCCGAACGACCCGCGCATCCACGAACAAAAGGGTTCCAAGAAGATTTTCTGGAAGAATTTCATGGACGTGCGAGTCAACTACGTGATTCTTCCGCTCGCGCAGCGAGTGATGCCCGCCGACCAGGCGGCCATGGCCAGCGGCGAAGGCTATCTGGACGACACCATCCTCCACGAAATTTCGCACGGCCTCGGACCGGTCTACGCGCGTACGGCAAAAGGTAAGGTCGATATCCGCGAAGCGATCGGCCCGCAATATTCCGCGCTCGAAGAAGCGAAAGCCGACGTCGTTGGCGAAATGGATTTGCAGTGGCTGATCGACCACGGCGTGATGCCGAAGGATAAGCAGAACACGGTCTACGCCTCCTATGTGGCGGGAATTTTCCGTACCGTCCGCTTCGGAATCGCTGAAGCGCACGGCGCCGCGGAAATGATGGAGTTCAATTATCTTCTCGAGCAGGGCGGGATTCGCCGCAACTCCGCTGGCCTGTACGAAATCGACTTCGCGAAAATGCCGAGCGCAATCGCATCGCTTGGGAAGGAACTTCTCGAACAGGAAGCCACAGGTGACCGCGCACGCGCCGAAGCATGGTTCAAGAAGTATGCCGTGATGCCGCCCGAACTGAGCGCCGCGCTCGCAAAAGGCAACGACATCCCGGTCGACGTCGACCCGCAATTCTCTTTCAACCCGCCGGTCCGCTAGGATCGAAACGCGCTACTTTTTCTTTGCGGGCAGCGGCGGAAGTTTCGTAAACCCAAGATCCTTTGCACGCTTCATCTTGGCCACATAAACAATCTGCCCTGCGTGATACGCCACGTGCGTCGTGACGTGAATCACGGCCTCGTATCCACTCACGCCGAAGCCTTGAATGCTGTATTTCTTCATCAGGTCCGCGGGCGAAAGCTTCGCGATCACCCGCGACGCTTCCTTGACCACGGTCTCAATTTTTTCCACCAACTCCGCGCGTGGAATCGGTCCCTTCTCGGAAAACTCCAGGTCGCGCTTGCGGATGTCTTCCGCTCCACCAAGACCCGCGATGATCCACTGCCGCATGTTGCCGCAAAGATGCAGCATCAGGTTGCCGACGCTGTTTGAAGCGTCGTTCGCACGCCACCAGACCTCCTCATCTGAAAGAAGCCCGAGCGATTCGGTGATGCGCTTCAGATAATTGCCCGGCACTTCGACCTTCCATTGCTCCAAAATCACTGCTGCAAGCTGCTCGGACGACACTTTCCCTTGCGCTGACTTTTTCTTCGGCATTGCTAGCCCTCAATCAAAGGATGGACTGAATATCCGGATCGATGGAAAGATGCGTCTGTGGAAACCCGTTGATCGTAAAGTTGGCGCCGGCAGCGCACTGAAAATGGAAGTAGCGGCTGATGTTGTAATCCTCGTCGAGAATGTCGAACGCCTTCTCCGCTTCAGCCCGCGATAGCCCGAGCGACGAGAGCGCTACGGTCTTTCCATAGCCCCCCGACGCAGCCAGATATTTCTCCACAATATCGCGCAAGCTCACAGTCGCCTCTCAGTCCCCAAAAGGTATGCCAACCCGCTCCCCAAGTCAAAGCCACTCGCGCCTGAGCCCGGTCCTGCCAGGCATTGTCGTCCCGAACCGCGCGCCTGCCTCGCACGGTGAAGAATCTGCTTTTGCCTTTTCTTTCTCTCCGCAGGCCAGGCGCATGAATGCCTTTTCACATTCCTTTGACTTGAAAGATGGCCCCCGCTGCACTAGGCTAAGTCGCCGCCGAAAGGCGGCATCCCCGCAACAAGGCGCCGGACGACTCCGGCGGCCCTCGAACGTATTGCTGGCAAGGAGACCACAACGATGCAAATGACGCCCGAGCAGGTCCAGATCGTGCAACAGCTGGCCATCATGAACCTTGAAAACGAGGCCAAAACCACGCAACGCGTGATACAAGCCATCCCGCCCGATAACCCGGAATACAAGCCTGACCCTGTCTCGATGAGCTCGCTCGGGCTTGCCAAGCACCTCGCCAGCAGCGAGCTCGCGATTCTCAGGGGCGCCATCACGGGGACATTCGATTTCAGCGCGGGTGTTCCCGATTCGGCGCAAACGCCTTCCGACGTCGCGGCGTGGTACGGCACAAAGTTGAATGAATTGCTCCCTGAACTGAAGGCTCTCCCGGCCGATCAGGCCTCACGCATCGTGGATTTCGGGGGCTTCATGCAGATGCCAGCGGTCCTCTACGTCAATATGGCCGTCTGCCATTCGATCCACCACCGCGGCCAGCTTTCCGCTCACCTGCGCGCCGCCGGCGGCAAAGTGCCCTCGATCTACGGTCCCAGCTACGAAGACGAGCAGGTGCGAAAGGCCGCCAGCGCATCCAACTAGCGACCGCTTTTCCAAACGGGCGGGTCTTGCAGACCCGCCCTTACTTTTTTCCCGGAGGTGACGCCTCTTGTTCGTGGTCGCGGCCGCGCTCTTCGTTCTTCCATCCTGGTTGCTTTGGCTTGCCTGGCACCGCGCGATCGCAAACGAGAAAGCGATTGCTGGCTGGAGACAATATCTGGGCGACGCAGCGTTGGCGGCTGCCGGCTGCGCCACAGTGCTGGAATTGATTTTCTTTTCTTCCTGGTTTTACAACGGTGGAAGCCCGCACGGCCTGATGCCAGCCGTTGGCATCTGGAAGATCGCGGGACCAATCGCCTTCTACGCGCTAATCGCCAGCCTCATCCTGAGCGTTCTTGGAAAGGGCAAATGGAGATGGCTCATGCCCATTTGGGCGGCGGCCTTCCTGTTCGCCGCGTATGCGACATTCATGCTGGATCTGGACTGACGCTGACAGCAACTGCCAAGCGTTCTACTTGGTCGGCTCCAGAATCAACTTCTGGACGCGCCAGTTGAGCAGCTCCGCCACGTACAATTCGTTCTCCGCCGGACACGCGATCTGATGAATCCATCCAAATTGCTTCAACTGCTTGCCGGACTGTCCCAGCCATCCCAGAACTTTTCCATCGAGATTCAACTTGTAAATGCGCCCCGGGAACGCATCTGACGAATACAAATATTGATTCGGACCCGGCGTGATGCAGATCGCCCACGGTGCGCCGGGAGCCATCGTTCCCCCTGTGTCGCTCGGCTTGTTTCCGATTGCCGGACGCGCATCGGCCGGCGCGGGCACGTCAATCGTGATCTGTCGCAGGAATTTTCCATCGCCGTCGAATACTTGTATGCGGCGGTTACCGCGATCGGCAACGTAAACATTCCCCTTCGCATCCAGGGCGATGCTGTGCGGCACATTGAACTGACCAGGGCCGTTTCCCGGTTCGCCCCACGATTTGATCCAGTTCCCGTCCTTGTCCACTTTTGCCACGCGCGAGTTGATGTAGCCGTCGCTGATGTAGGTGTTGCCCGCTGCGTCCCAGGCCATGTCGGTCACCTGGCGAAACATTCCGTCTACGGCCGGGAGCGGCGGCCTCGGATGCTTCAGGGGTCCCGTGCCTTCGTCGGACGCCTCCTGTTTGCGCCCAAAAACCATCATCACGCGGCCGGCCGGATTGAATTCGACCACCATGTCCGAGCCTTTGTCCGCCACCCAAATGTTGTCGCTCTTGTCGATCTTCACCGAATGTGCGAAGGCCCACGCGTAGAGGTTGTGTCCAATCTCGCGAATGAAACGCCCGTCTGGCCCGAATTCAAGCAGCTGCGCTGCCGCGGCGCCGTAGGCCGCGCCCGCTGTGTTCCCCCGCGAAAACACGAACACGTCTCCCTTCGAGTTCACCGCCACGCCCGCCACCTCGCCAAAATAGACGTCGGGCGGTGGTTTCAGAAAATCTGCCACCGAGCGAAACTGGATTTCCGGCACCGACGCACCCTGCTGCGCGCCAACTGCGAGGGGCGCCAACGCAAACGCCGCGAGCACCACAGCAAAACTGAATCTCTTCATAGCCATTCCCTCCCGCAAGTTCTTCGCAGCAAATGTGTATCACTTTTCCGGGAGATTCGCCGCTGCTTTCAGCGAATCGGTCCTCTATGCCCATCTGTCACAAATCGCGCCCCCGCTACGTCATCTAAGTGAGGGGACAAAATGAAACTCGTAATCCTGGGCGCCACAGGCGGAATCGGGCTCGAACTTGTCAGGCAATCGATTGAACGTGGCCACCAAGTCACTGCATTGGTCCGGAGGCCAGAACCGCTCAATTCATTTTCGAATCGGGCGAAGATCATTCAGGGAGATGTTCTCGATCCCTCCCGGCTCGCTACCGTTCTTGCAGGTCACGACGCAATTGCTTCCGGCTTCGGCCCGCGTCCTCCAATCGCGAAAGCCGAATCGGATCTGTTGACACGCTTTGCCTCCTCGCTGACGATCGCCGCTCAGCAAAGCAGGGTTCGCCGCGCCATCATCGTTTCTTCGGCATTTCTGTTTAAAGACGCGATTCTCCCGCCCGCGAATCTCCTGGGACGCATGTTCTTCGGAAAACTGGTGGTTGATGCAACGGAAATGGAGCGAATTGTTCGTACCAGCGATCTTGATTGGACCATCGTCCGCCCGCCCCGGCTCAACGACAAGCCGCTCACGGGAAAATATCGGACGCGCGTAAGCCATCTTCCAACGATGGGCTTCCAGATCTCGCGCGCCAACGTTGCCGATTTCACGCTCAACATCGCGGAGAACCGCGCATGCATCCGAGAAGTCGTCGGGGTGAGCAACTGACGCTGAACGTCAGGCGACCCGAGTACTGAACCTTGGCCATGTGTTCGTGGCCGTCTATCTATTCCTCCGGGGTGAATGGAAGAAAGGATGTAAAGCCAGGTCCGCAACCTGTGGAATTCCTAATCGACATTCCAATTTTTCGACCCGCCGCTCGACCCCTCGCTCCCATCGATCTCTTCTTTTCCGATCGGCGCTGTTTCATGTGTTGGTCGGTCTGATAGAATTGCTTTCTATGAAAAATGAGACGCCAGAATCAAAGCGCATCGCACGGTCGCTTGCCGAATCGGATCCGGAAATCGCGGGAACAATTGCCCGGGAACTGAATCGCCAATCGAACGGTATCGAGCTGATCCCCTCGGAAAATTTCGTCAGCGAAGCGGTGCTCGAAGCGATGGGCTCGGTCATGGCCAATAAATACGCCGAAGGTTACGGCGAAAAGCGCTATTACGGGGGCTGCGAGTTCGTCAATCAAGCCGAGCAGCTCGCGATCAATCGCGCGAAGGAGCTTTTCGGCGCCGACCACGCCAACGTGCAGCCCCACTCGGGAGCGCAGGCGAACATGGCCGTTTATCTGGCGACACTCAAGCCGGGCGATACGGTTCTTGGCATGAGCCTCGCGCACGGCGGCCACCTCACCCACGGCCACCCGCTGAATTTCTCGGGTATGACCTACAAATTTGTCGCCTATGGCGTGACGAAAGATACCGAAACGATCGACTACGATGAACTCGCGCGACTCGCCGAAGAGCACAAGCCGAGAATGATCGTCGTCGGAGCCAGCGCTTATTCCCGCATCATCAACTTCGAACGCATGGCCAAGATCGCGAAAGCGGTTGGCGCGATGCTCTTCGTCGACATGGCGCACATCGCCGGCCTCGTCGCTGCGGGCCTTCATCCGAATCCGGTGCCGCACGCGGACATCGTGACCACTACCACCCACAAGACGCTGCGCGGTCCGCGCGGCGGCATGATTCTCTGCCGCGAACAATACGCCAAAGACATCGATCGCGCCCTCTTCCCCGGTGTGCAGGGTGGCCCACTGATGCATGTGATCGCGGCTAAGGCCGTCTGCTTCAAGGAGGCGCTCGAGCCGAGCTTCCGCGAGTATCAAAAGCAGGTCATAGCGAACGCCAAAGCGCTGGCGGCCGCTGTCGCAAAACGCGGCTTCCGCATCGTCAGCGGAGGTACGGACAATCATCTCTTCCTTGTCGAGATTCATTCGCACGGCCTGGTCGGGAATGTTGTCCAGCCGGCGTTTGACCGCGCCGGAATCACGATCAACAAGAATTCGATCCCGTTCGATCCTCTGCCGCCGATGAAAGCGGGCGGAATTCGCGCGGGCACTCCAGCGGTGACCACCCGCGGAATGCGCGAACCGGAAATGGAGCTGATCGCCGGCTGGATTGCCGAAGTCCTGAAAAACATCGGCGACGAAGCCACCGAGCGCCGCGTACGCCTGCGAGTCGAGGAATTGGCGTCAAAGTTCCCGCTCTATTCGCGGCGGCGAGGCGACGAAGCGGCCTTCGCCCGCTAGGTTCTGCATCCCGCCCCGGTGGATGTACCCTTGCGGTACACTCCCCGCGGCCGCTTCCCTCCCCGTGCTAACCTTTTTGCCAGGGACATCCGATTCCCTTTCCGGGAAGCTCGGACCACTTCGATGAGCCCAAACGCAACGATCGAAAGTATCTCCACGACCCTGAGCGATCTGGAACGCGAAGAGGCTCGCCAGATCCAGCTTTCGCTGCTGCCTGAAGGCGCGCTGATCACCCGCGCCGCCGAGGTCGCATACCGCTTTGAGCCTTTCGCCGGTGTAGGTGGTGACTTTGCTGATTTCTTCGAACTTCCCAACGGCCACGTGGGCATATACATCGGCGACGTGGTCGGCAAGGGTCTCTCCGCCGCAATGTACGCGACACTCGTGATGGGCACGCTGCGCGGCACGCACAAGACCGGCACCGATACCGGCTCGGTCCTCGCGATGCTCAACAAACGCTTGCTCGTCCGCCCGGTGATGGGGCGCTACGCCGCCACCGTCTATGCTGTCTTCGATCCTGCGACTCGCGAACTTACATTTTCCAACGCTGGCCTGCCCTATCCATTGCTCGCGTCCGGTGATCAATGCAAACAGCTCGGGCACGGCGGCCTGCCTTCGGGATTATTTGGAGGAAGCTCCTACGAATGCCACCGCGTGCAGCTTGCTCCGGGCGATGCCGTTCTTTTCGCCACAGACGGATTGACCGAATTGCGCGACCGGCGCGACAACGACTTCAGCTGGGACCGGCTTGCGGAAATTTGGAAGAGCTCTCTTGGAAGGTCCGCCGAAGAAGCGCTCGAACGTCTTTTCGAAGAAGCCCAACGATTTTCGAGTGGCGCTCGCAACCGGCATGACGACATCACGGCAATCGTCTTGAAAGTTCCCAACTAATCCCTATTCGATTATTTCCACTTCCAATTCATCCGCAACGCCGTCACGAATCGTGAAAGCGCGCACGGGCCGCTCGGCATCCTCGCACGGCGAAGCGATGAAATACGCGACATCGGGATAAAACGCCATCGAAATGTCGGTCGGTGAGGGCTCGTTCGCGGTGCGTGGATGGGAATGGTAGATTCCCATCAGTTCGAGCTTTCCTCGGCGGAGCATCCGCATGGACTGGAAGAGCTCGCGCGGACCGATCTCATAAGAGACGGCTGGCTTTTCGGCCGCGTTCGCTGCAGGAAAGATTTCGATAATTTCGCCGTTGCGCCCCGAGAGCAGCCCGCAAATTTCAACGTCGGGATTCTTGCGAGCCTGTGCGACCAGCGAAGAAAAGACAGCGCGGCGAATTCGAACGCGTTTAGCCAAGCGGGAAGCAAAAGGGGCGCATTCTGATTCTGCGCCCCTCAGCGGAACAACAGTTTAGGCCTTTTGAGCCTGGCGGCGAAGGAACGTCGGAACGTCCAGATCGTCCGCCGGAATTTCGTGAATGACCTCGGTAACGTTTCGCGCGACCTGCTGCACGATGCTCGGTTCAGGCGCGACGCGGCCCTCTGGAACGGCCCGGACTTCGGGCTCGGAGTCCTGCTCGCGTCCCGCCTTCCATGTTTTCGGCAGATACGAAGGACGGGTGTGGCTCTTTTTGCCCGAAACTTCGCGGAATCCAGCGGCGATCACGGTGATCTTCACCGACTCCTTCATTGCATCGTCCATTACAGCCCCGAAGATTATGTTCGCATTTTCGTGAGCGGCCTTCTGAATGATCGAAGAAGCCTCGTGAACTTCCTGTAACGAAAGCGTGCTTGAGCCGGTGATGTTGATCAGGATGCCCTGCGCGCCCTGAATGCAATTGTCTTCGAGCAGCGGGCTGTTGATGGCGCGATTGGCCGCGTCGACAGCGCGATTTGACCCAGAAGCGACGGCGGTACCCATCACCGCGAAGCCCATGCCCGACATGATGGTTTTCACATCCGCAAAGTCGCGGTTGATGATGCCGGGGATCGTGATGATGTCCGAAATGCCCTGCACGGCCTGGCGCAGGATGTCGTCGGCAATGCGAAACGCTTCGAAAAAGCTCGTGCCGTGTTCGACCGTGTCCATCAAGCGCTCGTTGGGGATCACGATCACGGTGTCGACGCAGCCGATCAGTTCAGCGAGAGCATGTTCGGATTGCTGCATGCGGCGTTTGCCTTCAAAGGCGAAAGGCTTGGTCGCGACGGCGACCGTCAGCGCGCCCAGTTCGCTCGCGAGATTCGCGACGACCGGCGCAGCTCCGCTGCCCGTGCCTCCGCCAAGGCCCGTGGTTACGAACACCATGTCGGCGCCGTCGAGCGCCTCGAGAATTTTCTCCGTATCCTCGAGCGCGGCTTTGCGGCCAACTTCTGGGTTCGCGCCTGCGCCGAGACCTTTGGTGAGCTTCGCGCCCAACTGCAGCTTCACCGGCGCCTGTGAAAGCTTGAGCGCCTGCAAATCCGTGTTGGCGGCAATGAACTCAACGCCTTCCACTTTGGCGCGGATCATGCGGTTGACAGCGTTGCAGCCGCCCCCACCCACGCCAATGACCTTGATCTTGGCGCCGTTTTGAAATTCTTCCGCGAGTGATACCCGAATGCTCGACTCTTTTGGCGTCATGCGCCCTCCCCGGACCGCTGATAATTTCTAAAGATCACGCCCCCGCAAACATGCTCTTCAGTTTTCCTACCCAGCCGGACGGACGGCTCCCCGCGACGCGCCTGGTTCGCGCCCCGTAAAGCACCAATCCGACGGCCGTTGAATACTCGGGCTGGGAAACTTGTTCGCTCATCCCCGCAAGACCGCGCGGCGCGGCGATGCGCACCGGCAGATTGAAGACTTTCTCCGCCAGTTCGGGCAGGCCGCGCAGATGCGCCCCACCGCCGGTCAAAACGATCCCTGCCGGGACTTGCGACTCGACGCCGCCGCGGCGAAGTTCATCGCGGATCAGCATCAGAAATTCCTGCGCGCGTGGCTCGACGATTTCGGCCAACATGCGTGCGAAGACGGTGCGCGGCGGTCTGTCGCCGACGCTGGCGATTTCGATCGCGCGATCTTCCGGCACCAGACCGCGCAAGACGCAAGCGTGCTCGCGCTTCAACTTTTCAGCTTCCGGAATCGGCGTACGCAAACCGACGGCGAGATCGTTGGTGAAATGATCGCCGCCAACGGGAATAGCGGCCGTATGCCGCACGACGCCACCCGAATATGCGATCAACTCGGTCGTACCGCCGCCCACGTCGAGCAAGCAACACCCAAGCTCACGCTCATCCTGCGTGAGGCACGATTCGGCGGATGCGAAAGGTTCGAGCACCGTGTCGTCGACGCGCACGCCCGCACGATTCACGGCCGTCACAATATTCTGCGTCGCTGTACCGGACGCCGTAACAATATGCACGTTGGCTTCAAGCCGCTGGCCAACCATGCCGATTGCATCGCGAATCGAATCGTGGCCATCGAGATAAAACTCTTGCGGCAACACGTGCAGGACTTCACGATCTTCCGGAAGCGTGATGCCTCGCGCGGCTTCAATCGCGCGGCGAACGTCGTCGCGCTGAATATCGCGCGGGCGCGTGGCCACGGTCACTCCGCCGCGACTGTTGATGCCCCGCACGTGGCTTCCCGCGACTCCGACGCTCGCCGATTCGACCGGCACTCCGACGATCGTTTCGGCCTCCTCGACCGCGCGGCGAATCGAGCTCACAGCAAGATCGAGATTTACGATCTGACCTTTTCGCCAACCCTTCGATTCAGCGGCGCCCAGCGCGGCAAACTTCACGCCGCCGTCTTCGTCCTGCTCGCCGATAAGGGCGCAAGTTTTCGTACTGCCGATGTCCAGCGCAACAATGTGGCGTTCCTTCTTGGTCAAACCGTTTGCTCCTGGTTTCTTTTAGTGCGCATGACGTGCCGCGCGTACAGGCGCCTTGGCTGCAGGCGGTTTCTGCACCGTGTGAACCGGCGCCGCCGCGGCGGTATCCGGGTCGGCGACGATCTCGCCATCAAAACGCATATCGATCGATTCAAGCGGTCCCGTCTTCGCGCGAACTTCGGCGATCTTCTCGAGCAGCGTCTGATACTTGGCTTGAAAATCGCTGTCGCCAAAATGAACGGTCACAGGGGCGGCCGACATCACCCCCGTCGCGCTATCGACGATTCCGGACTGCAAGCCGACGAGCGTGGCGCGCAGGTCGTGATCGTCCGAGACGTCCACTTCGCTCACCTGATCGGCCGAGCCGGCGCGCGCCGATTCAACCCCCTGCATGAAACCCGCAAAAAGGTGCATGCGCGCTTCGCGGTCGTCGATTGGCATATCCGGCCGAATGCCGGTGATCACCGGAAAATGAAAATCCTCGTGCAGGGGCCGATCGAGAATCACGCCGTGAATATCGATAAGCGAAAGCGTGCTGCCTTCGCGCAAAAACGCGATCGGTGTGCGCTCGGTGATTTCGATTTGCAGAGTGTTTGGCAACGCACGGCGCACGGTGGCCTGTTCGATCCACGGAATCGTTTCGAGCTGATGACGCCGCTCGTCGAGCGGAATACGAAGCACGCTGTGCCCGCGGTCGGCCGCAAACACCTCGACGATGGCGGCCGGATCGACGTAATGATTGTTTTTAATGTGCACCTGATCAGGATGGTTGAGCAACATCTCGGGCGAGGCAAGCAGGAACTGTCCGCAAAAGTACGCGCAACCTGCACCGGCAACTCCTGCGCCGGTCCAAAGAGCGACACGAAGCCACGTCTTCCAGGTCTTCCTGCCGAACTTGCGCCGCTTGATCTCGAGCGGCTTCTGCCGCCGAAGATACTTCGGCTCCTCGTCCGCCAGGACTTCCTGGGGATAAGCCTCCGGCTCGATCACTCTTAGTTTCGCCAGAAGATCACCTCGTTCTCAAGGTCCACGCCGAATGCCGCGCGCACGCGCTCGCGCACGTGGTCGATCAGTTTCATCATGTCCGCAGAGCTGGCAGTGCCGGTGTTCACGAAAAAATTGGCGTGGCGATCGCTCACCATGGCATCACCCACGCGATGTCCCTTGAGGCCGAGTTCATCGATCATGCGGCCAGCGGAACCGCCCTGAGGATTCTTGAAAATGCATCCCGCGCTTTTTTGATTCAGTGGTTGGCTCGAGCGGCGCTTTTCGTTGCAGACGCGGATGCCGGCGATAATTTCTTTGTAAGGCTTGGAGGGGAGCTCAAGCTTCACGCGCAACATGATATCTCCAGGCGCGAAAGAAGTGTGACGATAATCGAAACGAATATCGTCTCCTCTGAGGATTTCTATCTGGCCTGTGGATTCCCGGTAAAGCTCGACCTCCCGGACGTGGGGGCCAATCTGGGTGCCATAGGCACCCGCGTTCATCCGCAGAGCCCCGCCAATACTGCCTGGCACGCCGATCAGACCCTCCATGCCGCCCAAGTCGCGCTTGGCGCAGAAGGTGACCATCCCGCCAAGGTCGGCTGCGGCGTCCACGTAAGCGGCGCTGCCTTCGACGCGCATGCCGGGTTGCGTCGTGGGCAGATGGAGCACGACGAACGGCAGCTCGCCGTCCATGACGAGCAGGTTCGTGCCGCCGCCGAGAAATCGATGAGGCACGCCCGCGTCTTTCAGCAGGCGTATCGTTTCGGGAATCGTTTCGAAGCGGCGCAGCAGAAGCTGGTCGGTCGTGCCGCCGATGCCGAGCGACGTGAGGTCGGCAAGAGACACGCCCTGGCGCAGTTCCACGCCGAGCGCTTTCAACTTTTCCGCGAGTTCCTTCTCAATCCGCATAAAGGGACGTCGATATCTTCGATTCGAGCAGCATCGCCAGCGTCTCCGGGACGCGGCCGATGCTCCCGGCGCCAATCGTGAGAATCGCATCGCCGGGCCGCGATTCACGCAGCATGAAATCCATGCCGGACTGCATCGTGCTGCAATAGACCACGTTCTTGTGACCGGCAGCACTTACCGCTTCCGAGAGCCTTTCGCCGGTGATGCCTTCGATGTGCTCCTCGCCAGCCGCATAGATCTCGGTGAGCACCAGCACGTCTGCTTCGTTAAAGGAACGGCAGAAGTCGTCCCAAAGCGCCTTTGTACGCGTGTAGCGG
>Ga0210401_10003928_pt1 | contig 15668 bp, 14 predicted proteins | sample IncBWH32MmetaG_FD_150866 | JGI IMG/M metagenome (GOLD analysis project Ga0210401, IMG submission 150866) | Forest soil microbial communities from Barre Woods Harvard Forest LTER site, Petersham, Massachusetts, United States - Inc-BW-H-32-M | ecosystem: Environmental > Terrestrial > Soil >... | reverse complement strand
TGCCGCCGGCGATCGCCCATTTGACCGCCTGCTCGACTTCCGCGGCGTCGCGCGGTTTCAGATTTTCCGCCATCGGGCGCGTCAGAACCGCGGCAAGTCCGGAAAGGCCAATTGGCCGGCATGCACGTGCATGCGGCCAAGCTCAGCGCAACGGTGCAGCGTCGGGAACACCTTACCCGGATTGAGCAGACCGCTCTCGTCGAACGCGCATTTAAGCCGCTGCTGCTGATTGAGATCGGTTTCGGAGAACATCGCCGGCATCAGATCGCGTTTCTCGACGCCCACGCCGTGCTCGCCGGTCAGCACACCGCCGACCTCCACGCAGAGCCTCAGAATATCGGCGCCGAATTCCTCGGCGCGTTCGAGCTCGCCCGGTTTGTTGGCGTCATAAAGGATCAGCGGGTGCAGGTTGCCGTCGCCGGCATGGAAGACGTTGGCAACGCGAAGTCCGTATTTGGCCGACATCTCCTGCATGCGCCGCAGCACCAGCGGCATTTGTGCGCGCGGAATCGTGCCGTCCATGCAGTAATAGTCGGGCGAGATGCGGCCGACCGCAGGGAATGCAGCCTTGCGGCCAGCCCAGAACAGGAGCCGCTCGTCTTCGGAATTGGACACCCGGCACGTCAGCGCGCCGCAGGCCCGCGCGACCTCCTGCACGCGGTCCAGCAAGTAATCGACTTCGGCGCGCGGACCATCCAACTCGACGATGAGCAGCGCCTCGACATCGAGCGGATAGCCGGCATGGACGAATTCCTCGGCTGCCTGGATCGCCGGGCGATCCATCATCTCCATGCCGCCCGGAATTATGCCGGACCCGATGATGCGCGCAACGCACTCGCCGGCATCTTCGGACGCGGCGAAACCGATCAGCGCGGCGCGTGCGCATTCCGGCTTCTTCAGGAGCCGTACCGTCACCTCGGTGATGACGCCCAGAAGCCCCTCCGAACCCGTGATGACGCCGAGCAGATCGTAGCCGGCGGCATCGAGATGGCTGCCGCCAAGCCGCAGGATCTCGCCGCTCATCAGGACCAATTCGCAGCCGAGCACATTGTTGGTGGTGACGCCGTATTTCAGGCAGTGAACGCCGCCCGAATTCTCCGCCACATTGCCGCCGATGGTGCAGGCGATCTGCGAGGACGGATCGGGCGCGTAGTAGAAGCCGGCACGATCGACCGCCTGCGAGACCGCAAGATTGGTGACGCCTGGCTCGACTACGGCCACCCGGTTCTCGAAATCGGTGGCGCGGATGCGCTTGAACTTGGCCAAGCCGAGCAGAACGCCGTCGCCCAGCGGCAGCGCGCCGCCAGACAGCGACGTCCCTGCCCCGCGCGGCACCACTTTGATGCCGTCGCGATGGCAATAGGCCAGCACGGCGGAGACTTGCTCAGTGGTCTCCGGCAGCACCACGACCATCGGGAGCGCCCGATAGGCGGTGAGACCGTCGCTTTCATAAGGCCGCATGGCCTCTTCGGAGGCGATCACCCCCTCGCCCGACACGATGCGTCTGAGCGCCGCAACGATCTCGGCGCGGCGCGCGAGCACCGCGTCGTCGAGCTTGGGCATTGCAACAGCCATTCAATGGTCCCGGAGGTCTGAGCCTGAATTAGACTCATTATAACGACAAAGCGCGACCGCGGTGTAGCCGCGATGCCGCGCCGGAACCGTGCCTTACTCCATCAGCCAGCGCACGCCGATGAAGCCGGGCAGCAAAATCCCGGCTGCCCAGACGGCTGCGGATGCAACATTGGCGATTTGGAAATTGAGCCACGGCATCGCATTGAGGCCGGCGATGAGCGGCACGACCGCGCGAAAGGGACCGAAGAAGCGCCCGACGAAGACGGCGAGCATTCCCCACTTCTTGAAGAAAGCCACACCGCGCGCAACGAGATCAGGATTGCCGGCGAGCGGCCACGTCCGCAGCACGCGGTCCTTGAAGTACAAGGCCAGCCAGTAGGCCAGCCAATCGCCGACAATGGCGCCGAGCGCCGCCGCGAACCACATCGGCCAGAAGCCGAGCTCGGCGGCTGCTATCAAACCGCCGACGCCAAGAAGGATGCCCGTTGCCGGAACCAGCAAGGACACGAAGGCGAAGGATTCGCAGAAGGCCAAAACGAAAACGATCGGAACGCCCCAGGCCTGATGGTCGTGCACGAAGGCAATCGTCGATCGCACCAGATTGTCCATGTCGCTCCTTCGGAAAGTCGCTTCCTTCAGAAACGCACCGCCGCCACGCCAGAGCATGATCCGAAAAGTGGGTACCGGTTTTCCGAAAAGATCATGCTCCACCAAAGATCTAGAGCGCGATGACAATTCAACTTAAAGCCATCGCGCTCTGGTAGCAGCGATCACCAAGTGACCGACATAGCGCAGAAGCGTGCGGGAATGAAAAATCCCGTACGAGCCAAACGGTAGCCCCGCGACCAACAAAATCCTCGGGACGAGCCTTCGGCTCGACAAAATTCCCGCTTTTCAGACACAATCCTTTCACCAGCGCAACGATTTCACCTCGGTCGGGCGAGCGTTCTTGACCCAGGTCAACACGCGCATTGCTAAACTCACTAGGCATCCAGTGACAGCTTTGAAGAGGCAGGAACCGCCACGATGACGACAGCCAAACCAGATGTGGGCGCTCATGTTATAGGCGCGCCCGCCTCTCGGGCGTTGGCCAGCATCATGGTGCATGTGGATTGGAACGCCGGCTCCGATGAGCGGATACGGCTCGCGGCCGATCTCTCCGACAGGTTCGGTGCGGTTCTGATCGGCGTCGCCGGCTGGGTGCCGGGCCGCGAGCGCGCGGCTCTTGCGCATGCCGAGCTTGAGCAGCCGGAGAAGCGCTTGAAGTGGATCAGGGCGGAGCTCGACCGCCTGGGCGAGCGCTTTCGCGAGGTTGCCGGCATAACTGCGCTGCCCACCGAGTGGCGGGGGAGCTTCAACTTTCCGCGCGAAGTGATCGCGCGCGAAGCACGAGCGGCGGACCTCGTCGTCATCGGCAGCCGTCCCGCGGCGGACGACGTATTGCACAGCTTCGACCCTGGAGAAGTGCTGCTGGCCGCTGGCCGCCCCGTTCTCATTGCTCCGCAGGGCCACGCGGCGCTGAGTGCCCGCCGTATCCTGATTGCCTGGAAGGACACCCGCGAAGCGCGCCGCGCGGTCCAAAGCGCGCTGCCCTTCTTGCAGCGAGCCGAGCACGTCACGCTCGTCGAAGTCGCCGAAGACCTGCTGGAAGCGCAAGCACAGGCGCACCTTGCGGACGTCGAGGCCTACCTTGGCCGCCACGGCGTCAAGGTCGGCGTCAAGGCCGTGCTCAATCCCCACGGGGCGATAGCGCACCAATTGACCACCGCGGCCGCCGACAATGGGGCCGACCTCATCGTAGCTGGCGCTTACGGGCATACCCGCCTGGGTGAGTGGATTTTCGGCGGCGCGACCCGCGGGCTCCTCCACACCTCCAAACTGTGCTCTCTGTTCTCAACCTGACATTTCAAGATCGCGACGGAAGCGCTTGTGCAGTCTCGCGAGGCCGCCGCAGAGGTTTTCCCGCTGAACACTCAGCGAACTTTGCGACAATGCCGCGTGCGCATCGCCCTGGGGCATGGCGCCGCTTCGACCCGCTGGCCCACGCGAACGTCGGCGAATTGGACCGTTGACACGCGACTTTCGGGCCGCTTCAACGGCGGTGGAATTCGCTCACGTGGAGTATGATCCGGAAAAGTGGGTACCGGTTTTCCGAAAGATCATGCCCCATTAAAGATCTAGGGCGCCAATCGTTTCAACCTGAAACGATTGGCGTTCTAGGCAGTCTCGCCAATGCCGCTGCGCATCCGCCCAGCGGGTTCATCCAAAGGGGACCCTGATGCCGAAAGCATTGATAGCCGCCGCTGCCCTTATGACCGCATGGATGGGGGTTGCGTCGGCACAAGATGTCGAGAAAGGCGCCGTCGCTTTCAAGAAATGCGGAATCTGCCACAAGATCGGTCCCGGCGCGACGAACTTGGTCGGCCCCGTGCTCAACGGTCTCGATGGCCGCCGTTCGGGCAGCGTCGCCGGTTTCAGTTATTCCGACGCCAACAAGAATTCCGGAATCGTGTGGAGCGAGGAAACCTTCGCCGAATATATCAAGGACCCGCGCGCCAAGATCCCCGGCACCAAAATGATCTTTGCCGGCATCAAGAACGAACAGGAAATTAAGGACCTGTGGGCTTACATCAAGCAGTTCGACGCCGAGGGCAACATCAAGAAATAACCCCTTCCGGACACTCTTGATCTGGCTCAAACGGGAGCGATGCCGCGCGTGACATAAACGAAAGTCGAGAGATCAATATCGATAAAATTCATTGGAGCTGCGACTGGAGGATCTGCCGCTATGATCAAAGACATTGTCGTCAATCTCAGCGTTGGTGAGAAGGCAAGCCCGGCTTGCGACTATGCTGTCTCCGTCGCCGCTGCTTTCGACGCGCATCTTGCCGGCATCGCTTTTCTCTACGATCCGATCGTTCCAGTTTCCGGCGCGGGCTACATCCCCGCCGACGTGATCGAGGCGCAGGAGCGCGACAATGAAGAAGCGACGCGGGCCGCCCTCGACCGCTTCAACACCGCCTGCTCGCGCGCCGGCGTCAGCGCCGAGCCGCTGACCTTGAGTGCGAGCTTTGCCGGCGTGGGCGAGCAGTTCAGCCGGATCGCGCGGCGCTTCGACGTGTCTATCGTCGGGCAATCGGAGCCCGAAAGCAGCGCGGTCGAGGAGATCATTGCCGAGTCGGCACTGTTCGAATCCGGCCGGCCGGTGATTATCGTTCCGTACATCCAAAAGGCGCCGCTCAAGCTCGACAACGTGATGGTGTGCTGGGACGGCAGCCGCGCCGCCGCGCGCGCTATTGCCGACTCCATGCCGCTGCTCGCCAAGGCCAGGCGCGTCGAGGTCGTGATCGTCACCAACGAACGCGGCAAGCAGGACGAGATCGAGGGCGCCGACATGGGTGCGCATCTGGCGCGCCATGGGCTCAATGTCGATGTCAAGCGCACCGCGCTCGGCGATATCGATATTGCCGACGTCCTCCTTTCGCACGCCGCGGACGCGGGCAGCGATTTCATCGTCATGGGTGGCTACGGTCATTCGCGCTTGCGCGAATTCGTGCTCGGCGGGGTAACACGCAGCATTTTCCGCTCGATGACCGCGCCGGTGCTCATGTCGCATTAAGCCGGGAATCTTGGTCAGCGACTGGAATAAGGTCGCGTGCTATCCGGCGGCAAAATAAAGCGAAATATACGCCTTAGGTATCGTTGACGCGCGGACGCCGCCCGTGTCACGTTTTCGTTGGCCCTCAATCACCCGTCCCCCGCGGCCGATCACCGATCGCGCGCGGGGTGAAAAGCCAAACAATCAAAGACGGAGGGTCGCGGAGGAAGATCTCGCCATGACGCATCGCGCGGCATGACCGAAATCCCGCACGGCGCAGCGGACGCCGTTGGCGCCGCCTCCCCGCTGTTGGAGGTCGCGGGCGTCGGTATGCGCTTTGGCGGCATCGTCGCTCTCGACGAAGTGACCTTCAGGATTGCGCGCGGGCGGATCGTGGGCCTGATCGGGCCGAACGGCGCCGGCAAGACAACATTGTTCAACTGCCTCAGCAGGCTCTACCGCCCGGGCCGCGGCGATATCCGCCTGAACGGCCGATCGCTCCGCCAATGCGCGCCTTCCGACATTGCCGCGCTCGGAATTGGTCGCACATTCCAGGCCTCCACCCTGTTCACGTCGATGTCGGTCATCGACAATGTGAAAGTCGGCGCGCATGCGCGCGGCCGCCACAATCCGCTCACCGATGCGTTGACGCTGCCGTCGACTCGAAGCGAAGAGCGCCAGTTCGACGCAACCGCGCACGCCATGCTCGCCTTCGTCGGCCTGGAAGCCACGGCCGAGCGGCCGGCGGCCAGCTTGTCGCTCGGAGCGCGCAAGCGCGTCGAGCTTGCGCGCGCGCTTGCCGGCGAGCCTACCCTGCTGTTGCTCGACGAACCGGCCGGCGGATTGAACCACGAGGAAGTGTCGGAACTCGGCGGCTTGATCCGCGCCATCCGCGACCGGCTCGGGATCACGGTGCTGCTGGTCGAGCATCACATGGGCTTGGTGATGAGCCTGTCGGATCAGGTCGTCGTGCTCAATTTCGGCCGCGTGATCGCGGACGGGCCGCCCGACGCAGTGCGCAATAACCCGGCCGTCACCGAGGCCTATCTGGGGCCGCGGCACTGATGGCGCCGATCCTCGAGCTGCACGCGCTGAAGGCCTTTTACGGTCAATCGGAGATCGTGCACGGGATCGACCTTTCGGTCGAGGAAGGCGGCATGACCGTGGTCCTCGGCGCCAACGGCGCCGGCAAGACGACGACGCTGCGCGCCATCTGCGGCATGGTGCGCTCCGAGGGCGAGATCGCGTTCGCCGGCAAACGGCTCGACCGCCGCGCGACCGAGGATATCGCTGCGCTGGGCGTCGCGCACGTGCCGGAAGGGCGCGGCACCTTCGTCGGCCTGACGGTCGAAGAAAATCTGCGGCTCGGCGGCTATACGCGGCTGCGCAACGCGCCCGAGAATATCGAGCGCATGTACGGCTATTTTCCCATCCTCGCCGAACGCCGCCGGCAGCAGGGCGGTGCCCTTTCCGGCGGCGAGCAGCAGATGCTGGCGATCGCGCGGGCCTTGATGATGGAGCCGCGGCTCCTTGTGCTCGACGAGCCGTCCTTCGGTCTGGCGCCGCGCGTGGTCGAGGACATCTTCAAGATCGTCGAACGCATCAAGAAAGAAGAGCGCGTCAGCGTCCTTCTGGTCGAACAAAATGCCAATCTCGCGCTGGAACTGGCCGATCACGCCTACCTGCTAGAGACCGGCTACGTCGTCGCGTCGGGTAGCGCCAAAGCGCTCGCAGACGATCCGCAGATTCGCCGCGCTTATCTCGGCTACTGACGGGGCGCACGATGCACGAGCTGTTGCAGCAGGTGTTCTCGGGTTTGGCCGCCGGCTCGATCTACGCAAGCGTCGCGCTGGCGCTGGTGATGATCTACCGCTCGACTGATCTGGTGAATTTCGCGCAAGGCGAAATGGCGATGTTCTCAACCTACATCGCCTGGACGCTGGTGAATGCCGGCCTGCCGTTCTGGGCGGCGTTTGCGATTACGCTCATCGTCTCCTTCCTGGGAGGCATGCTGATCGAGCGTGTGGTGATCCGGCCGGTCGAGAACGCGCCGGTACTGGCGGCGGTCGTGGTCACAATCGGGCTGTTGCTGATCTTCAATTCGGTGGCCGGTTGGATCTACAGCTACACCGTCCAGGATTTTCCGAGCCCCTTCCCCGACCGGCCGCTGTTTCATGCGCTGATCACGACCCGCGATCTCGGCGTGATCGCGGTGACGCTGATCATGCTGGTGCTGCTCTTCCTGTTCTTTCGCTTCACCTCGACCGGATTGGCGATGCGCGCGGCCGCGCAAAATCCGGCGTCCGCCCGGCTGTGCGGCATTCGTGTCGGACGTATGCTTGCGATTGGATGGGGGCTCGCGGCCGCCATCGGCGCCACGGCGGGCATCATGGTCGCGCCGGTGCTTTTTCTCGATCCCAACATGATGGGCGGCGTGCTGCTTTACGCGTTCGCCGGCGCGCTCCTTGGCGGCATCACGAGCCCGGTGGGCGCAGTCGTCGGCGGGCTGATCGTCGGCGTGACCGAGAACCTTGTCGGCACGTATCTCATCGCCAGCCAGCTCAAGCTGACCGTGGCGCTGGCCTTGATCATCCTGGTGCTCGTGTTCAAGCCGAACGGGTTGTTCGGCACGGCCGTCGTGCGGCGGGTCTGAGATGGAAAAAGGCTCCGCCGCCATTGCCCGCACTTCTGTCGGCATCGAACGCCCTGGCACGACGGCAGCCGGAACCTGGCGATGGGCGGCTACACTACTCGCGATCGCCATCGCGGTCGTGCTTCCGTTCACGCTCCGGAACTACCACGTCTTCGAACTGACGCTGGTGATGATCTATGCCATCGCCGTGCTCGGCCTCAACATCCTGACCGGCTACAACGGCCAGATATCGCTCGGCCACGGCGGCTTCTTCGCCGCCGGCGCTTACACCGCCGCCATCCTGATGCACCGTTATGGCGTACCCTATTGGGCGACGCTGCCGCCGGCGGGCCTGATCTGCTTTGTGCTCGGCGTGCTGTTCGGGCTGCCGGCTCTGCGCTTCGAGGGGCCCTATCTCGCGCTCGTCACGCTGGCGATGGCGCTGGCGACGCCGCAACTCCTCAAATACTTCGACACCTGGACTGGCGGGCAACAGGGCATCAATCTGGTCAAGCCCGTGCCGCCGGCGGGGCTCGGCCTCAGCCAAGACCGCTGGCTTTATTTGATCGCGCTCGTCGCGCTGTTGATCGCCATCCGCGTGGCAGCCAACATGCTCAACGGCCGCACCGGCCGCGCCTGGGTCGCCATCCGCGACCAGCCGATCGCGGCGGCAGCCATGGGCATCGACACCGCCCGCTATAAGACGCTCGCCTTCGGCACCAGCACCTTGTTCACCGGCGTCGCCGGCGCGCTTTCCGCCATCGCTGTCGGCTATGTCTCGCCCGAAAGCTACAGCCTGTTTTTGTCGGTGTCGTTTTTGGTAGGCTCGGCGGTGGGCGGCATCTCGACCATTGGCGGAGCGATCGTCGGCGGATTCTTCATCCAGTTCGTGCCGAACTTCGCCAATGACATTTCCGATGCCGCCCCATGGGCGATCTACGGGCTGGCGATGCTGCTTTGCATGTACACCATGCCGCACGGCGTTGTTGGCTCGGTCAAACCCTGGCTTGCGCGCCTGGCGCAACGGACGGCCGCGCAAAGGGGGGCGGCCGAGCGGCAGGACCAGAACGACGGGAGAAGAACGCCATGACTGTTCATCGGGCGACCTTCAGCCCGACAAACCACAATGCCGCCTGACAGGCTCGTGTAGGATCGAAAACACAGAAGAAGCGTTCAAACAGGACAGCGGAGGAAATCATGTCACCAAAGCAGATGACCTCGTGGGCACTATCGGCGGCGAGCCTCTTTCTCGCCGGCGGACTGGCATACGCGGCCGGCCAATACGGGCCCGGCGCCAGCGACGCCGAAATCAAGCTCGGCAACACCATGCCCTATAGCGGTCCGGCCTCGGCCTACGGCGCGATCGGCAAGGCCGAAGTCGCCTACTTCAACATGATCAACGAACAGGGCGGCATCAACGGCCGCAGGATCAACTTCATCACCCGCGATGACGGCTACAGCCCGCCGAAAACCGTCGAACTGGTGCGCAAGATGGTCGAGGAAGACCAGGTCCTGGCCCTGTTCCAAACGCTCGGCACGCCACCCAACACCGCGATCCAGGCTTATGCCAACGACAACAAGGTGCCGCAGCTCTTCGTCGCCACCGGCGCCGACAAATGGAACGATCCCAAAAATCATCCCTGGACGATGGGGTGGCAGCCCAGCTACCGCATCGAAGCGCGTATCTACGGCCGTTACATTCTCAAGAACCTGCCGAACGCCAAGATCGCCGTGCTCTACCAGAACGACGATTTCGGCAAGGACTATCTGATCGGGCTGCGCGAAGGCTTGGGCGCCAAGGCCGACACCATGATCGTTGCGACCAAGACCTACGAGACCACCGACCCGACCGTGGACTCGCAAATTGTGGCGCTGCAGGGCAGCGGCGCCGACACGCTCTTGACTGCGGCGGTGCCGAAATTCGCCGCGCAGGCGATCCGCAAGGTGTTCGACATCGGCTGGAAGCCGACCCACTTTCTGACCAACGTGTCGGTTTCGGTCGGAGCGGTCATGAAGCCGGCCGGGCCCGAAAAGGGCGTCGGCATCATTTCGGCCGGCTATCTCAAGGAGCCCACCGATCCGCAATGGGCCAACACGCCGGAATACAAGGAGTGGCTGGATTGGATGAAGAAATACAATTCAGCCGGCAATTTGACCGACAGCAACAATGTCTACGGCTACTCGGCCGCGCAAACGATGGTCGCTGTGCTCAGAACGTGCGGCGACAATCTCACCCGCGAAAACCTCATGAAACAGGCGGCCTCCATCCACGACCTGAAATTGCCGATGCTGCTGCCCGGCATCGTCGTCTCCACCAGCGAAACCGATTTTGCGCCGATCAAACAGATGCAGCTCATGAAGTTTGACGGCACGACCTGGCAGCTCTTCGGCGACGTGCTCTCCGGATCGGGCAGCTGATGCGCTGACGCCGCTACGACGAATGGCCGGCCGCGCAGACCGGCCATTCTCATTCCCCGGGTTTGGCCAGATCTACCGGAATCGCGGTCTGCACCACAAGGCCGCGGGCCCGGGCATCGGCGACGCCAAGCGAACGCAGCGCCGCGAGCGTGAGCGATTGCACGATGTCGCGCTCGCGGCCGGATGGGTCCGGCGCCAAGGGACCGATCAGCCCTTCGATCAACAGGCCGGTGATCCCGGCCGCGGCAACTGCCGCATCCTGCTGCGGCAAACGGCCCTCGGCGATCGCGGCAGCGATCCGGCCGGCAAATTCAGCCGCGAGCGATTTGCGAAAAGCAAGCCGCGCCGCGTCGAGCTCGGCATCGATCGGCTCGGCGATGGCCGCGAAGGAAAGCCTGCGGTCGCGCAGAGCGCGCGCGGCAAATGTGATGATCGCAGCCGACAGGCCCGAGAGCGGCCCGGGCGCGCCGGCGGCCGCGCGCCGCAAAGCGCCGATCTCGCTGTCGGCGATCTCCGCCAAGAGCGCGGCGACGAGATCGCTTTTCGCCGGGAAATAACGATAGACGGTGCCCGCGGCGATACCGGCGCGGGCTGCGACGGCGGCGATCTGCACCGCGGCCATGCCCCCTTCGCTCGCCATTTGCCGCGCCGCTGCGATGATCGCATCGTGGCGCGCAGCTAATCGGCGGACGACATTCTCGGTGCGGCGATACGGCAAGGCATTCCGTCGGATCGATTCGCAGACCCTCTATAGAATAACTGAATCATGATTCAATGCGAGCGGCATCGATGACAAAACAGGTGCTCGCGGTCGGACGAAACAGCGAGTATGAATTCGCGGTCGCAACTCCCCAGCAAAGCACAACTCCGAGAAAAACATATGGCCTTTGCGCGCTTGATGGTGTTGGCCTTCGCCGCCGCGTTTTTCGCTCATCCCGCCGCCGCGAGCGACCCGCGCCCGCCCCAGCTGCAAATCTCCTTCCTCGCCGAGCCGGCGCCGATCGTTCAGTACGGCTCGACCAAGCTCGTCTACGAAATGGTGGTGACGAATTTCTCGAAAAGGTCGTATGTCTTCGACACGATCGAGACCAAGGCCGGCGCGTTGCAGTTTTCATTTTCCGGCACCGCGCTTGCGGCCATGATGGCGCATCTGGGTCCCTGGGATCCGGTTGCCGGCCCGGCCAGCCGCACGATCGCCGCCGGCAGAAGCCTGGTCGTCTATTTCATGCTCGATCTTGGGGCGGACAAAGCGCCACAGGCGATCGAGCATACGTTGCGTGTGGTCGCCGACGATGGCGGCGCGCACGATATCGTGCTCAAGCCGCTCGCGGTATCGAACGAAAATCCGATCGTTGTCGCCCCGCCTTTGCGCGGGGTGTGGATGGCGGGCGACTCGGTCAATAACGGACCGGACGCAGCCCACCGCAAGACGATCCTCATCACCGACGGCCGCGCCTGGCTGGCGCAGCGCTACGCCATCGACTGGGTGCAAATTCAAAAAGTCGACGGCGCGTATACGACGTGGAAGGGCGCCGAGGACAAGAACGAAAGCTATTTCTGTTACGGTCAGCCGATCTACAGCGTCGCCGCCGGCAAGGTGATCGGCATGGCCGATGGGCTACCGGAGAACGTCCCTCATTCCGGCAAATATGCTGTCGAGCTAAGCTTCGACAATGCCGGCGGCAACCATGTCGTGGTCGAGATTGCCCCGCACCGCTATGTGCTCTATGCGCACATGAAGCCCGGCACGGTGCGCGTCAAGGTCGGCGACACTGTCGGCGTCGGCGATCTCCTCGGCCATGTCGGCAACAGCGGCAGCTCAACCGAACCGCATCTGCACATGCACATCGTTGACCAGCCGTCGTTTCTCGCCGGCAACGGCCTGCCTTATGAGTTCACAGCCTTCGATGCCAGCGGGCCGGTCGAGGCCGACGTGAGCTCGCCGACAGCGATCAATATCGGTACAATCGGTCCGCAGAAGCCGTTCACCAACGACTATCCGGCGAACAATGCGGAAGTGACGTTCCGCTAAGCGCCGTCGTGCTCCGCGAGCGGGCCCTACTCGCCGCGCTGCGCCAGCGATTTGGCGCGGATCTTGGCAAGCGTTGTCATCGGCGTGATCGCCTCAGGATCGATCGCCAGCCGGATGATGGCCGGCTTGCCCGAGGCCTGCGCCTCTTTGAACGCCGCCGGAAACTCCGCGGTGTTCTCGACGCTGACGCCGAACCCGCCAAAGGCGCGGGCATAGGCGACGAAGTCCGGATTGCGCAGATCGGTCGCGACGATCCGGCCGGGATATTCGCGCTCCTGGTGCATGCGGATGGTGCCGTAAATTCCGTTGTCGGCAATGACGACAATGAAGGGCAGATCGTATTGCACGGCGGTGGCGAATTCCTGCCCGTTCATCAGAAAGTCGCCGTCGCCGGCAATGCAGACCACCGGCCGCTCCGGGTAGAACCGCTTCATCGCGACCGCGGCCGGAACGCCATAGCCCATCGAGCCTGAGGTCGGCGCGACGTGCTGCCCGAAGCGGCGGAAGCGAAAGAACCGATGAATCCAGGCGGCGTAGTTGCCGGCGCCGTTGCAGACGATGGCGTCGTCGGGAAGATACTCGCGCAGCCAGACCATGATCGCGCCGAGATTGACGGCGCCCGGCTGCTCGGTCGGCGCCTCCGTCCAGGACAGATACTCCGCATGCGCCGCTTCGGCGTCACCGCGCGGCGAGCCCGGCACGTCGAGATTCTCCAGCGCCGCGGCGAAAGCCGTCGGCGTGGCGTTGATCGGCAGTGTTGGGCTGTAGACGCGCCCGAGTTCTTCGGCGCCGGGATGGATGTGCACGAACGCCATCTGCGGCCGCGGAATGTCGAACAGCGTGTAGCTCTGCGACGGCAGTTCGCCCATGCGGCCGCCGATCAGCACGACGAGATCAGACGACTTGATGCGGTCGACGAGCCTCGGATTGGGACCGATGCCGAGATCGCCGGCATAACTGGGATGCAACGCATCGAAGAGATGCAGCCGGCGAAAGGTCGTGCAGACCGGAAGCGCGTACTTCTCCGCAAAGCGCGCGACGCGATCGCACGCCTCCTGCGACCAGCGGCTGCCGCCCAGGATCAACATCGGCGACCGCGCGGCGCCGAGAAGCTCCGCGAACTTCGCCATCTCCGCCGGCCCGGGCGACGTCTCGACCGGCAAATAAGCGGTAGCATCATCGACGCCGACACGCTCGGTCAGCATGTCCTCGGGCAGGCTGACGACGACCGGCCCCGGCCGGCCGTTCGCCGCCGTATAGAAAGCGCGTGAGACGATTTCCGGTATGCGCGCCGGGTCCTCGATCTCGGTCGCCCACTTGGTCATCGAGCCGAACATGGCGCGATAGTCGATTTCCTGAAACGCCTCGCGCCCGCACATGTCGCGTGCCACTTGGCCAACAAACATGACGAGGGGCGTCGAATCCTGACGCGCGATGTGAATGCCGGGCGAAGCATTGGTGGCGCCTGGCCCGCGCGTGACAAAACAGACACCGGGCCGGCCGGTCGCCTTGCCCACCGCCTCCGCCATCATCGCCGCGCCGCCTTCCTGGCGGCACACGGTGACGGCAAGGTCGCTGTCGTGAAAGGCATCGAGCACGGCGAGATAACTCTCGCCCGGAACGCAGAATACGTGACGCACGCCGTGGATCTGCAATTGATCCACCAAAATCTCGGCGGCGGTGCGAATGTTGTCCTTCCCGCGCATCGGCATCTCCGCGACGGAGCCCGACTCGCAGCGCCCCGCGTTATAGGCTTTGATTGCCGCGAGATGCGCCGTTAGTCCAGCTTTTTGGCCGCGCCGCATCAGCCGCGAATGGCTTGATACGGCGCGAGGAGCTTTGGCCGATGAGCGAGGATGCGGACAACCAACAGGAGGTCTTCGGCTTTCTCGCTGATCCTGCTACCCACGGTGGAGATAAAGTGCTGCGGATCGACACGCACGCGGCATCTGTCTTCCTCGCCGGCGACCGTGCCCTCAAAGTCAAGCGCACCGTGCGCTTTCCCTTCCTCGACTATTCGACAATCGAGAAACGCAAGCAGGCCTGCGAGGCCGAGATCGCGGTGAACGCGCAATACGCGCCGGAAATTTATCGCGGCGTGGTCGCGATCACCCGCGAGGCCTCGGGAAAGCTCGCCATGGGTGGAGCCGGCACGCCGGTCGAATGGGCGGTCGATATGCGGCGCTTCGATGAGAAGCGGACCCTCGACCATGTCGTCGGTGAGATCGACGACACGCTGGCCGATGCGCTCGGCCGGGCGGTGGCGGCGGCGCACGCCAAGAAACCTGGCGTCAAGACGCCCGCGGTCGAACCCGAACGCTGGATCGCGGCGATCGGCAGCTACATCGACGAACACGTCGAGGCGTTTGGCCAGCACCCGGAGATTTTTCCCGCCGCCGCCAGCGACGAACTCGCGCGCAGAAGCCGCGCCACTTACGGGCGTATAGTTCCCCTTTTGCGCGAGCGCGAGCGGCTGGGTTTCATCCGCCGTATCCACGGTGATCTGCATCTCGGCAACATCGTCCTGATCGACGAAAGACCGGTTCTCTTCGATGCCATCGAGTTCAGCGACATCATTGCGACCGGTGACGTTTTCTACGACCTTGCCTTCCTGCTGATGGACCTGCTGGAGCGCGGGCTCACGCCTGCCGCCAACATCGTGCTCAACCGCTATCTCACCGAGACATGGCAGATCGAAAATCTCGCCGCGCTCGCCACGCTTCCATTCTTCCTCTCGATGCGGGCGGCCATTCGCGCCAAGGTTACCACTGCCCGGCTGGAGCGAGCGGCTGATGCCAATCGCCCGTCCATTGCGCGCGCGGCGCGCGCCTATTTCGAATTCGCGGCGCGCGCCATTGCCCCGCCTAGTCCCGCCTTCGTCGCTGTTGGCGGCCTCTCAGGCACGGGGAAATCGGTGCTGGCGCGGATGTTGGCGCCCGCTGTGGAACCGATGCCGGGGGCTGTCATCATGCGCTCCGACGTCGAGCGCAAGGCGCTTTTTGGGCTGGGCGAAGCCGAGAAACTCCCGAGTTCCGCCTACACCGACGACGTGAACGCCCGCGTTTATGCCGCGCTCGGCGACAAGGCTCGTCGGATTGTCGCCGCCAGGCACTCCGTCATTGTCGACGCTGTGTTCGCAAGGCCTGAGGAGCGCGCCGCCATTGCGGAAGCTGCGAAAACTGCCCGACTGCCGCTGCAGGGGCTGTTCCTCACGGCCGACACCGCGACCAGGCTGGGCCGCGTCGGGGGCCGCGTCCGCGATGCCTCTGATGCCGACGCGGCCGTGGCGCTGGCGCAAGAGCGCTACGAACTCGGCCACCTGGAATGGGCGATGGTCGATGCCTCCGGGACGCCGGAAGCCACCCTGGCCCGCGCCAAGGCAGCCCTGCACCGTCCTTGATTGACTGACAGAT
>Ga0210401_10003926_pt1 | contig 15674 bp, 14 predicted proteins | sample IncBWH32MmetaG_FD_150866 | JGI IMG/M metagenome (GOLD analysis project Ga0210401, IMG submission 150866) | Forest soil microbial communities from Barre Woods Harvard Forest LTER site, Petersham, Massachusetts, United States - Inc-BW-H-32-M | ecosystem: Environmental > Terrestrial > Soil >... | reverse complement strand
GTTGCGCAGGCCATGACGGTCACCGAGAATATGCTGGCCGGCCACTCGGATCTGGACGGCATCTTTGCCTCCAACGAATCGAGCAGCATCGGAGCGGCGCAGGCTATGCGGGGCCGGGCCGGAAAAATCAAATTGGTGGGATTTGACTGGAGCCCGGCGCTTTTGGAAGATCTCAACTCGGGCTTGCTGGATTCCCTCGTTATTCAGGATCCTTTCAAGATGGGCTACCAAGCGGTGATGGCCGCCGTCAAACATCTGCAGGGCGAACCGGTGGCCAAGATCGTCGACCTGGAGCCGCGGCTCATCGACCGCCAGAATCTGAACACTCCGGACGTTCAAGCGCAGTTACATCCCGATTTGAAGAAATATCTGGAATAAAGCTCTAGCTGGCGGTGAACAGGCTGGTGACTTTTGAAAAAATCGTGCTTACACCGATCGGCAAGCATTGGTGACGGTAGTGGAACGCGCCGCCGGCCGCTATGTTCCCGGTGGTCATCTCGATTCGCCATCGATACCCAGCGTTTTATCTCGCAGGTCGCCATCAACAACTATAAAGCCGGGTAGTTGGCCGCCGAGCGTATGGGAAAGATACTGGACGGCATGGGCAAGGTGGTGATCAGCGCTGTCAAGCCGGTCCATCCGATCCTCTTCGTATATCGGCTGGCGCAAAACGATTGCCCAGCGGCCGGCCCTTGAAACCAGGTGGCCATCTTGTAGCCGTCATCGTGCCACACCGTTCGAAAACGATCCCAATCACCGGCATCGCGTCAGAGCACCCGGTTCTCGACTACTTCGCGGATGGCCAGCTGGTCCGGCGTCAATGCTTGGTGGCGTCCAGGTGCCCGCGATCCTTCTCGTTTTCCTCGCAGGAGTACATCATGATGACCGTGTCCTGCTTCTTGAGCGGAAGCGTCACGGTAAACGGTTCCTTGTACATCTTCGGATCTTCGAAGGTCACGCTCCACTTCATGTTCTTGGCATCCAGTTTCTGGAACCGTTCGACGAGATGCAGTTGATCGCTATGTTGATGTCCGGCCGTGTCGAGCCAGGTACGGTCGCCTATGCCGACTGTATCCACCACCAGTGTGTCGCCCTCATAGTGTCCTATCGAATCGCCGAACCAGCGGAAGGGATCGAGATCAGTTGGGTGCGCGCGCCCATCGGTGTAGATCAGGCGATAAGTGTGCTGATATTCGAACAGGATCACCGCCAAACCGGGCGACTGCACAATCTGGAACGGCATGGGCGCCTGGATCCCGCGCGCCGGACCCACCGGTAAACAGTACGATGCAGGGTCGTCGGCATGCACGACGTTTTTGAATCGCTCGGCGCCGAGAGAAGTGTAGGGAAGATCGTGGCCAAGAGGTTTGGTGAGATCGGGCGTGTAGGGACCTTGCCAAACTCCGGTCATGTCCGGAATGGATGTCGAACCCGAGGTCTTCTCCGGCTTGGCGGCGAAGGATTGCGCGGCGATGGTACCGGCCGCAAGCGCGGCAATGAGCATCAACTTATACATATCGGCTCATTTCGTGGGAGTGGCTTTGGGGCCGCCGTCATCCGCGGAGCCGGCGAACACCTTGCGGCCATCGGGCAGCAGCACCTGGCGAGCGTTCGCGGTCGAAGTACCGTCCTTGGCCTTGAAGGCATCGATGGTGATCGGGTCGCCGGGCTTTAACGAATCCTTTCGCCATCCCAGACGGTACAGCGTATTGGGAGGCGCGCCTTCTACCGACCAATTAACTATTTTTCCATTGGCGTCTTTCACGTCGACATAAAGATAGATGTGCGGGTTCAGCCAATCGACTTTGGTTACCACGCCTTTCAGAGTGACGGGCTGGTTGAGATCGAACTCAGCCGCGAACGAGTGATGCGCGAAGACGGGTACGCAGGTCAAAAACAACACCAGGGCAACCAAAACGCTGAGGCACTTGGGTGTCACGATAGATCCTCCTCTTCCACAGGCTCTTTGCATGATGCTACGATGTTCGCCCGTGGGTGTCAATGGTCCCGCGGGACAGTACTCGGTTGATCCGATTGCGCGCCCAACGGGCCAGTCGATAGACCAGGTTCAACGGACTGTGGAAGTGCCGATCGAGCCGCCGCGCCCAAGCCAGCTGCTCCAGATCATTATTAAGGTGTCGGACCTGTGTTTCGCGATCGTCAATCTCCTGCTGTAGCCGCAGCGCCCAGCGTGTTCGCTCCTCCATCTGCTCGTTGACGCGTTCCAGCTCCGAGCGAAGCCGCCCTACTAAGGCAGTCCTCGCCTCCAGCTCCTTTTCGATCTCCAGCGCCCAGGCGGTTCGTTCCTCCAGTTGGCTTTCGAGCCGCAAGCCCCAGTCCGTCCATTCCTCAACCTCCTTACTGAGTGCCACTGCCCAAGCTGTCTTTTCCTCCAGTTCCTCATCGACCCGCACCGCCCAGGCAGTTCGCGTCGCGACTTCTTCCTCCGCCTTTTTCAATCTTTCGCAAGCGATTTCAACCTCGCGTTGCGGACTATGCGGCCAGGAATGCCAATCATACGCGTCTGGTCGAGAGCCATCCGGGGAAGCAGCGGCCACCGGCCGAAGCGCCGGATCCCGTAGGCAGAACTGCGGAGTGAGGGGCGCTCGAAAAATCATGGGCGTTACCACCGGATGGCTGCTCATCACTGCCAGCATATGAGTTGGCTTGATGCGCCCGGAAAAAATCTCTGCCTCGTCGCGTTGGTGGACGCTATCGATAAAACTTCGATCCCACGGCGCGCTGGCGTCGAAATTGTATCCGAACGTTCGATCCACAAAGGGCTCAATCACGTTGGCAAAGCCGAAGAAAAGCTTGAAGCGAAATTGACTGAGCAGTAAGGGAAGGATGTCCTGGGATCGGACGCCTTCAAAACCTTCCGTGGAGCAATCCCAGTTCTCGTAAAGCTCTTCATAACGCTGCAGCGCACGATTGAAGCGGTAGGATGGCGGCAGTTTTCGCCAAAATTCCTGGATTATCTCCAACGCTTCGGGCCAGCGCTGATGGCCATTCCGTCCGATCATGTCGGACACGATAAAAGACCCGTCCGCCTTTAGACAGGTCTTGATTCTTGCGAACAAGCCCTCAAGTTTGACCACGTGATGCAAAGTCTGATTCGCAATAACAGCGTCATACTCATGAGTTGGAGTCCACTCATTGAAATCGCCCGCAACGAAATGAATGTAGCCGGTTAGACCTCTCTCCGCTGCCGCAATCCGGCCTCGCTCCAGCATTGCCGGATTCAAATCGAGACAGTCGATCATGAAATTCGAATGTCCCGACGAGCGGAAGTGCAAGGCCAGGCTTATTTCCAGATCGCAATTGCCGGATCCAATGCTGACAAATCTGGCTGGGTCGTCCTTTGCACGCTCACAATGCTCTCCCACATATTTTCGAAACATGTCGTTTGGGCTGCTGAAACCTAGCGCTTCGAGCTGCGGTCGCACGTGGCGGTCCGACCAGTAGTGAAAAATATCGGGCAGATTGTGGACGTTAAAGCAATCCCTGTAAATACCGTTCTCTGCGGCGAGACGAACAGCGTATGCAGCACCGGTGTCAGTGCGCTGAGGCGTCTCGGGTGGGCAGGGCATGTCAGACCCATTTTCGCCTGATGATAGCCTAGGCTCAAGGAGGCCGTCTTGCGATCACGCACGCGACTGATGCAACGGCTCGGCCTCGACCATCCCATCATCGTGGCGCCGATGGGCGGTGCAACCACCGTGGACCTGGCCGCCGTGGCGTGCGAGGCCGGAGCGTTGGGATTCCTGGCGAGCGCGTATCTGAAGCCCGATCAAATCCGCGAAGAATCGCGCCAGTTGAAGGCTCGAACCAGCCGGCCGTTTGGGAACAACCTGTTCATTCCCCAACCGTCGCTTGTAGTGCCCAAAAATCCGGGAGTCGCATTGGATCATATGGCGCGCTTTCATGGCGAGCTGGGATTGCCGCCTCCTACACTCCCCGAGTTCACCGGCGAGGGTTTCGAAGAAAAGCTTCAAGCCGTGTTGGACGGTGGGGCGCCCGTATTCAGTTTTACTTTCGGCATACCATCTCCGGCAGCGATGCAGGCGATCAAGACCCGCAGCGTGTACGTTATGGGAACCGCGACGACCGTCGACGAGGCGATCGAGCTTGAAAAGGCCGGCGTGGATGCGATAGTCGCGCAGGGCAGCGAAGCAGGCGCTCATCGCGGGACTTTCGGGGGTGCGTTCGAGGTGGCGATGATCGGGACCATCGCGCTCGTGCCGCAAGTGGTGGACGCGGTGAAAGTTCCGGTTGTGGCTTCGGGCGGGATTATGGATGGGCGTGGCATTGCGGCGGCGCTGGCCCTCGGCGCGAGCGCCGTCCAAATGGGTACGGCTTTTCTCACCTGCCATGAAGCGGGCATCGCGGACGCATATAAAGACGCCATCCTGAAGGCGCACGAGCAGGATACTCGAGTTACCCGCGCATTCTCGGGCCGGCCAGCGCGCGGAATCGTGAACCGTGTCATGACAGAGATCGACGGCGCAGCCGAGTCGGGAGCGATTCTGCCGTATCCGCTCCAGAATATGTTGACCCGTCCGATGCGGAACGCCGCCACCAAACAGCAGCGCGCGGAGTACCTGTCCCTATGGGCCGGCCAAGGTGTTCGGATGGCGCGCCGCCAATCGACCAAGGATTTGATTGCGCGGCTAGTGGAGGAAACCGAGGCCGCTATCGGTCGTCTGCGGTAGTAGCGCGCACCGAATTGTCAGAAACGCGAGGCTGGGCGTGTTGGCGTAGATTGCCCCACAGCACTCGCGCCGCGATGCGTGGATGCATCACGCTCTGCGGAGGCGCCAGCAGATTCCCGACTTTGTAAAATGCCAGCGCCGCTACCGCATCGTGATGCGCGGCCTTGTGAAGCTTGGCCATGTACCAGTTGATGAAGTTGACGCCGGCGTTGCGCGGTCCGATGGTCTCGGGAATGCGAAGATCGCTGCCGACCACGATATTCCAGGGAATATCGACCACCTTAGCGGCTCTGCGGAAGAAACGGCGGCCAAGGTCGGACTGGCTCTCGGCGAGCGTCGCCGCCAGCTCCACTGCTTCCAGCGCGGCTACCGACATTCCTTGTCCGTACATTGGATTGAAGCTCGAGATCGCGTCGCCGAAGACCACGAAGCCGGCGGGAAAGCGGTCGAGTTTCTCATAACGGCGCCGGACGCTGGCGGGGAATCGCGCTGAAGCCGGTTCGCTGATCGGTTCGGCCCGGCGGATGACCTCGTAGATGTACGGAGCCGGCAGGTTCCTCGCGAACTCGATGAATCCCTCCAATTCCGTGGGCGCATAGTTGCCAAAGTAGCTGATCAACGTCACGGTCCAGCGGTCGCCTTCCTGAGCCAGCATCGCGCCGGCCTGCTTGCCTTCGGGCGTGGGCGGGATGATCGCGGCGCCGTCACCATCCAGATCCAGGGACGACCGGCGGAAGAGCCGGGTGGTGTAGCCCATCGCAATCTCAACGCGCTGCTCTTCAGGTCTTGCGTAGCCCATCGCTCCCAGCCATTGTGGACTGTGCGAGCCGCGCCCACTGGCGTCGACCACCAGATCGGCAGCCACGATTTCGCCCTCGGTCTTGATTCCGGTCACGCGCTGTTTGTCGTCGGTGGCGGCTAACCCTTCGACAGCGCAGCCCTCGCGCGTCCGCACATTCGTCAGACCCATCACGTGGCGGCGGACTTTACCTTCGAGATACGGCCGGCTCATCAGCAAGCCGTGGAGGCCGCTCGGAAACTTGCAGAGGCATCCGCCTTCGAGGAACCAGCGCGCATCGCCGGCAATGTCGCCTTTAACCGCGCCGCCCTCGATCAGTTCGTTCCAGATTCCAGGAAAGAATCGGTCCAGAACCTGGCCGCCGCTCACCAGCAGTCCGTGTGTATGACGGCTCTGAGGTACTCCGCGGCGATGCTCGCCTTCGGCCGGAAACGTATCGCGCTCGATTAACGTTACCTGCTCAAAGTGATACGCCAGCACGCGCGTGGCGAGCAGTCCGGCCATGCTGCCCCCGATCACGATGGCATGCTTGCGATCATGGCCTTCCGGCATCTTGCTTGACCCCCTACAGGTCCGACATCTTCAGCTTGCTATCGGCGTTTTTCCAACCCGCTTCGAACTCTTTGCGGACCGTCGCCGCTTCAGCCGTCTTCTTCTCGGCCTGCAGGCACTCGGCCAGCCCAAAGAGCGCGCGTGGATTCTTGGCGTGCAACTTCAACTCAGCCCGGAACGCGGCCTCCGCATCGGCATAGCGTCCATCGGTGAACAAGACCGCGCCCAACGATTCACGCGGAGGCAGGTACCAGTCGGGCGGTTCGTCATAGTTGAGTTTGTCTTCCGTCTGCGCCGATTTATTCAACAATTCCGCGGCCCTCTTGTAATTCCGCTGACCGCGCGCGATATTGGCCTCCAGCATCAAAGCCGCGATTTCGAGCACCTGATGAGCCGAGTTTAGCCCCAGCATCGCACTCTCCGGAAGCGTTTTCGTTTCCGCGATCAAAGCTTCTCGTTCCTCAGCGGCCTTGTCCAGACGCGCGAATCCCGTGTCGGCCATGCCCCGGCCAAAATGCCAGACCGCGTGCAACAGCTTCAGATTCTTATCGGGCTCCGGCATAGTCGCGACATCCTCCCATTGCCGGAATCGAACCAGGACGAAAGTCTTGGTCGGCAGGAACGATTCGGCCATGGGCGTCTCCTTGGCGAACGGCATCATACCGGCGACCACTTTCGTCGCGATCCGGTTGGCTTCGTCGAAGCGTCCCTCGAAGCAGCTCGAAATCGCCAGGAAATGCAGATTGTGCGTGTAATACATCATCGGGTACATGCCCGTGACGTGATACTTGTTCACATAACCCTGATCGATGCCGACCGCCTGCTGGTTGGCCAGCGAAGACGCATGGTAATCGCCGGTCCTTATATATATGTGGGCGGGCATGTGAACCAGGTGGCCGGCGCCTGGGCACAGCGCCGTGAGACGATTGGCGCTCGCGAGCGCTCGCTCGGGATGCCGCGACGCTTCGACGGCGTGTATATAAAGATGATTGGCGCCGATGTGGTTGGGATCGCGCTTCAGCACTCCTTCCAGCACCTCCACGATCTCGGGCGTCCCCTCTACCGCCTGTCCATCGTGCGTCCAAAGCTGCCAGGGGTGGACATTCATCGCGGCGTCGGCGAATAACACGGCCGCGTCTGAATCCGCCGGATTCTGCCGCATAACCTCGCGCATGGCCTGCGCATAATCGACATTGAGCTTTTTCGGATCGGCCTTGGGATCGGCGGAGAAGCGCTTGGCTAAAGCGCGAATGAAGCCTTGCTCGGCGGGCTTAGCGTTGCCTGCAAGCGAGAGCGCCTTCTGGCTGGCCTCGTAAGCCGACTTCCTCCGCCCGGCGTCGATCTCCTGATCGTTGTAGTTTGGTCCGACCGCCAGCGCGACGCCCCACCAGGCCATCGCGCATTTAGGATCGAGCTTAGCCGCGTAGCGGAACGATCGCGCGGCCTCGTCATAATTGAAGCCGTAAGCCAGCGTGAGGCCTTGGTCGAAGTAGCGCTGTGCTCCCGGTTTCGATGTTGTGGCTTCAGGCTTCGATGTCGTGATAGCGTGATGCAAATTGCCGAGACCGTCGAGCAGCGGCGCCGGGCCGTTGTCGGCTGGCGGGGAAGAATGTTCGTGCTGCTGGCAAAATCCGGCAGCAGATACAAGCAGAACCACGGCGTGGAGGCGCATCAGCATTTCTTGATTGTAAGCAACTCCAGCTCGTCCAGGGTTCTGGGCCAATCCTCCCGGAGCAGGCGCGAGAGCGCGCGATCGGCCAGCAGTTTTCCCCCGGTCTGGCAATTCGCGCAGTAGTTGGTCTCGTTGTCGGCGTAGCGGATGCGCTGGATCTTGGCGCCGCAGCGCGGGCACGGCTCGTGGTAGCGTCCGTGCACTGCCATGCCTTCGCGGAAAGCCGTGACCTTTTCCGGGAAGTCGTCGCTGGCTTCGCGGCGCAGCTTTTCTGCCCATTGGTTGAGCGATCGGCGAATAGCCTCGTACAAGCGCGCGATCTGCTCGGATTTCAGTTTCTGCGTCAGAGCGACCGGCGAGAGCTGCGCTTCGAACAGGATTTCATCCGAATAGGCGTTGCCGATGCCGCTGAAGGATCGCGGATCGGTGAGCGCGCGCTTCAAAGTGTGGTTAGACGACGTCAGGACTTTCGTGAACTCCTCGAGGTCAGCCTCCAGCACTTCCAGGCCGCCTGGATCGAGCGCGCCAAGTCCGGCTTCGCCTGATACGACATGCAGCGACGCGCGTCTCTTCGAGCCGGCTTCGGTCAGCACCAGGCTGCCGTTGGGGAAATCGAACGCCGCCAAGCCGCGCGGGCGCGAAACTTTGGCTCCGCGAGGGCGCCAGTGCAGTCGTCCGGCGATCATAAGGTGCAGCACCAGCCATAACTCATCGTCCAGCCCGATCGCGATTCGTTTTCCGATTCTGCGCAGTTCCCGTACGGTCTTGCCTTCGACGCGGCTGACCGGCGGATCGACTGAGCGCAGCAGAAACGGGCTGGCCAGCCTTACATGTTCGAGAGTCTGGCCGAGAATCCGTTTTTCGAGCGCTTCGATATAGACGACGATGTCGGGTAATTCAGGCACTCCCCACAGCTTAACGTGGCGCACGCACTCATGCGTGCCGCGTTCACGATCCCGTGACCGCGCTTTACCGCGCGGACCAGCCCACGACTTCGGCAAACCGGTCGTGGCGCAGGTCTCCGACCTGCGAAATCCCACGTACAACGCTGTAGCGGTACACCTCCCGTTATCGGCGCCGCATCAGCCGTTCCGGTCACGATCTTCTCGTATAAGGGGCGTACTGTCGTCCATCGGAGGCAACGAAGCAACGAAGCGCTCCAACCGTTCATTGGATTGGCGCATTGTTTCGAATTTCTCGCGCTCGCTCAAATCCGATTGCAAGATGTGTATCACCTGGGCATTCAGGCTCCGGCCTTGCATCCGAGCGTACTTTTTCAGTTGACGGTACATGGGCATCTGGCAGGTTTTGATCGTCAAATTCGCCATGACATGCTTATCGCCCGGAACTGCCCGCGACTTCGAAGATCAAAAACTGCTGCCGCGGCAGAAAGTCGTGTTGCGCTGCCAGCTTATACCCCGCCTTGCCCATCTCAGACTTGAACTTTTCCAACGGAAAGCGGAATTCCTTCGGTGGACCCTCCGGCGAGTCCGGCTTGAAGTCGATAATCGCGACCCTGCCGCCCGGCTTCAGCGATTTCGTCAGCTTCCCGAAATACACCTCGCGGTCACCGATATGGTGATATGTGTCGACGATCAGAACCAGGTCGACCGGCTCCGGGAGATTGGGCTGATCGGCCGCGGCTTGAACGGCAATCATGTTCTTCAAACCTTCCTTGGCGGCACGCTCCCGAAGGTAGCTCACCATCGCGGGTTCGATGTCGGCCGCATAAACCTTGGGCACAGCTTCCGATTTCGCCAGCCGCACCGAGAAATATCCAGTGCCAGCGCCGATGTCGGCCACAACCTGTCCCCGCTTCAGGTTCAGGGCCGCGATCACGCGATCCGGCATTTGCCACGCGTCCCGCGCCGGGTCGTCAAAGCTCTTGGCCGACTCCTTGGGATCGAAATGATGCTCCATGTGGTCGGGTTGACCAAGCGCGATTGTGGAAGGCAGCAAGAAAATCGCAAGGATGTAGAGTTTTGAACGCATCGGGAAGTCCTGTCCCCTAATTATCCCAGGCTTCCGCTCGTTAAGCCTCGGTATGATTGCAGCGGATGTATACATGAAAGTGCCTGAAGGCTACGTTGCGTTCGTCGAAGAACTACCGGGTGCGAATACACAAGGGGCGACTATAGAAGAGGCACGCACGAACCTGGAAGAGGCCGTTGCCATGGTTTTGGACGCAAACCGTGAATTGTCTGAGCAGTAGCTGGCAGGCTAGTGGCGCAGGTCTCCGACCTGCGAAATCTCACGTGACGACCATTCCATGCATGACAACAAGGAATGTTGGCACTCTGCGTCGGATCGAAGCTGCGGAGTAGAAACGTGCTGACGAGCCGCACAGTTCGAGCGGCTGGCCATGGATGCATTTTTCGAGGCTTCGATGTAGACGAGGACCTCGGGAGTTCGGGCAACCAAATTCGGCTGAGGCGCAACGGTCATGGGGCAGTTGCTCGATATCGCAATGCCGGTGATCAATCCCGATCGCGACCTTCCCGAATAAGAGTAGTACTGTCGCTCATGGGAGGCAACGACGCGACGAGACGCTCCATCTCTTCGTTGGATTGGCGCATCTATTCGAGCTTCTCAGGGTCCTTCAACTCGGGATCTGCCATTGCCTCCTTCCGCCGCCCCTGGATTCTCCGGGTGTCTGACCATTCGCCCAGGGGGGGACGATACTTCCTCGCTGGGCCAATCCGTCCATGACCGTACCCGCGAAGAAGACCAGTCGCGCGTGGCCGTTGCGCCGCATGATAAGCTTTCCCGTAGGCTGGAAGTGGGAATGGCGAAGCGGAGGATTCGCGTGGCCGGTGTAGCGGTCATGGTTGTGACCGGTGGGTTCGCCCTGCTTGTCCCTCGACGCTCCGTTCACGCACAGCAATCGCAACACCTCCAAATCGAGTCATTTTCAGTTGGCCCGGATCAAACGGTCGTGTATCCCAATCACCCGCCCGCACCTTACCTCGAGGACCTTCCGGATGAACATACGACGTTCCTCCCTCCGGCGTCGGGCTCATCTCCATATTTGGTTTTCGGGGCCAGCAAGATCTCAGGGGGAACGGGCGGCGCCACGGTGCTCCAGACTACTGACCTAGCCACTTTCACCTTCGCTACTGCGCTGGGCTACAGCCCCCAGGTAATGGCTCCGCCTTTGCAAATCACCGCGTGCGATCCCACCTTCGACACGGAATTCGACGAGAACTATGCGGCCCCAGGTTCGGTCGTGCAGGACCCGACGATGCCCGCTGGCAACATGATGATGCTCTACGAGGCGGAGAACCACTGTCCCGGCGGCGTGAATCAGCAACCGTTCTATGCGACGGTCGGCTTCGCCCGCTCGTCCGACGACGGCAGGACGTGGCCGGCCCCGGTGAACAGTCCTCTGGGAAACGCCGCGCGGCATCCGGTTCTAAAAAGCCCGGAGCCCGAACCATCAGGGCCGCACGCCCCGATGGGGAATGCGATCCCGAGCGCCTTCCTGGACAAGAGCGCCGACGGCAACAACTACCTCTATGTCACCTATAGTTTCCATTCCGACATGGGAGCCGCCGACGGGCTGGTTCGCGTGGCGCGCGCCCAGCTCGGCTCGGACCCGCTGACGTTCTTGAAGTGGTACAGCGGTTCCTTCAGCCAGCCCGGCATCGGCGGCTTGGACACCGGCCTAACGCCCACTAACGGATGTGCCACACACGGTCTGCAGCAGCAGCCGCAGATCAGCTTGAACGATGATCTGGGCCTGTACCTTTTGACCTTTGTCTGTCAAGCGTCCGGCTCGGCCGCCTGGTACTACTCGACGGCTACTAGCCTCGATCTTCAGGATTGGACCACGCCACAGTTGATCGCCAATTCGCAATTCCCGATCACGCCGAATTGCGGCGGAGGCGGTACGAGCGGGAACCAGTTCGACGGTTGGTATCCCTCGTTCATGTCGCCAGGCGCCTCGGCTGGGCATACGAAGTTCACCGGGATGGTCTTCTTTCAGAACGGATGCGATACGGGAACCCGTGTATTCGTATCGCGGACATTCACCATCACCACTCAGCCTCAAGCCGCGCCGGTGTTAACCTCGGGATCACTCGCGAACGGAGCCACCTACGCCCCCGGCGGTTTGGTGCCCGGATCGTGGGCGCAGGTAAAAGGAACGGGTTTGAGCAACGTGACTCGCTCGTGGACCGGATACGACTTCCTCGGCCTCAAGAACAACCTTCCTACGAATTTGAGCGGCGTGCAAGTTACGGTAAACAACGTGCCCGCCGCCGTGTATTACGTCTCGCCGGGCCAAGTCAATTTCCAGGTCCCCACCGGAATCACGGGAACCGCTTCTGTGCAGGTGATCAGCAACGGGACCGCGAGCAACACCTTAACCGCTCCATCCGCCGCGAGTGCGCCGGGCTTGTTTCCCAACACGGTCAATGGGGTGAACTACCCTGCCGCGGTCTTTCCCGACGGCTCTTATGTCGGAGATCCGAACATCAGTTCCGTGTATCGCAGCGCCAAGCCCGGCGATGCAATCGAGCTTTACGCCACGGGAGTGGTAGCCGAACCGGGAGGCGTGCTTCCCACAGCTCAGGGAATCCCAGGTGTCGCCGTCACCGTCGGTACCGTGACCGTTCCGGCCGACTTCGCCGCGCAAACGCCATACGTGGGCGAGTTTCAGATCAATTTCACATTGTCGGAGCAGTTCGCGAGCAAGGCTGCCGGAAATTATCCGATTTCCATCACCGTGAACGGCGTCTCCTCCCCCATCACCATCAACTCGATCCCGCCGGGACCGTTGGTCTTGCCAGTGACGCATTAGCACAGAAATAGAGGTTGAAGCTTTGGAGTGCGGTTTCCCCCCGCGGGACAATGCCGCGAACGCGGCTCAGGAACACCAGCTTGGCTTCCAGGAAGCTCAGCCTCGGTTGAGCCACGGCGCGCTGGAACTCCAGTTAAAGGATATGTTGGATAACGACTACGGGGCGTTGGCCCGGATGCTGGCGGTGCACTACGCTTCCCGAGCCGGTCATGAAATTGTCATCGAAGTCTTGTCAGGCCGAAACCCACACTTGTTCAAAGTAGCTATCGTGCCATTTCCTTCCACTGGACAAACCCGATTTGCCGCTGCCAGTTATGTTCCGGAATCCCATTCGGCCGCTGACGCAAGAGCGCAGGAGTCGCCCGGCAAAGATCCCAAGCCCTCCGCTTGGTGCCACGTTTGTATCTCGCAATGGAGACCGCTATTGGTTGATATAGACCTCGCCTCGAAATCCTTGCCCCGTCACGCTGGCAGCTCCGGATTCGGTCTCGAAGAAGTAAAGCTCTAGACCCATTTGCTCCGTGCATTGCGTCGGGGGCGGCGGACAAAACGGTGGAAAGGGAAACTTCGACGGGACCTGAACATCCACGCGAAGCACGAATTTGTTGAGCGGAACGATGTTCGTCACAGACCATCCGGAGGGAGTGAAGAGCTGATCCGGAGTGTTCGTCTCGCGCGGGTACTCGGGAGAGAGGCCGCTGAGTCCGTTTACAAAAACCGAAACCGTCGACCCGAACGGCGTTCCGTGCGTGGCGGAATTCAGTGAGCCATCCGCGTTGAGCGTAACTGGAAACAGGCTGGGATTGGAATCCGTCAACGGAAGCTGGACGGGTGCCGAGGATATGCCGTTGACGGTCAGCGTCATCTCAGAGAAAGACTGGCTGAAAGCGAGCATCGGCACGGCGAAGTTGATCTGTATGGAAGACGCGTAGAGCAGCGGCGCAGAGGTGGAACCGAAGTTGATGCCCACGCCTCCGAGCGAGGTAGTGGAGGCGTCGGCAGCGCTTGCTCCTGCGGCCGGGCCCAAGCCGGTTCCCCACAGGGAGAGAACTTGATTGCGGGCAACTGGACCCACGGGTCTGAAACTCGCCGCGTCCGTCATGCAGGCGATCTGCGGAGTGCCCACGGGTGGCTGGGGTTGCGAGAAATCGATGCCGCCCAAGTAGGCGCCCGACCGCGGTGTCGTTCCGAGGCTGACACTGGTGAGGGCGTTCGGAGTGAACGGGAAGTCGGGCAAAGTTGCCGCTCCCGCGAGCCACAACGTGGAGCCCGAGAGCGCGGCGCCGCTGACGGCGATCGTCGAGCCTCCGATGAATTTCGATCCCAGGAGATTGCCCGAAGCGGCATCGACCTGGGAAGCGTAGGCTGCGGTTCCGGTGATTCCGGGGCCTGGGCTCGGCAAACAGGCGCTCGGGATGCCTTCGAGCGCTGGAAGGTTTGGCAGCACTCCCGCGATTCCCATGGAACCGACGTACCCGCCGACATAGACAGATCCGGCGGAATCCAACTGCACGCCCGCGCCGCCTACCGGAACCGAAAAGAGCAGCGTCTGCCCCGCAGGATCGAGCTTCGAAAGAAACGGCAGCGTGAGATAAGCGGGAGCTTGCTCCGCGCCGAGGGGAGGAACGGAAACGGTGTAGGGATATTTCATCCCGGCGAAACCCGTAACGTAGGCGTTGCCGGCTTGATCCACAGCTAAGCCTGCGTTCCCTGTATTTCCGCTTCCCGTGAGCGCCGTCGAATAGATCAACTTTGAGCCGGTGGGATCGACCTTTGTCACATACTGGTTGGCGCCCTGGAAGGACATAAAGCAATCGGGACTGGGGCAATCGTTGATCACCGGTAACGTGGTCTGGTAGGCGCCCTGCGTGGTGGGATAGTTGAGTTGCGATGTGCTGCCGGCCACGTAGATGTTGCCCGATGAATCGAGCGCAAGAGCGCTGCCGCCGATGCCGACCGCGGAGAAAATCGTCTTGGCTCCCGTGGGGTCTAGTTCCATCAAATAGAATCCACCAGAGGGCGAATTATAGGCACCAGGCGTCGACGGAAAACCGGTTCCGGCTGTGCCGCTGATCACGATCTGACCCGCAGCAGTGAGAGCAACGGCCTTTGCAGCGCTCGTAGCGGAGCCACCGAGGAACTCCGAGAACACAATCTCGCCGTTAGGATCGAGCTTCGCGAGAAAAGATCTTGAGCTGAACGCGGGAGCTGGCGGCGCGGTGCCCAGAGTGCCTCCCGCGGTTACGGGAAAATCCGGCGAATTGGTCGCACCTGCCACGTAGGCGTTGCCTAAGCTGTCGACAACGATCGCGCTGGCCGCGTCCAAAATCGATCCACTCAGGGAGCGCACATATAGATACTTACTGGCCTTCGGATCTAGCTTCACGACCAGTACGCCGGTCTGCGAAGTCGCGGGATCGACGACGGCGTTCCCGGCGATGTAGATGTTGCCGGCTGGATCCGTGGCGATTGCTTTGGGTGTAAACGCGTCGCGAAGGTAAGTCGAGTAGGTCAATTCCGGATAGGTGGCGGTTGGCGCGGCGAATGCAAACGCGGCACAGAGAAAGACGGAAAGAGTGCGAATGCCCAAGGGGATTCCTCCAGCGGTTACTCTTCTGAATGTAGCAGGGCGACCTACGCGAACAGATTTCGATCATGGTGTAGACTCGTCGGAAATCCGTGGTGTAGATGGAGATTCCGGCGTGACCCATTCGACGTCATTCCCGACAGCCGGCCAGAGCACGGATTTCTGCGATCTCAGCTCTTCCCCTGGTTACTCGTTCATTTGACGGGTACCAACCTTGGGGCATATTCGTGGCCGTGTCGTACCGCGCTCTGGACGGACCACGCGCTAATCGAGCAAGCTCGGGGTCGGTCGCTACGCGCTGCCCTGAAACGGCAAGGGGTTGCTCCTGGGAACGCCGCTCACGCAAAGCACTCGCTGGTTTAAGCCGCTACTCCTGGACGTATCCAGGCTCATGGTCCAACAGAGCGGAAAAACTCCCCCCGGATCCTTCGAAAACGAGCGGTAAAAGGTCGCGCTGTCTCAAAGAGTTAGCTATCGGGAACCGAAGACTTGCGCGGTGTAATGGAGACTTCCCAGCCCAGCCGCTCTAAACGCCGCAGAAGTCGATTGCG
>Ga0210401_10003924_pt1 | contig 15684 bp, 15 predicted proteins | sample IncBWH32MmetaG_FD_150866 | JGI IMG/M metagenome (GOLD analysis project Ga0210401, IMG submission 150866) | Forest soil microbial communities from Barre Woods Harvard Forest LTER site, Petersham, Massachusetts, United States - Inc-BW-H-32-M | ecosystem: Environmental > Terrestrial > Soil >... | reverse complement strand
GCTGGTGGATGGTCCATCGGCAATGGGCAGGAAAATCTGGTTCCAGGTATTTCCGCCGTCGTTCGAGCGCCACACCCCTTTCGCGAATGCCGAGGCGTATACGATGTTGGGGTTTACGGGATCGAGCGCCACACGCCGCACGCCGCGAACTGAACAGAGGGTCAAGTTTGAGGCGACGTTCTTCGTGTTGGTACAACCGGCGGTCGATTGCGCGCCGTTAAAGATAAATTTCCAGGTGGCGCCGCCATCGCTTGATTTGTACAAGCCCCACGGGGGCGCGCCCGGAGCAAGCGTCACCGCGCCGCCGCTCAGGACCGACGAGATGCCGCGAACGCCGCGCACGGTGCCCACGTAAATGGTGTTGGAGTTGGTCGGATCGATGGCGATGGTTCCGATTGATCGCGCGTTGAATTGTGCTTTACCGATCGGGCCCGTCCAGGTGTCGCCACCATCGGTGGACTTATACAGTCCCACACCGGCTTCGCTATCGGCGGATGCGTTGGCTTCGCCGGTCCCGGCCCAGATTGTGTTGGAGTCGTTGGGGTCAATCGCGATGGAGCTGCCGGAATTGATTCCGAACGAGGCAGACAGGTACGTCCATTTCGGGATGGTTGCCAGGGCATCGTTGGTGCGCCACACCCCGCCGCCGGCGGGCGTGGCATAGAGCCGGCAATTTCCTGGAACGCAAACCGGAGAAATAGCAAGCGAGGTAGTACGACCTCCCGCCTCATAGGCGTTGGGGACGTAATTGGAGTAGTTGCGGAATTGCGAGAGCGGATACAGGGCCTGGGTCGGGCCGAGGCGAACCCACGCCGCCGGTGCTGCAGCGGCGGCCGCCACTCCGGCCGCGCCTGCTGTGGCTCGCGTACTGAGCAAAGCCTGGAAGTTGGCGACGTGCTCGGCGTGCGCGGCGCGCGCGCCTTCGGTTTTCGCGAGCGAGATGTCGGTGTCAGGATAGGCGCGCGCCAGGAATCGCCAGTCCTCGGCCGATCCGGCCGGTCCCTCGTTCGGAACCGCTTCCATTAATTTCGAGATATGCCGCCGCAGCGCGGGGGGAAAGTTCTGCGCTTCGTCGTCATCGCCCTGGGTTTCGGCGCGAGGTTCGACAGCAGCGCCAGAACCCTCACCCATCATGGTTTGGTTCTGGTCGAAAATTCCAGCAGAGCTTTGGGCGAAACTGAAAGGGTGGGCTACCAGAGATTGGGAATTGGTCGCGACTACTACACCAACCGCGACTACCACGAGCATCAGAAAGCTGAGCGTCAACACCACTCGATTCATAACACTCCTGTCTGTAACGCTGGTTGTGTACTGTCAAGGAACTGGGACACGGGGATGCAGAACTCGCCAAACAGCCCGCCAGACAATGCATTTCAGCGATTCCGGCGGGTCAATAACAAGCCGGAGCATTATTGTGCCAATGGTTACTAGTGTCAATAGTCGTCAATGTTGCGGTGGTTGTTGTTCTAACTGCCGGTGAGTTCGTGCTGTTTGCAAAGTTTTGCGACTCTCTAACGTTTGGATTGTGAGCGGCACTCAGGGGCGCTTTTCGCAAGCGTGCCAAGCTCGTCGGGTGTGGTGCGCTTCGCGGTTTGCAGAAGTGCGGCGGAACCCGCACTGACGGGCTTGAATCATGAATGTTCGTTCCCTCGTTCCTCAAGCGATAGCATGTGCGAACCTCCGTCCTCTTACGCTCACGCTACTGCGGGAGAGACGAACAATTCTGGAGTGCAAAGTTTTGCGCCATCGCTTTTTCGGTGGATGCTATCCTGTTGCGCTCCATGGCCAACCTGTCGGACTTCGTGAAGTTCTTCGCGCTGGCGTTCAGCGCGTTGTTGCCAGTGGTAAATCCGCTGGGGTCTGCCCTGGTCTTCCTCGGACTGGTAGGGGATGCCCCTTTCACGGTGTATCGCGACCTGGCGCGCAAGGTCGCGATTCGTACGGTTCTCTTCTTTCTTGTGGTGGAACTGGTGGGCACGGCGCTGCTGGCCTTTTTTGGAATCTCGCTGCCGGTGGTGCAGGTGGCAGGCGGATTGGTCCTCGCGGCGATGGGCTGGAGCTTACTCAACCAAAAGGAGGCGAGTCCGAACCCCAACGCCGCTGCCGTTGCCGATCCTGGGTACGGTTCGCTGGAAGAAAAAGTCTTCTATCCGTTGACATTCCCCGTCACCGTGGACCCGGCCTGCATCGTGGTGATGCTGACGCTCAGCGCGCATGCCTCGGTGAGAAATCTGGAGGGCAACGTTCTATCGCATGCCGGGATCCTGTCGGCGGTGATCGCGCTCAGCATCCTGGTGTTTTTCTGTTACGCGTACGCGCCCCGCATCACCGAACGTATTTCCCCGCAGACGGCGCACGGAATACTACGAATTGTTGCCTTCGTGCTCTTGTGCATCGGGGTGCAGATTTCATGGAACGGGATCCAGGCATTGATTCGCACTGCGATGAAAGCCGTAGGATGAGCTCAGGTTAGGGGGTCAGGACGACGACTCCCGCTGTACTCAAGGATGAACATCATGAAGTGTGCCGAGCGCAATTATTTTCTGCCGGTCTTCCTGATGCTGTTATTGGCAGCGTCTGCGCAAGTACCGGTACGCAGGTTAGCGCCGGCGGACGGCCTTTTTGAAGCGGGGAAGTTTGCCGAAGCTCGCGAGCTGTATGAACAGATTGCCAACAAGAACGCGAAAGACGTGCACGCCGCGGAGCAGCTCGGTCACATCGCCTTGCTCGGCAATCAGCTCGACGAAGCACAGAAGTGGCTGGAGAAAGCACTGGCTGTCAATCCGGGCGAAGTCGAGGCGAAGATCATGCTGGCGGAAGTTTTCTACCGGCGCAACGATTTCCCACGTGCCGCGGCTGCCATGGAAGGGGTAAGCCCGGAAGCGGATGGCCTTAGGAGCTACTCAACTCTGAACCGCGCCAAACTGGAAAGCTTCAAAGGACAAGTCGCCTACGAATTGCACGGCGACGGCGAGATCACCCGGTTGAAATTCGTGAAGAGCGAACCGCTTCCACTGGTGCACGTGCGCGTGAATGGCAGCCCTGAGGCAATCTTCTTTCTGGACACGGGCGGATCGGAGCTCTTGCTCGACACGGAATTCGCGGCGGAGCTCGGCGTCAAATCCATGGGGTCGGTGCAGGGAACGTTCTCAGGCGGGCAGCATGCCGAAGTCGGCAATGGCCGGATCGATTCGTTGACGTTGGGCGACTGGACGCTGAAAAACGTTCCTGTCGGTATGCTGCCGTTACGCTCGCTCTCAGAAGGATTCGGCGTGAAGCGTATCGACGGATGCGTGGGAACCAACGTGCTTTACCAGTTTCTCGCGACGCTGGACTATCCCGCAGGCGAGCTCGTGCTGCGGCGAAAGACCGCGGCCAACCTTAAGCAGTTCGAAAGCGAGAGCAAGGGACGGAATGTAGTGGTGCCAATGTGGCTCGCCGGGGATCACTTCATGGTGGCGTGGGGACGCGTGCAGGAAAATCCGCCGGCCTTGATGTTCATCGATAGTGGCCTTGCCGGTGCGGGCGTGAAGCTGGCCGAGCCGCCGATCAAGGAGGCGAACATCAAACTCGAGCGCGACAAAGCGACGACTGGGCAAGGCGGCGGCGGAGTGCTGCAGGTCGTCCCTTATGTCGTGCAGGAAGTTTCCCTAGGAGACGTTCGCGAAAAGAATGTGGAGGGCCTTTATGACGGGCCGTTCCCCTGGGAAAGGGTCTGGGGATTTTATGTCGCCGGAATGGTGGGACACGACTTTCTGAAGTCGCATGCGGTGACGTTCGATTTTGTCGGGATGCGGGTCATCTTTCGGTGACTGGTAGCAAAATCGTATCCAACACGACTATTGCCTGCTGACAAAACCGACCCTGTTTCGATCGAGTTCCATGCCGCCCTAAACATGACAGGGATAGGTGTTGTCATAAGAGCAATTCTGAGCGTACATCCCTGTTTACGACAGTAATCTTGTCATTGGACCGAAAGCCCGGCACCATTTCCCTCGATATGCAATTCGACTACGAGATTCCTGTCGACGAATTCGCTGCCGCGCAGGTGCTCTACTCCAAAGCGTGCTCCAAACATCTGGCAATCAAACGGGCGCTTGGTTGGGTACTGCTCGGGTCATTTTTTGTTCTGATTGCTATGTTCAGATGGTCCGCGGATTGGCCACCGATTTTACTGTTGCTGACAGGAGCATGGTTCATTTACGGGGGAATCGCAATCCTGTTCCCGGCACGCCACTATCGCCGCTATTACTCCCAATCCGGGTTAGCAGACAAGAAATATCATGCCGAACTGGACAACAGCGGCTTCTCAGTCAGCGGTGATGCCTGTAGTTGGCACGTGCTTTGGACCGAGGCACCGTTTAAAGCTGAGGACAAACGTGTCTTCATATTCAGTGGCAAAGGTACGATTTTCATATTCGGGAAGAAGTATCTGACCGACGAGCAGCAAAAAGAGATTCGCCGACTCGCTGCCATGTCGTGATTGGCGAAAGGTCGCCATCACAGTCATTGACCCAGATTTTGGCGAACAAACGGCGCCAGCCGCTGAAATCGCTCTTTTTCAACAGTTAGCTTGCGAGCGCATAATCTGGGCGTGAGCCGGACTCGAAATGACTCAAACACAACCCGAAACACTGTGCTGGAAGTCGTCCGAAGAAGCGACGGTGCAGTCGATCTATTTCTTGACGGCAAACCAGACCGCACGAACATCCCTGAGAAATGGCTGAACGAAGAGGTGTGCGTTCGATTCGGGTTCTGCGGTGAAGAGTACGCCTCGATGGTCCGTGATCTCGCTCAACATGGCAGAGCGAGGGCGGTGTTCTGAGGGTGTTAACGTCAGTTGCCAATGTGTAATCTCTTTGCTGGTGGAGGTGGAAATGGGTCGGCGTACGCAATTTGGGCTGCTCTGCATTCTTTGTGTTTTTGCAATTGCACAATTAGTGTCCCAGCAAAACCCCTCGCAGATTGACAGCGAGCACACCGCGTGGATCGCGGGTGTCCTCAACACCGCTCAAACCATTAAGAGTAGGAATGCTCCGCTCGGACCTGATCAAAGTGTTCACGACTGAAGGCGGACTTTCGACGACCACTCAGCGAACGTACGTGTACCGCCAGTGTCCGTACATCAAGGTTGATGTGAAGTTTGCAGCTTCGAGTCGTGACGAAGAGGTTCCGACGGACAAGATCGTTGAAATCTCGCGCCCTTATCTCGCTTTCTCGGTCGGGGATTGATGGTCAACTGGCGTAAAGGTAGACCAACCCTATTGCGTCAACCGGATCGCCTGCTTGCGCTCTTCCGCGGTCATCTGCTTCCAGACGCTTTCGGCATTCTCTCGGAGAGGACCGTTGTCGGGATCGTTGCGCAACGCGAGGGCGAAATATCGGTACGCGGTGGGCAAGTCGCGGGAGAGGCAATGGCCGGTGGCGTACAGGGCGCCCATGGTGATCATGGCCTTGGCGTTGGACTGGTCGGCAGCGGGCTTGATGTAGCGCAGACCTTTTTCGCAGTTTTGCGCGACGCCTCCACGGCCATAAATGTATTGCTCGCCGAGCGTGACCGCGTCGCTCTTCGGAGTGGGCTTAGGCGCGGGTTTGGTGGCAGCCTTCGGCTTCGCGGGTGGAGCTGGCGCCGCGGCTGCCGGTTCGGGCGCTTCCGCCGGCTTGTCGGTTGCCGGAGCCGGCGGTGTGGAATCAGACGCGGTCGTAGCCGGGGGCGCGGTTACAGTGTTCGAATCTGCCGGCGCAGGATTCCCGGAATTGTTCGCAGCCGCTGACGATGTTGTCGACGATGTGGGGGCAGGTTGTGCGGGCGCCGCCGCTTGCGAAGCCGCTGCAGTTGTGTTCTCCGGCGCGGGACTGGGTGGCGGGTTCGATGGCGCAGCTGCAGCCGGGGATGGCGCTGGGGCGGGAGACGTAGCGGTGTTGCTCGGGTTCGCCGGACTCAGTTCAATCGAAGTATCGCCCGAGCCTGAAGGGGCCGGCGTGGAGGATTGCGAGTTAATTGCTCCTGACTTCAAGAACGGAAGGCCGGTATTGCGGAAACGCAAATATCCGAGTCCGCCAATCAGAGCGACCGCGACGATCCCTAAAAGCAGCAGCCCCTTGTGCGATTTTGGTTCTTCGTCGTCTTCGAGAAGGTAATCAAGATTCCGGGTATGCTCAGCCGGGGCGCCGAGATTGAAAATGCCGCCCGTATAGGCAGGTGCGGGGGTGGTCGGCTCGGGGTCGCGGCGGCCAGCGGGTTCGTCGTCAGTTAAGACCGCGGCGTCGCCGGGTTCTGGCAGTGTCTTCCCGCACATGCCGCAAAAGCGGTGGTCATCGGGGTTTTCGTTTCCGCAATAGGGGCAGCGCAAAAGAGACCTCGCGATCGTGCGAATGGGAAAACTGTCGACGGGCGACGACGCCCGTCGCTCCAGCCACACAATCCTCTAATTCTAGATTACGATAACGCGGGAAGCGTTGCGCCGCCAGTGGTTTGGGGAGTGCGGGTTGCTTTACAGCTTTGTCGCTAACATGTTACTCTCGATGACGTTACAGACAACAATCGAAACTGAGAAGACAGGAGTGCATCAGGTTAGTGCTAGCCAGAGAGCAAAAAAAGTCCCTCATTGACGCCTATGCGACGCATGCGACGGATACGGGCAGCCCGGAAGTGCAGATCGCGCTGCTGAGCGAACGCATTGGTCAGCTGACGGAGCACTTCAAGACGCATAAGAAGGATCACGGGTCACGCCGGGGTCTGCTGATGCTGGTCAGCAAGCGACGCCGCTTGCTTGATTATTTGAAGGAGTACGATTCCGAGCGCTACAAAGGCGTCATCACGAAACTTGGCATCCGTAAGTAACGCGTGCTGAAAGCCACCCGGGGCAGTGTGCCCCTGTGGGTTGGCTCCTCGCCTTGGTTCCGCCGCCATGGGGCCGCGGGAACCAGATCAAGGAATCCTTGGAAAGTGCGTTCCGGCCATCGCTCGAACTCTATTGGCACTGGCTCACCTCGCGCGCAACGTGCGGTAGTGCGACGTTGCCCTCTCCTGTCTAGAAGGATGAAACATGAAACCCGAAGCAACTGAAATCAGCGTTGAACTCTCCGGCGGTAAAACCCTCAAAATTGAAACCGGCAAGCTAGCCAAGCAGGCCCATGGTGCGGCCGTGGTGCGCGTGGGCGACAACGTGGTACTGGCCACGGCGGTCGCGAACGCAGACCCGCGGGAAGGGATCGACTTCTTCCCCCTGACGGTGGACTACCGCGAATACACCTACGCCGGAGGACGTATCCCCGGCGGCTTCATCAAGCGCGAAGGACGCCCCAGCGAGCGTGAGATTCTGACTAGCCGCATGATCGACCGTCCGGTGCGTCCGTTGTTCGCGGAAGGCTTCAAATGCGAGACGCAGGTGATCGCCTTCGTGCTGTCGGCGGACACCGAGAACGATCCCGACGTAGCTGCGATTAACGCGGCCTCGGCCGCCCTGACGATTTCCGATATTCCGTTCCTGGGGCCGATCGGCGCGGTGCGCGTGGGAAACGTGGACGGGAAGTTCATCACGAACCCAACTTACAGTGAAATGCGCGACAGCCTGCTGAACATCATGGTGGTAGGTTCGGCGGACGCGATCGTGATGATCGAATCAGGCGCTAAGGAAGTGCCGGAAGAGACGGTGGTCGATGCCATCGAATACGGGCATAACGAGATCAAGAAGATTTGCGCTGCGATCAATGAGATGCGCGGCAAAGTGGGCAGGCCGAAGCGAGCGGTGACGCCGCCGGAATTCGATCAGAAGTACTTCGACGACCTGAAAAAGAAGGTGGGAGCGCGCCTCACAGATGCGCTGGATACGGCGAAGCATCCCAAGGCGGAGAGCTACACGCTGGTCAAGGCGATCAAGAAGGAACTGGAAGCGGCGATTCCGGAGGAGGACGAAGACGCCAAGAAGAAGCTGAAGGAGTACTACGAAGTGTTACGCGAGCGCATTTTCCGCGAGCAGGTACTCGAGCAGAAACGGCGTCCGGACGCGCGTGCCTTTGACCAGATCCGCGACATCTGGATTGAAGTGGGAGTGCTGCCGCGGACCCATGGTTCGGCGATTTTCACGCGCGGCGAGACCCAGGCACTGGTGACTACGACGCTGGGCACGAGTGATGACAAGCAACGGCTGGAGGCCTTCGAAGGCGAGGCCAAGAAACGCTTCATGTTGCACTATAACTTCCCGCCCTTTTCCGTTGGAGAAGTTCAGTTTTTGCGTGGGGCAGGGCGACGCGAAATCGGTCACGGCGCACTTGCCGAACGCGCGATTTCAGCCGTGCTTCCGACGGAAGAGAAGTGGCCGTACGCGATGCGCGTGGTGTCGGACATCCTGGAATCGAACGGGTCGTCGTCGATGGCGACCGTATGTGGAGCGGCTCTCTCGCTGATGGACGCTGGCGTCCCGTTGGCCGCCCCGGTGGCGGGCGTGGCCATGGGGCTTGTGAAAGAAGGCGAGAAGTACGCCGTCTTGAGCGACATCGCCGGAGCGGAAGACCACTACGGCGACATGGATTTCAAGGTGGCCGGAACGCGCAAGGGGATCACGGCACTGCAGATGGATATCAAGGTGGCCGGGATCACGCCGCAGATCATGCGTGAGGCGCTGGCACAGGCGCAACGCGGGCGGATGCACATTCTGGAGAAGATGGAGGCGGCGCTCCCCGGACATCGCGAGGCGGTTTCTGCATTCGCTCCACGCTTCTACACGCTGCAAATTCCGGTCGACAAGATCCGCGACCTGATCGGTCCGGGCGGAAAGATGATCCGCAGCATCATCGAGCAGACCGGCGTCAAAATCGACGTGGAAGATTCCGGCAAAGTGAACGTTTCGTCGAACGATCAGGTATCGGCGGCGAAGGCGCTGCAGATTATCGGGGATCTCACGGCGACAGCTGAAGTCGGAAAGACCTATCTGGGCACGGTGTCGCGGCTGGCGGACTTCGGAGCCTTCGTCGAGATTCTGCCCGGAACCGATGGACTGCTTCACATCAGCGAAGTGGCCGAGCACCGGATCAAGGATGTTCGCGACGAACTGAAAGAAGGCGACCAGGTGCTGGTCAAGGTGTTGGCAGTGGAAGGGAACCGCATCCGGTTGTCGCGCAAGGCAGTGCTGAAAGAACAGCGCGCGAAGATGGGTGGCGGTGAGGTTCCGGTGGAGGCGCCAGTGCCCGCGGGCGCGTCAATGACGATCGAGGGCGGCGCCGAGTTCGAGGAGGGCGATGAGCCGAACTTCAACCGCGACGATGCGCCACAAAGCGTGGTGGTCGATCGCGATCGCGGAGGAGATCGGGGTCCCCGGCCGAGTGGCGGCGGTGGTGGCGCTGGTGGCGGCGGGCAACGGCGCCGCGGAGGACGCGGGCGCGGACACAACGGAAGAGGTGGCGGTCACGGAGGGCATGGCGGCCACGGTGGCCGGCGCTAGCAACCCCTCAACACAATTCAAGACGGGATGCCGCGGCGAAAAGCCGCGGCATTTTTCTGCGCCAAAGCCACTCCCCAAGAAGCACAACTGATACTTTCCGTAAACGTTGTAACTGAAACGTGGGCGGAACCTTACGTCTTTTTTACACCGCCCCGGCCGAAAGTGGTCTCTAATCAGGACTATAGGCCCTTCCCCTTCTGCGTATGTCCGACTCCGGCACGGAGCAAGGATATGATCAGGGAAACAAGCCAGCCATTCGACCTGATGGGCCTGTTGGCGCGATTGCAGATACATCACGTGGTGAAAGCCGAAAGCGAGGATGCAGAGGCAAGCTACCGGGAGTTGTTGCGGTACGCTCTGCAGATTGCCGTGGAGCGGCAGGTGGCGGCCGACGTACTGTCAGAGCTGCGCGAACTGCTGAGCAAGTACGAGCCATACTGGTATTCGGTCGACCAGCACAAGCGTGTGGAATCCACGTTGGAACTCCTGCAGAGACTATGATCTGCAGGTCGGTAGTGCGATAATCCCATCCCATGTGCGGTGTCGGAATTACGACCCTGCTACGGCGCCAAGGTCCTAAAGATCAAGCCGATTTAACCCGAGTTTCTGGGTGCAAAGCGGTTGCCGGTCCGGGACCGCAGGAGCCTTCGGGCAGATGAGTAATCTCGCTTCCGGATCATCCTCCCCCACCCAACTATTTTTCCAGTTTTCAGTCTGTGGGTGTCCGCAGGCGACAAGATCGGCCGGCGCATAAGAAACGCCACGAGGGGACGGCGCACCGCCCGGTGACGACCACAGGTTCCCCGCGAGCGATGCAGTTCCGAGGAGGTTGTCATGAGGTCCCGCACTTTCGCACCCAGACCTTGGGCGGTCGCGCATGCCACGGGCATGTGGACGCGAGCGTTGTTATTGGCTGTGGGAGTTCTGCTCATCCCACGCCCCGGCACAGCCCAGCAAACCGGGCCAGCAGCGAGCGGAAGCGATGCGGACAAACAGACCATCCAGATGCTTTTGCAGCGGATCGAGCGGCTCGAGGCGAGAGTCGCGCAACTGGAAGGGACCAAAACGGAAGGCGCTCGACTGGAAACGGCGAGTGCGCCAGCACAGTTTGCCACGCGGGCAGCCGCAGGTCCGGCCGCCGGCCCGCCGGAAGGACCGCAGATGCCATCGACGCCGCCGCAGACGCAATCCTCCGAACCCGAACAAGAAGCTGCAAACCTGGAACCGGAGCGCATGGACATGAGCAAAACACTGTTGCGCATTCGCGGCTTCGGAGACATCGACTTTCATGGAACGGATCAGCGGGGCAGCACAAATTCATTCAGCCTGGGACAGCTGAACCTGTTTGTCACCTCGGATATTTCGGAGAAATTCAAGTTTCTGAGCGAGATCGTGTTCGAAGCAGGTCCAGACAATTTCTATAACGTGCCGGGAGACGCCCGAAACCAGTTTACGGTGGATGTCGAGCGGTATCTCCTGCAGTACTCCTACAACGATTACTTCAACCTGGCCTTCGGGCGTTATCACACCGCAATCGGGTTCTACAACACGGCGTACCATCACAGCACTTGGTTCCAGACAACCACCGGACGTCCGCTACTGTTCGAGTTCGAAGACCGCGGAGGCATTCTGCCGATTCACAACGTCGGCGTATCGGCTTCAGGACGAATCCCCTCAGGGGGGCTGGGCCTGCACTACGTGGCCGAAATCGGCAACGGCCGGCAGTCGCGATCGCCATTGACCGAGGAACCAGTGCAGAACGAGGTGGACGAGAACAACTACAAGGCATTCAATCTCGCGCTATTCGCGCGGCCGGAGTCGATTCGAGGTCTCCAGTTTGGCTTCTCGGGCTACCATGACAAGCTGATGCCCATGGGGCAGCCTCGTGTCGATGAGACGATTCTGGCGGCCCATGTGGTGTACATGGTGCCGAAGTTCGAGTGGCTGAACGAACTGGTGCTGGTGCGCCATGCACCTCAGGGAAGTTCACAAGTCTTCAACACGCCGGGTTTTTATTCGCAGATCGCGAAACGGTTCGGGTCCTACCAGCCGTACTTCCGTTATCAATACATCAACGGTTCGGACCGCGAGCCAATCTTCCCCGATGTGGGACGCATCGACGGCCCATCGGTGGGTGTGCGGTATGACGCCAGCGAATCGGTAGCGTTCAAGGCGCAGTACGACTACAACATCGCGCGCCACATTGCGGCCTACAACGCGCTCACGTTGCAGTTGGGATTCACGTTCTAGAAAGAACTGGGATGGCACGAAGGAACAGGATCCTCGCGCTTTTGGTGGCGGTACTGCTGCTCCAGGCGCGCCCGTACGGCGCCGCCGGAGCGAAGCCTGCGACCACCCCGGGCGGAGAGAACCTGGCGATCATCGTCAACCAATCGAATCCCATCGATGACCTGTCGCTCAAGGAACTGCGCACCGTTTTCCTGGGCGAGCGCAGTCACTGGCCCAACGGCAGACGAATCACGCTGGTAATGATGGATCAAGGGCTGGTGGAAAGGAATGCCGCACTGCGCGACGTATGCCATATGAGCGAGACCGAATTCGGGCGCCATTTTCTGCAAGGATTGTTCACAGGTGAAGTTTTCGTGTCTCCGAAAACCTTGTCCACTCCGACCGGCGTGCGGAAGTTTGTTTTCAATGTGCCGGGAGCGATCGGGTACGTGCGAGCCTCGGATGTGGACGAGACCGTGAAAGTGATTCGAATCAACGGTCACCGGGTGGATGATCCGGAGTATCCATTGCGTCTTGAGGCGCGGGCGACGAAGTAGCCATGAGTCAAGTGGTCAACGACGAACGGGCGGCGCAAGGCTCCTGGGGCGGGCACCTGGCGAAGAGCGTGTCGGGCCTGGTCGCACGGCACAGCTCGAGCCTGCTGCTGTTTATGGTGTTGTGCGTGGTGGTGGGTGTGGGAGCGTTCATGATTGGCGACCTGCACACTGCGTCAGTGCAGGTCGAGAAGATGTATGCCGGTTCGGTGCAGGGGTTGCGTAGGATCGGCGAGTTGCAATACGAAGCACAGGAAACCAGGCGCAGCACGCTGTACGCGCTGACCACGAACGACAGCAACCTGCAGGTGGAGTATGCCGACCAGTCGCGAGAAGCAGACAAACTGGTGGCGGACGGAATCGCGCAGTACCTGGCGGAAGAGCGAGCGCCGCGCGAGATTGAGGTGGGGAAGCGGTTGCAACGCGACTGGGCTGCGTATCTGAAGGTGCGCGACGAGGTACTGGCTTCCATTCTGGAAGGAAGTCCGAGAAGTATCAAGGAAGCAGTGGACCTCGATCTCAGCGGTGGCGTGCCATCGTTTGATCGGGTGCGGCAGGATCTGGAGGAGGTGAAGCGCCTTTATGACGAGCAAGCGACGGAGCAACGAACGCTGGTCGACGCATCGTCGCGGCGATCGGTGATCCGGTTGATGGGCGTCCTGGTCTTCACGTTGATGTTTGCGAGCGCTTCGGTGTGGGCCATCCAGCGAAGCAAGATGCAGAACGCGATGCGGCTGGCCAAGTTGCAAATGGACTTCGTCGCCTCGGTCTCGCACGAGCTAAGGACGCCGCTGGCTGTAATCAGCGCCTCGGCGCAAAACATCGCCGATGGCGTGGTGGATGAGCGAAAACAGTTAGCGAAGTATGGATCCGTGATCCGTCACCATAGCCGCCAGTTGACTGAGTTGGTGAACCAGATACTGCTGTTTGCTTCCACGCACGAGGGCCGCAACCGCTACGTGGTCCGGCCACTGCAGGTTCAGGAAGTGATCGGGGCGGTGTTGAAGAATACCCGGGAACTAGCGGAGGAAGCCGGCTTTGCCGTCGAGGAGCATGTCGACGCAAAACTGCCGCCGGTCATGGGAGATTTTTCCGCGGTTTCCCAGTGTTTACAGAATCTGGTGGTCAACGCGGTAAAGTACGGCGGCACGAATCCGAAGATCGCGATTCGGGCATTTGGCGGGAACGGCGAGGCGGGCGAAAAAGAGGTTCACATTAGCGTCGAGGATCACGGGATCGGGATCGACAGCACGGAACTGGAGCAGATTTTCGAGCCCTTCTACCGCAGCCCCGTGGTCACGGCAGCGCAGATTCACGGAACCGGCTTGGGACTGCCGCTGGCTAAAAGTATTGCCGAGGCGATGCACGGAAGGATTTCAGTAGTGAGCAAGGTAGGAGTTGGAAGTCGGTTCACGTTGCATCTGCCGGCAGGCAAGGTAGAGCAAACGGAAACTCCAGAAGCACAGCGGGTAGGACAATCATGAAGGAAAACATTCTGGTCATTGAAGACGAAGAAGCCTTGTGCATGGCGCTCAGCGACCGCATGCGCAAGGAAGGATACGCCGTCGATTTCGTAACCGATGGCGAAAGAGGATATGAGAAGGCGACTTCCTTGCCCTTCGACCTGATCGTCCTCGACATCATGTTGCCGGGGCGCAACGGGCTGGACTTGTGCCGCGACATCCGTACGGCCGGCTTGGGAACGCCCATCCTGCTGCTGACCGCGCGCAGTGAAACCGTCGACAAGATCATCGGGTTGAAACTGGGTGCCGACGATTACGTGACGAAGCCGTTCGACATGCAGGAACTCATGGCGCGTATCGAGGCCTTGCTGCGACGCGCGCCAATCCGAACCGGGCAGGTCGTGCACCAGTTTGGCCCAATCCGGATCGAAACCCGGGGCATGATGGACCATCGCGACGTCAAGGTGACTCGCGGAGATACGCCCATTTATCTTTCAGCCCGCGAATTTGAGCTTCTCCGTTATTTCGTGGAGCATCCTGGGATCGTGTTATCCCGCGAAGAATTGTTGCGTGCAGTATGGGGCTACGAAGCCGGGACGTTCACGCGCACGGTCGACGTCCACGTGGCGAGCTTGCGGCAGAAGCTCGAGAAGGATCCAAAGCGACCGGAATTGATCGTGACCGTGCACAAATCTGGCTACCGCTTTGTCGGGGGAGGCGATTATTAGTCGCGGGCTGGCGGCGGATTGACAATGGATGATGTTCGCATAAGGCCGGCTCGGATCGAGGATTTGCGGCCATTGGCGGACCTGGCGGCGGCGTTGTGGCCAGATGCATCGCCGGAAGACCACGCTAAGCACCTGAAGCCCATCCTGAACGACGGTATGGTCCGAGCGATGCCGTGGGCGATCTTCGTCGCTGAAGCCGGCGATCACTCTTTGGCGGGCTTCGTCGAGGTGGACCTCCGCTCGCACGCAGACGGATGCGATCCCGCGCATCCGGTTGGATATGTGGAAGGCTGGTACGTGGTCGAGGGCCAGCGTCATCGCGGGATCGGCCAACAGCTGTTAGCGGCCGGGGAGGAATGGGCGCGAGGACAGGGTTGTCGTGAGATGGCCTCGGACACCTGGATCGACAATGAGCTCTCACAGACCGTTCACGAGGCACTCGGCTATGAGGTAGTCGATCGCTGCGTCCATTACCGGAAAGCGCTGTGACGGATCGCCGGCGGGCGGAGCGGAAAGCACGCTCCACTTTTGCCCGCCGGCATTACATTTGAATTGGACTACTTCACGCGCTCGGCCATGGTTACGGTCCAGCCTTGCGGGTCGACGAAGGCGAATTCGCGCATGCCGTAGAACTGGGTCTTGAGCGGCATCACGACCTTGGCGTCGGACTTCTCGACCGCGCGCAGGATGTCCTCGATTCCCTCGCATTCCAGAAAAAGTGTCATGGTGCCGCCAATGGGGTCTTTGGCGAGGGGAGGATAGTCTTCCCCTACAGCTTTCTGGTCATTGAAGAAGATCTCGACATTTCCGCTGACGACCGAAGCAAAGACATAGGGTGCAGCGTCCGGAACCTTGATCGCGAGTTGAAAGCCGAGAACAGTCTGGTAAAAGTGAACGGCGGCCTGGACGTCGCGGACGACCAGATTCGGCGTGATCTTGGTGAATTTCATTCGATTCTCCTCCGGTTGAGGTGGCCGCGGACTGGGGAGCCGGCACACCTCGGGTGTGCTCGCAACTCCTCCATCCGTGTTCCTTGCGAGGAGGAACGCAGGTAGGGTCCCTGATTGGACTGCGCACGGCGGCTGGGACCCGCGAGGTACGCGGGGAAGTGTAACACGACGATGAAGGAATCGCGGGAGTGAGTGCAGGAACCGTTGCCGGCGTCGCAGCTGTGGGCTCGAGCGGAGCCGGAACAGCTACGACGCGAAGGCGAACAACGGGCTAACTGGCCTTTCGCAGTGCAGTACGGGCGGCGCTGCAGGAGGGG
>Ga0210401_10003923_pt1 | contig 15688 bp, 17 predicted proteins | sample IncBWH32MmetaG_FD_150866 | JGI IMG/M metagenome (GOLD analysis project Ga0210401, IMG submission 150866) | Forest soil microbial communities from Barre Woods Harvard Forest LTER site, Petersham, Massachusetts, United States - Inc-BW-H-32-M | ecosystem: Environmental > Terrestrial > Soil >... | reverse complement strand
CTGCCGGAGGAATTTGTGGGACTACCCCCCACCCCCGACCCCTCCCCGCCACGCGCTTCGCGCGTGGGAGGAGGGGAGGAGGAAGTACCATCGCGCGTCGCCGCCGCATCGCGCTTCGCCACATCCCCGCTCGTCCCCTTGGTCGATGCGCGGGCCCGATGCGCGGCGGCTTCGCCGCCGGCGCGGCGGTCCCAGGAATTATCCGGCGGCGGCTGCAAGCCGGTCGAGGAACCGACCCCGCTTTCGCCGCGGTTGATCGCGGGATTGAGCAACTTCGCGAGCGCCGGCCCGATCGGCTTCACATCGGGGCGCGACGCCTTGGAACTTGGCGCCTTCGATTTCGCGGTCTTGCCGGGCTTTTTGGGATTGTCGGGAGACTTGGCCATCAGCCGAATATGGGATGAGTCCGGGGGAGAGAAAAGGGCAAAAGCCGGCGCGCGTACTGACGCCGGCGCGGCCGCGTTCCATTGTCAGCAGGTGGCAGCACGTGGTCGTTGCGCGCGAAGCCGTTCGCTGCATGCTTCGCCGTCATTCCGGGATGGTGCGTTAGCACCAGACCCAGAACCTCGAGATTCTCCGATGTGCAATTGCACATCGTAGTTCGATGCTGCGCATCGCCCCGGAATGACGAAGTGCTCCTTGTTCCTCCCCGCCAAACCTATCTACACTCCGGCGAGTTCGAATTCGCAAGGAAACCCCATGGCTGCCCACATCCATCCGCTCGCCGGCAAGCCCGCCGCGCCCTCGATGCTGGCGAATATTCCGCGGCTGGTGACGGCCTATTTTGCCGGCAGGCCGGATCCTTCGGTCGCGGCGCAGCGGGTGGCGTTCGGTACGTCGGGGCATCGCGGCTCCGCGCTCAACGATGCCTTCAACGAGGCGCATATTCTCGCGATCAGCCAGGCGCTGTGCGATCACCGCCGCGACAACAATCTCTCCGGGCCGTTGTTCGTCGGCATCGATACCCACGCGCTGGCCGAACCCGCGTTGGCGAGCGCGCTGGAGGTATTTTCGGCCAACGGTGTCGAGGTGATGATCGATGCGAACGACGGCTACACGCCGACGCCGGTGATCTCGCATGCGATCCTCACCTACAACAAGGGGCGCGAACGGGGCCTTGCCGATGGCGTCGTGATCACGCCCTCGCACAATCCGCCGGAAGACGGCGGCTTCAAATATAATCCGCCGAACGGGGGACCTGCGGATACCGACATCACCGGAGCGATCGAGCGCGCCGCCAACCGCTATCTCGAGGACGGCCTTGCCGGCGTCAAGCGCATCGCTTACGAGCGCGCGCGCAAGGCGTCCTGCGTGCACCGTCACGACTACATCACCCCTTATGTCGCCGACCTCGTCAATGTCGTGGATATGGAGGCGATCCGCGCCGCAGGCGTGAAGATCGGGATCGATCCGTTGGGCGGCGCAGCCGTGCATTACTGGCAGCCGATCATCCAGCGGTACGGCATCGCGGCGACGATCGTCAGCGAAGAGGTCGATCCGACCTTTCGCTTCATGACGGTGGATTGGGACGGCAAAATCCGGATGGATTGCTCCTCGCCTTACGCGATGGCACGGCTGATCGCCATGCGCGAGCGTTTCGATGTCGCCTTTGCCAACGACACCGATGCCGACCGCCACGGCATCGTGACGCGCTCGAACGGGCTGATGAATCCGAACCATTATCTCGCGGCCGCGATCGCCTATCTGTTCGAGCACCGCCCGCAATGGCGCAAGGACAGCGCGGTCGGCAAGACCATCGTCTCCAGCGCGATCATCGACCGCGTCGCGGGCAAAATCGGCCGCAAGCTGGTGGAGACGCCGGTGGGATTCAAATGGTTCGTCGATGGGCTGATCGGCGGCTCCTTTGGTTTTGCCGGCGAGGAAAGCGCCGGCGCCTCGTTCCTGCGGCGGGACGGATCGGTATGGACCACCGACAAGGACGGCATCATTTTGGGGCTGCTCGCCGCCGAGATGACGGCGAAGACCGGGCGCGACCCCAGCCAGTTGTTCGATTCCCTGACGAGCGAACTCGGCCAGCCCTATTACGAGCGGATCGACGCGCCGGCGACGCCGCAGCAGAAGAATTTGCTCAAGGCGCTGTCGGCCGAGAAGCTCGCGATGCAGGAACTCGCCGGCGAGCCGGTGCGCGCGACGCTGACCGCGGCGCCCGGCAACCATCAGTCGTTCGGCGGGATCAAGGTCGTCGCAGATCACGGATGGTTTGCCGCGCGGCCCTCGGGCACCGAAGACGTCTACAAGATCTATGCGGAGAGTTTTCGTAGCGAGGCGCATCTCAAGCAAATCCAGCATGAGGCCCAAACCGCGATCGCGCAGGCGTTCGGCGGTTGATGCTTTACGCCGGCGCACGGCCATCCACGTCTTCCTTGCCTTGGGGGACGCTCAGACGTGGATGTCCGGCACGACACCGGCGACGGCGAAACTGCCGTTTGCAGGTGGTTGGAAATGCGGAAGTGGCCAAGGGGCCGTTCGCGCGTGCCCACCATCAAGCCGCGGCTACGCTGCCGGCGAGGGCGAAGGCGCCGCGCCCTTGACGATATCGAGGTGAATGCCGCCGCATCCGGTGCAGCGCATGGTCCAGTATTCGGCGCCGGCGCGGCCGCTGATGACGCGCAGGACGCGCAGCGGGCCTTCGCAATCCGGGCAATGGGACCGCACCTCGTCCGGTGAATTGGCTTCATACTCAGACATGGCTGGCTCGCCGCTTTTCTTCGATGATCACGGAGCGCTGGTTGAGATAGTCGATGCGGCTCTTGGCGTCCGCGATCGCCGCGCCCGCATTGGACCAGGCGAAACCGACTTCTAGTTCGGGAAACGAGACGCCGTCGATGATGACCGGCTCATAGTCCTCACGCCTGATCCTGGCGTGCCAGAGGCCTCTTCCAGCCTCGAAAGCCTCGATTTGGAAGCCGTCATATCTCATGTCGCGTCCCCGGCATTTTTGGAAATTGGGTGCCAAGAAAAACATAAGTCCGCCCGATCGCGTGTGAACTGGCTCACATTTTCGGCGATCTTTCAGCCCTGGAGCGGGCGTAGGCCGCGGATTAACTTGCGAAAGGCGGCCTTGCGGCGGGTTCTGCCGGGCCCGCCGTGGCGCCGATGACCCAGCGCCCGAACGCGGCGAAATCGCGTTGATCGGTGCGAAAGCCGCGATCGACCAGATAACTCTGTTTGCGAAACCGGTCCAGGCAGGGCAGAGATATCGCCGGAGATTCGCATGACGCCGCTGATGATCGCCGCGCTCGGCCTTTTGATGGTCGCGACATCGTTCCTGTCCGGCATCTTCGGCATGGCCGGCGGGCTGATCCTGATCGGCGTGCTGTTGACCCTGATGCCGCTGCCGGCGGCGATGGTGCTGCATGCGATCACGCAGATGGCCTCGAACGGCTGGCGCGCCTTCCTGTGGCGGCGGCATATCAGATGGCGGCCGGTTGCGGTCTATCTGATCGGCGGCGTGCTTGCAGTGGCGCTCTGGTCGATCACGCGCTACGTGCCTGACAAGCCGATTGCCTTGCTGCTGCTGGGGGTGACGCCGTTCATGGCGCGGTTGACGCCGCCCAATTTGAAGCCGGATCCCGACAGCGTCTGGCAGGGCACCTTCTACGGCTCGGTCTGCTTGGGGCTGATGCTGATGACCGGGGTTTCCGGGCCGCTGCTGGACACCTTCTTTCTCGGCGGCAAGTTCGATCGCCGCGCCATCATCGCGACCAAGGCCACCTGCCAGGTCGCCAGCCATTTCCTGAAGCTGATCTATTTCGGCGGCATCATCGATTCCGCGGCGTCCCTCGATCCGACGCTCGCGGCGATTGCGATCGCAGCCTCGATGCTCGGCACGACGCTGGCGCGGCGCATTCTCGAAGCCATGACCGACGTGCAATTTCGCGTCTGGGCCAACCGGCTGATCACGACCGTCGCCGGCTATTACATCATCTACGGAAGCTGGTTGTTGGTAGCACGAAGTTCCGCCGCCTCCTTCTGATCGGGAAGCACGAGATGGCCATCGCCGCAGATCCGCTGGTGCTCGATTTCGTCGAATGGATCGCGCGCGAGCCGCGGCTCCATTCGGAGGTGATTGCGACCTGGCGGTCGTCCTGCCCGCGCCTGACGATCTGGGAGGACGCGGCCGATTCCGGCTACGTCACGCGCGCGACCGTCGCCGGCGTCGGTATCATCGTGACGGTCACCGAGGACGGCGAGAGATTGCTGCGCGCGCATGGGCGTGTCGGTTGATCGCCACCGACCGCGTATCGCCTCGCGCCAGTTCCGCCGATCACATTCGCCTGCGGCCGGTCGTAACCTCATTGACTTGCGGACGCAGTGTCCACACATTCATGCATCGGCATCCACTCCCGCGATGCATCTGAAATCCCGCCACCACAGGAACGCGCCATGATCGACCTTTATTACTGGACCACGCCGAACGGCCACAAGATCACGATGTTTCTCGAAGAGACGGGGCTGAAGTATAAGATTTTCCCGATCAACATCGGCAAAGGGGATCAGTTCAAGCCGGAGTTTTTGGCGTTCGCGCCGAACAATCGCATTCCTGCGCTGGTCGATCACGAGCCCAAGGGCGGGACCAAGCCAATCTCGGTGTTCGAATCCGGCGCGATGCTGCTTTATCTCGCCGAGAAGACCGGGAAATTCCTGCCCGCCGACATTTACGGCCGCTACGACGTCATTCAATGGACGTTCTGGCAGATGGCCGGGCTCGGACCGATGGCGGGGCAGAACCACCATTTCCGCAACTACGCGGAGGAAAAGCTTCCCTACGCCATCGATCGCTATGTGAACGAAACCAACCGTCTCTATGGCGTGCTCAACAAGCGGCTTTCGGATCGCGAATTCATCGGCGGCGATTATTCGATCGCCGACATGGCCTGTTATCCCTGGGTCGTGCCGTTCAAGAATCAGGGTCAGGACATCGAGCAGTTTCCGCATCTGAAGCGTTGGCTCGAGACTATCCGCGTGCGGCCGGCCACCGAGCGCGCCTACGCCAAGGCCAAAGAGGTCAATCCGAATTTCGGACAGCCCGCGATCCGCACCGAGGAAGAACGCAAGCTGTTGTTCGGGCAGACCGCGGCGGTGGTGAAATAGCTTTTTAATAGCCGAACGACGATAGCCGCTTCGGCCGCGCCATCGCGCGGCCGGCGATGACAAGCTCCATTGGATGATCCAAGATAGGCGGGCGGCTGCGGCTGACGTCACCCTCTCCGCCGGGAAGAGGCGTTGCACGCGCCGCTTGCAATCATTCGCAGGCTTAGGCTGCAGCGACAGGAGAAAAAATTGCGTCACAGAAAATCGGTTGCTGGCATTGGCATGACGTTGGCGCTGCTGTTCACCGGAAGCTCTCTCGCCTTTGCCCAGTCCGCTTCCCGGCCGGACCCCATGCTCAACAACGGGCCGCCAATCTGGGACACCAATCACGACGGCATCTACACCTGCGACGAATGGAAGAGCTTCATGGACCGGCTGTTCAAGTCAGCCGACCGCAACCGCGACGGTTTTCTCAGCCCGTCTGAATTCGAAGCCGTCAAGAAAGCCGACCCTTCGCTGGCGGAAGCGGAATTCGGTTACTTCGACGAAAACCAGGACGGCAAGATTTCGCGCAACGAGTTCGTCGAAAAGCCGAGCGTGTTCATTCTTCGGTTCGACAAGAACGGCGACTGCAAGGTTACTCCCGATGAATTAAGGGCGGCCTCGAAGCCCGGGACCGATCCGAGGGCTCCGCAAGAACGGCAGCGGGATCGCTTTCATCCGAATTAGCTCCTGTGGACTCATTAGCACGCCGCCAAATTCGGATTGACGCAGTCCATTCAAAGTCCGTGAGTTCATACCGCATGATTCGACGCTCCCGTTTGGTCGCTTGAATCACGTCCAAACCGATGCCTTCAACCGGCAAAAATCGGACAACCAGAATACCCCGTACCGGACATACTCCGGACGTGCCAAAATCGACGCGAATGACCCCATCTCGGACATGAGTAACTTGATTTGCCGTGATGCGAAGCCAAGGCGCGTCGAGATTTGATTTACGGCCCAGTCGCCAAATGCTACGTTTTGTGCACGGCATGAAGCCTTTTAGGGAGCACCATGCGGCGGCGGGTATTTATCGGGCTGGCTGCCATCACTGGGACCGCTTGGCCGCTCGCCATCCCGGCCCTCCTTGGCGGTGCTGCAACAGCGTGGCCGTTTAATGCTTACGCGCAACTGCAAGAACCGAGGCGGCTAATCGGCGTTTTGATGGGGTTTGCAGAAGCCGACCCGGACTCGCAGATTCTGCTTGCGGATTTTCAGGCAGCACTTAAGCGGCTAGGTTGGGGCGAAGATCGCAATCTGCGCATGGAGGTCCGCTGGGGCGCAGGCGATGCGAACCACATCAAAGCGCTAGCCAACGAGCTGGTTGCGCTGCAACCCGACGCAATCCTCGCCCAAACAACCCCAGTCGCCAAGGCGCTTGCTGGTGAGACCAAATCTATTCCAATAGTGTTCGTGACTGTGTCTGATCCCATAGGCAGCGGTCTTGCATCGAGCCTCACTAATCCCGGAGGCAATATTACGGGCTTTACCTTTGTCGAACCCGCGATGGGTGGCAAATGGGTGGAATTATTGAAGGAGGTAGCGCCGAGCACTTCGCGCACTGCCCTGCTTTTTAACCCAACGACGGCCCCACCCTTAGCATTTTACATGCCTTCCATCGAAGCCGCTTGTGCATCGACCAATGTCACGCTCCGGACCGCCCCGGTTCACGGCAAGGACGAAATAGAGGGCGTCATTGCCGGCGAGGCAAGCAATTCGGGCGGCAGCTTAATTGTCATGCCCGATGCATTTAATGCCGCAAATCGAGGATTGATTACGGCATCTGCGGCTCGTCATCGCGTGCCTGCAATCTATGGCAACAATTTTGTGAACTCCGGAGGCTTGATCTATTACGGCCCCAATTTTCCGGAGTCCTTTCAGCTTGGGGCGGGGTACATTGATCGCATACTCAGGGGCGCTAGACCCAGAGATTTGCCGATCCAGTTACCGACCAAATTTGATCTCGCTATCAACTTGAAAACCGCCAAGGCGCTAGGTCTGTCCGTCTCTCCGACACTGCTCGCTCGCGCCGACGAGGTGATCGAATAAGCCGTTCACTTCTGCTCATGGCACTTTTTGGACATGGTGTGATGTCTGCCGTGAGTCCGTTGTGGGGGCTCCAAAGCAGACGTCCGCCGTCCGCCATGTTTATGGGTTCACGCCCTAGCGCGGTGGCCGCGCTCGCATCGAGCATGATGGATGCGGCGCGACCGCTGCAGCGGCGCATTCTTGCCTATAACGCCTTCGCGCTCGCCTGCGCCGCTTCCTTGCGCAGGCAATCGCGGCATACGCAATCCTCGCCACCCCGCGGCATCGGCAGGCGCGCGGTTTCTTCCTTGCACCAGCACGGCCCGGCCGGCGCGCAGGTAAATTCCGTTCCGCATCGGGAACAGGCAAGGCGGCGCGAGGGCTGAATTTCTAAACGATTTGTCATGAATCGAAACGAAACTTCGCTCTGTTTTCATGTGTGGTTCATCGCTTGCGGCAGTAATATACGCGCTGCAAGGCTTGGGGGAAGCGTAAAGGGAAGTTCAATGGCCCGCGATTCGCAAGCTGCTTTGGTTGCGCTCAATCGTTTCGGTTTTGGGGCGCGCGGCAGCACCTCGGGCGATCTGATCAACGCGGCGTCCGATCCGCGCGGCTTCGTCAAGGCCGAGCTCGATCGTCCCAACGCGGGCACACTGGAAGTACCGGGATTGCAATCCACGCCGGCGCTGGCGCAGGTCGTGTTCGCCTACCAGGCGGAGAAGAAGCTCGCGCGCGAGACCACCGCGAAGGCAGGGGCTATCTCCTCCGACGCGCCGCCGGCCCGGGAAGGCAAGTCGCCACGCCAAAACCTTTCGCTGAGCGACGCGGCTACCGAAATGTCCGCGAAAACGCCAGCGATGGAGACGCCGGAAAAAGGCGGCGTCGACGCGCCGGTGCAATCCGGCGATACCATGCAGCCGGGTGCGATGGAGCCGAATGCGGCGAAGCCGCCGGCGCCGCCGCTCAACATCATTCAGAAAACCTTCCGCGCCGAGGCCCTGGCGCGGCTGCAGCGCGCGATGGTCGCCGAATGCGGATTTACCGAACGGTTGGTGACGTTCTGGTCGAACCATTTCTGCATCTCCGCTCGTAAAGGCCCGCTGGCGCGGATTTGGGCCGGCGCGTTCGAGCGCGAGGCGATCCGGCCCCATGTGCTGGGACGCTTCGCCGACATGCTGAAAGCGGTCGAGCAGCATCCGGCGATGCTGTTCTTTCTCGACAATCAGCAATCGTCGGGTCCGGATTCGCCCGCCGGGCAAAATCGCAAGCGGGGCTTGAACGAAAATCTCGCGCGCGAGATCATGGAGTTGCATACGCTCGGCGTCGGCGGCGGCTACACCCAGGACGACGTGACGTCGCTGGCGCGCATCATTACCGGCTGGACCTTCGCCGGACGGCAGGGACAGTTGGGAACGCCGGGCACGTTTGTATTCAACGCCAATGCGCATCAGCCGGGACCGCAGCCTTTGCTCGGCAAGACCTATGACGGCACCGGGCTCGCACAGGGCGAAGCGGCGCTCGCGGACATCGCGCGCCATCCCTCGACCGCGAAGTTCATCGCGACCAAATTCGCCCGTCACTTCGTCGCCGACGAGCCGCCGCCGGCGCTGGTGGCGCGGTTGCAGGAGGTGTTCCGCAAATCCGATGGCGATCTTGGGCTGCTCGCGATGACGCTTCTGGATTCGGATGAAGCCTGGCAGGCGCCGCCGACCAAGATCCGCAGCCCCTACGAATATCTCGTTGCGACCGGCCGTCTGCTCGGCCAAATTCCCGACGAGCCCAGCCGTTATCTCGGCGGCCTCAACCAGCTAGGCCAGCCACTGTGGTCTCCCGGCGGGCCGAACGGATTTCCCGATACCAATGCGGCCTGGGCCGCGCCGGAAGGCATGAAGTTGCGGCTCGAAATTGCCGCGCAGGTCGCCTCGCATCTTGCCGACAATGTCGACCCCCGCAACCTGCTCGAGCTCGTTGCCGCCGACGCAGCGTCTTCGGAAACGCGCCACACCGTCGAGCGCGCGGAATCGCGACAGCAGGCGCTGGCGCTGTTGTTGATGTCGCCGGAATTCCAGAGGAGATGACGATGGATTGCTGCGAAGGTCGGACGCCATTGATAACTTCGCGTCGCGCGCTCTTGCTCGGCGGTGGGTCGTTTGCCGCCTGGGCCTATTTGCCGAAATTCGCGCGCGCCGCGGATGGACGCGACCCGCGCCTGATTGTCGTCATTTTGCGCGGCGCGCTGGACGGGCTTGCGACCGTCGCGCCGGTCGGCGACCCCGATTATGCCGGCCTGCACGGTTCGATCGCGCTTGCCGCTGATGGTCCGCATGCGGCGACCGTGCTGGATTCGTTTTTCGCGCTGCATCCGTCGATGCCCGAATTGGCGCGGATGTATAAAGAGAAGCAGGCCGCGATCATCCACGCGGTGTCGACGCCTTATCGCGATCGGTCGCATTTCGACGGGCAGGATGTGCTCGAAAGCGGTTTGGCGGGTCCCGGCCGGGTTCAATCGGGTTGGCTCAATCGCGCGCTGGAAGCTTTGCCCAAAGGCGAGCGGGTGGGAAGCGGGTTGGCTATCGGCGCGACGACGCCGCTGGTGCTGCGGGGCGCCGCGCCGACCGTCGGCTGGGCGCCGGTCGCATTGCCGCAAGCCGACGACGATACGGCGGCGCGACTGATCGATCTCTACAACCATCGCGATCCGGCGCTCGCGTCGGCATTGTCGCAGGGCCTCAAGCTCGAAAAAACCGCGCTCGGCGACGACATGAAGCCGAAGCCCGGTGCCGCCAACAATGCAGGGGCGATGCGGCTGGCGGCGCGCGGTGCGGCGAAATTGATGGCGGCCGACGACGGTCCCCGCATTGCGGCGCTCGCTTTCGACGGCTGGGATACCCACGCCAATGAAGGCGGCCCGGTGGGGCGACTGGCGCAGTTGTTGTCAGGCCTCGACGGCGCGCTTTCGGAATTTCAAGGCGGGCTCGGCGAACGTTGGCGCGACACGGTCGTGGTGGTCGCGACCGAGTTCGGCCGCACCGCGCGAATCAACGGTACCGAGGGCACCGATCACGGCACTGGCACCATTGCATTGCTCGTCGGGGGCGCGGTGAAGGGTGGTCGCGTGATCGCCGACTGGCCGGGATTGAAAGCTTCCAATCTCTATGAGGGCCGCGACCTCGCGCCGACCACGGATCTGCGCGCGGCGCTGAAGGGAGTGCTGCGCGATCATCTCGGTCTTGCGGAGGGCGTGCTGGCCGAGCGGGTCTTTCCCGATAGCGCGCAGGTCAAGCCGATGCAGGGGTTGGTGGGGTAGCGGGTTTCAACCATCGAGATATGGCACCAGCACCACGCCGTCACTTGTCGGATTTACGCGCGTCAGAGAGTGCTTGCCAGAGCGCGATCCCGTTATCCACGATGAGTGTTTCCTGGCAATGATCGCAACGATAGGTTCTCATGTCCCGTCCCGATGACGTGTCCTTATCTTCCATGCTCATTTCTTTGCCGCATTTTTCGCACTTCATTTTAAATTCTCCTGCCGCTTTTGGACTGAAGTTTACCGGGTTTGCGGGAGAGGGAGAAGAGCGCCTACCCCTTCGTGATCCCGTCGATGTCCGCCATTTCTTCCGCGCTCAAGCTCCAGCCGATCGCCTTTGCATTCTGCTCGACTTGCTCGACGCGGGTGGCGCCGGCGATGACGCTGGCGACTTGCGGCCGCGCCGCGAGCCAGGAGAATGCCAGTTCGAGCATGGTGTGGCCGCGCGCTTGCGCGAAGGCTTGCAGCTTCTCCACCATCTCCTCGTTGCGCGGCGTGACGTAGCGCTCGCGCAATGCGGGCCATTTGCCGAAGCGCGTATCTTCCGGCGCCGGCGCGCCGCGCTGGTATTTGCCCGTAAGCAGTCCGCTGGCGAGGGGGAAGAACGGCAGCAGCCCGAGATCGTATTGCCGCGCCGCCGGCAGCAGATCACGCTCGATATCGCGCACCACCAATGAGTACTCGTCCTGGCAGGAGATGAAATGATTGACGTTCATTGTGCGCGCGACGTGCTCGGCCTCCGCGATGCGCCAGGCCGGGAAGTTCGAATTGCCGATGTAGCGCACCTTGCCCTGCCGGATCAGATCGTCCAACGCCCGCAAGGTTTCCTCGATCGGCGTCAACGGATCATAATCGTGCTGCTGGTAAAGATCGATGTAGTCGGTCTTCAACCGCCGCAGGCTCGCTTCGACGGCGGACATGATGTAGCGCCGCGAGGCGCCCTGTTTGGTGCCGTCCTTGCTCATCGGTTTGGAAAATTTCGTCGCCAGCACGATGTCCTTGCGCCGGTCGCCGAGCACCTCTCCGAGCACGGTCTCCGAGCCGCCTTGGCCGGCATAGATATCGGCGGTATCGAACAGCGTGACGCCGAGGTCGATCGCCTTGTGAATCACCTTGCGCGAAGCCTCGAGGTCGATGCGCTGGCCGAAATTGTTGCAGCCAAGCCCAACCGCGGAAACGCGCAGGCCCGAGCCGCCAAGGTTACGAATTTGCATGAATTGATCCCATGGCAAGCAGCATCATGGAGATAGTTTGACCCGTGCGAGATCGTCGCGCAAGGCGACGATTCGCACCCGCCCAACCAGCTCGAGGATACGGCATCAGGGAGCAGGAACCGCCATGTCTGACGGCATTTCAGCGCTATGGCGACGTTACAAAAAAGTGCGGCCCCGGTCAGACGCGGCGACTGACGGGGACCGCTTGGGGGCGCGTGATCGTTGACGGGGGGCCTGATCAGACGCAATGGAACCGTAGTCTTGCTTTGTAACGCAGCCATGACATCTGCACTTATCCACAGGCCGCCGTGGGTCAAAACAGCTTGCGATAGACCACGAAACCGGAGTGCTCCGCTACCTTGTTGTAGAGTTGCTGCGCGGTCTGGTTTGTCTGGTGGGTTTGCCAATACACGCGCGGCGCGCCGGCTCGTTTGGCCTGTTCATAGACCCCCTCGATGAGGGCTCTGCCGACACCTTTGCCGCGCGCGGCCTTGTCGGTGAACAAGTCCTGCAAATAGCAGATCGGCGCGATGGCCGTCGTCGAGCGGTGGAACAAATAGTGCGTCAGGCCGAGCAGCTTTCCGCCGCTCTCCGCGACGAGACCGTGGACCGGTTCATAGGCGTCGAAGAAACGCGCCCACGTCATGCTTGTAATTTCCGGCGCCAGCGCGGTCGCGCCGGATCGGCCGTAGAACGCGTTGTATCCGTCCCACAAGGCAAGCCATTGGTCGTAGTCCTGCCGGGCCACAAATCGGATGGTGAGATCGTCAGACATTTCTTTACTTCGGAGGTAGGAATGATCGGCCGGCATGAGATGATCCGCTGCCTTCTTAGACGCGGCGCCGGAATGGATCAAGAATTGGAGTTGGTGCTGCGGCTACTCCGCCGCGCGCAAAGCCGGTCCAGCACCGGGAGCATGAGCGCCGCGGAGCGAGCGGAAATAGTCGGCGTAAGCGGGATCGTCGGTGTGACGGACGAGGTCGGTTACCGGCGTATAGGCCAGCATCCGTCCGCCGTCAGGCAACGCCGTGCAGCTGAAACGCAATACCTGCCCGTCCCTGAGATTGATGGTCATCGGTGTGGAGTCGCCCACCCGCATCATTTCCGTGCGCTGCGCGATGAAGGCGCTCAACTCTTCCTCGGGCAATTCATAGGCTCCAGTATCGCGGCCGTGATACATCAGCGCGATGAACGGCGGTTTGCTGTCGGCCTTCTCGTCGGGCAGCGAGAAGTAATGGCGGAAGGCGCGATTGATGAATTCGGCGCGGGTGTCGGAATCCAGGAGCACGATGCCGATGTCGACCTGATCGAGCGCCGCCGAGAGCCGCTCGGCGGTGGCGTGATGCTTGCGCTCCCACACCAGCGTGTCCATCAGCCGCTTTCGCAGCAATCCGGTGATGGCCGCCGTGCCGACGACGGTGACCGCGAGCATCGACAGGCGAGTCAGATCCGACAGGTCATAGCCCGGCGCGGCGCGATGGTTGAGGAAGAACATTGCCGAGAAACCAACCGCAATGGCGGCGGTGATCATGCCGGATGCAAGGCCCGAGAGCGAACCTGCGATGGCCACGATGCAGACGAGCAGCGGCGCGGGATTTGGCACCGCGACGAGCGTGCGATCGATGATCAGCGCGGCCAGTGCTGTCGCTGCCGTGAGAGCCGGACCGGAGATTGCGCGCCAGTCGAACTGCATGCCTGTTCTCGGTTTCCACACGAGAATAAGTCGGCTAGCTTGCCGGATAGTTGCATCAGCGGCGCGTTTTCCTGCGCTAACCCTAAGAAGTGGTTGATCGGGCAGGCGCGGCTTTACGTTTCCTTTAGATCGAATGATATCGATCGGGGTGGAACTGGGTTCCACGTTCAGAGGTTAGGCGTGACCGGCAGGCCGAGCCGGCGCAAACAAGGAACGGTCTTGCTTGGGCAACGCGAGAGCGTCTTGCGCAACGATCATACTCGATCAAGAAGACGAGATCGTGATCCGATTCAATCCGGTCGGATGATGATCCGGTGCTGAAATTTCGAAAGGATATCCATGCCGACTATTCCGCCTTCGGTCTTGCCAGTCCTGATGTTGTTTGCCTCCAACGTTTTCATGACCTTCGCCTGGTACGGCCATCTGAAATTCAAGACAAGCTGGCTTCCGGCCGCCGTTCTGGTGAGCTGGGGCATCGCCTTCTTCGAATACTGGCTGGCGGTGCCTGCCAATCGCTGGGGCAGCGCGGTGTACACCGCAGCCGAGCTCAAGACCATGCAGGAAGTGATCACGCTGATCGTGTTCGCCGGCTTCTCGGTGCTGTATCTGAAGCAGCCGCTGGGCTGGAATCACGGGCTTGGCTTTGCGCTGATTGCGTTGGGCGCGTTTTTTATTTTCCACAAATGGGGTTGAGAAGAACGCGAGCGGTGCCGCGGCGGCACGTTGCAGCCGGAGCTGCCCTTACTTCGAAGCCGTGCGCGATGTCGGCGCAGGATCGTGGGCATGCAACGTTGCGCTTTCGCCGCGCGTTCCGGCGGCGATCAGCAATAACACCGCGAGCAGAATGGCCGCCGTCAGCGCCGCGGTGACAAGTGCAGTCGGTGTCTTCATCCGTATCCGATCGCGATGCCGATCATCGCGCGTTGTCGCGAAAATGCACGAATGGCGTTTAAGGAAATGAATTTTTCCGGTTATGCCGGAATAGGCATTGCCATGCCGACCCGGATCGAAAGCACCGTGAGGGTGACGATCAGGCAAAGCGACAGCGAGGCGAGCGCGAGCGAGGCCGCGACGGCGTCAATCAATCGGGTCGAGGCAACGGGCGCCGAGCGACCGCTAAAGCCGGTCGCAGCTGTACACCGGGTCATGGCGTAAATCCTTCAGCGCGCGGGCGAATCAGCTCCGCGCCAAGCGGTTTTTTTCGCAGCCATCGCGGGCAATATTGCGGCGGCGGCCGCCGAAAAGCGGCAAAACGAGGGCGAAGCGAGCGGTTATGCCCGCTATCCTTCTCATTTTACCTGTTAGTACCCGATATCCCCGCTATTCGACCCGTCAGGCCCGCACGACCAGCCGGGCGGGGTCGCCCGAATCAGTGTCGGGCCGCCAGTCCATGGGGATGAAGCCCGGAACTTGCTCGACGCGCTTCAACCAAGCGCGGATCGCGGGAAAGGTCGAAAGGTCGTAGTCGCATTGCTCGGCGACATGGGTGTAGCCGTAGAGCGCGATATCCGCGACCGTGAATTGGCCGGCGGCGAAATATTCGTGGGTCTTGAGGTGATTTTCCATCACCTGCAACGCAGCATAGCCGCGCTCCATCCAGTCCTCGAGCGCATGGGTTTGCAGGTCGCGGCCGCCCTTGACCAGCGCGAGCCAGAAATAGGCGGCGCCGATATTGGGTTCGAGTGCGTGTTGTTCGAAGAACATCCATTGCAGGGCTTCGGCACGTTCGACGCGCGATTCCGGCGCGAGCGGCGTGCCGCCGGCGACGTACCAGAGAATGGCGTTGGATTCGGCGAGGTAGCGTCCCTCGGCGACCTCCAATAGCGGAACCTGTCCGCTCGGATTCTTGGCGAGAAAATCCGGCGTGCGGCTTTCGCCGCGCAGGATGTCGATCTCGACTGCACGATAGGGTGCATTGAGCAGCGCCAGCGCAAGGCGGACCTTGTAGCTGTTGCCGGAGCGTTGCATGGAATAGAGCTTGTACATTTGAAATGGTTCGAACGGTTGGATGGGCGTCGCGCGTCGAGGGGCTCGCCTTGTCCCCCGGCAACTTGGCCAAACAATGATGCCGATGCGGATCGCTCGCAAGGCCGAAGTTGGAAAAGGCCAAAAACCTCTACCGCACTGCAACCACAGAGAAGATCATCGCGGTGCGCGGCGACAAATCAGTTCACGCCTGCGCGATTGGCGCGCCGATCCTGACGCCGGCGCGATCCGCTGCAGCACGCCGCAGGATGAGGGTGTAGAGGCTCAGCAGCACCAGCAATCCCAGGGGGATGGCGGCGACCTGGGCGATGCCGCGCGACAGTAGTGGCGCGATCCACGCGGCGGCGAGAACGCTGATCTCGT